>Ga0079305_1002661_pt1 | contig 14478 bp, 12 predicted proteins | sample LMS_cellobiose_e_FD_79183 | JGI IMG/M metagenome (GOLD analysis project Ga0079305, IMG submission 79183) | Rumen-fistulated moose microbial communities from Alaska, USA - LMS_cellobiose_enrichment | ecosystem: Host-associated > Mammals > Digestive system > Stomach > Rumen fluid ... | reverse complement strand
CTCCGCCGTCAGCAGCGTGTCGATGCCCGAAGCCCCCTCGGGCATGATAAAGCGGATGGGGTGCGTGTCGTTGGCGTAGATGGACTCGACAAAATCCTCCGGGAGATAGAGAAACGCGCTGAGCCGCCCGGCCCGGAGCTCGCGGATCGCCGTCTCTTCGTCCATGAAAACGAATTTCAGCTCATCGCGGGAGGAGTCGAAGGTCTCCAGCGCGTCCACGCCGATCCGGATGTAGGGGTTGCTCTCATCGCCCACCACGCCGACCAGCGCGATCTGGCGGGAGGCGTCGGACGCGCGGCGCGCGGAGAGTCCGGCGGCGGCAAGATAAGCGCCGCAGGCCAGCAGGAGCAGGATCGCCAGCATGTGGGGCAAAAGCCGCAGCGCCCGTTTGCACTGCAGCAGCAGATAGACGGCAAAGCGCTTCATGGCCGTTCCAGCTCCTTTGCAAGGGCCTGCGCATCCCCGTCGTAGGCATAGGGCTCGGCCTGCCCGCCGCGGAGCATATAGCAGCGGCTGCAGGTCTCCAGCTCCCGCAGGTCGTGGGTGGCCAGAAGGATCAGGCCGCCGCGCGCGCGGAACGAGAAAAAGTATTCCAGCAGCCGTTCCCGCGCCGGGAGATCCAGCGCGGCGGTGGGTTCGTCCAGAAGCAGGATCTGCGGATCCCGGGAAATGGCGCAGCCGATGGAAAGACGCTTGCGCATGCCCCCGGACAGGCGGGACGCCGGGACCTTCAGAAAGTCGGGGATGCCGAGCTCCCGGAGCATGCCGCCCTCCAGAGAAGCGCGGAGCGCGCCGGCGTCATACCACAAACGCAGATTGTCCAGCGCGCTCAGCTCGTCGATCAGCGGCGTGCCCTGCGGAACATAGCCGACGGTCCGCTCCAGCGCGGCGCGGGAGCGCAGCAGATCGCCGCCCTCCCACAGAAATTCGCCCGCCTGCGGCCTCAAAACGCCCGCAAGAACGCGCAGCAGCGTGCTTTTGCCGCTGCCGTTCGCGCCGACGATGCCGACGGCCTCTCCGCGCTCTGCGCCGATGCACACGCCGCGGAGCACGGAGTTCCTGCCGTAGCTTTTTCGGATGTCCCGGAGCTCACATATCATATCGGTATCGGGGGATCAGCCGAACGAGCTGTCCAGCAGCTGATCCAGAAGATCGGTGTAAGCGGCGGGAACGCCCGCCTTCTCGATGGAGGCGACGACCTTTTCCAGCTGATCCAGCGTGATCTCCGACGCCCATTCGGACGCCGGGACGCCCTCCACGGTGCCGATCTTCTTCGCGGAGGATTTGGCGCCTTCCGCCGCGATGGTGATCAGCCTGTCGCTGCCGTTGCTCAGGATGAGCGTGACGGCGGCCTTGTCCTTGGAGGTGTTCAACTCAAGGCGGAACACCAGCGTGTCCAGAATGCCCTTGAGGGACTCGGGGATCTTGGATTCCCCGTCCCCGTCCTCGGTCTTGCCGGTCAGCTTGCTCCAGAGGGAGGCCGTGGGCCGGACGTCGATCGCGCCGACGAGGAAGCCGTCCTTGACCTTCTCGATGTCGAAGCCGTCCAGGCCCAGCACGGCGTAATACTCGCCCTCGACCGTCAGATCCAGGTCGCCGGTCAGCTTGTCGCCGCTGCGTTTGCCGCTGCCGGAGATCAGGAGCTTCTCCGCGCCGTCCTGGGTGAGGCGGATCGTGAGGCCGAACTGGCCGCTCTTTTCGGGCATCAGAAGCTCCAGCTTCTGGCTGCCGTTTTCGATGACGCGGCCGTGGACGTCGCCGCTCTTGTCCAGATAGACGGTCACGACGATGTTGTCCTTCATGTTCTCCGTAATCTTTGAGGTGTCGTTCAGCAGCTCGTCGATCTTGTCGGTGAACTCTTTATACTTTGCCTCGCCGTCCTGTCCGGCTGCCGCCGCGACGTCGAGGATCACCTTCCGGATGTCCTTGTCCTCCTTCAACTCCGGACCGAGCTTCTCCACGATCCGGACCGCCGTTTCCGGCGTGACGGTGGCGGTGAGCACGGTATACTCCGCGGAGACGTCCTCCGCAGCGAGCGTCCCGGCCTCCTTGTTCACATCCTCCACGCAGCCGACGGCTTCGGAGAGATACTTGTCAAGGAGTTTGTTCACGGTTTTGGCGTCCGGCAGCGCCTTCATCACGGGATCGAGCTTCTCCGCGTCCTCGGGGGAGAGGTCGCCGAGCATGGAGCCGGGATTCAGCACGCCCGCGAGGTTGAACTGGTCGAGATCGAGCTGGTCGAGGTTCAGCTCTTCCAGCGTCGTGCGCAGATACTTGCCGCTCAGCTCCGGCACGGAAAGGCAGATGACGCCGTCTGGAATCTGAAGGACGCCGTTCACATGCACAAGATCGGTGTCGTTGAGCTTCAGCGCGGCGCTGAGGCTGCCCAGATCGTCCTTGCGGTTGAGGTCATAGGACAGAGAGAGGCTCTTCATCCACTTCAGGTCGTCGCCGGGGTTGATCTGCTCCAGCTGCTCGCCGATCGCGTCAAGCAGGAGCTCGCGGACCTTGTCGCCGGGTTCGATGCGCAGCGATCCGGTCACGCCGATGTCGTCCGAGGCGGCATTGCTCAGAAAGACGTTGTCATAGACGGACGCCGCGTGGCCGGCGAGCGCGCTTGCGTTGTTCGTCTCAACAGCCCGATAGTATTCCTCGGGCGTGGAGAACTTTTCGGCCAGCGCGGCCGAGATCGCGCTTCCGCCTCCGGCGGAGGCGCTCTTGTTCCCCCTGAAAAAGCCGGGCCAGACGAAGCCGCCGACGCCGACCACAAGAACCAGGACGGCCGCGATGATGCCGATCAGGAGGCCCTTGCGGGACTTCCTGGGCTGCGCAGGGCCCCCGCCGCGCGCGGGCGGCTGTTGCTGCTGCATCCACGGGCCGGGCTGCGGCCAGCTCTGCTGCTGGGGCTGCCGGGTTTGCTGCCAGTTGTTCGCCTGGGGCTGCTGCGGGGGCTGCTGCCAGTTGTTCACCTGGGGCTGCGGGGGCTGCTGCCAGCCGTTCGCCTGAGGCTGCTGCGGCTGCTGCCAGCCGTTCGCCTGCGGCTGCGGGGGCCGCTGCCAGTTGTTCGCCTGGGGCTGCTGCGGCTGCTGCCAGCCGTTTGCCTGCGGCGCAGCGGGCGCAGTCGGCGCCGGGGCAGGCGCGGTGGGCTCAGCCGGTTCAGCGGGAACAGCGGCCGGCGCCGCCGGAACTGCCCTCTGCGCAAAAACGGTCGGCGCGCCGCAGTTGGTGCAGAATTTGGCGCCGTCTTCCAGCTGGGAGCCGCATTTGGTACAGAACATGATGTGGTCCTCCTTTGCACTGAGTGTCCGCCGGACGTGCCGCCGTCCGGCGCAGGGTTATTCGGTTGCCTTCAAAGCCTCGGCCATGTGGATGCGCCCGAGGCGGATGTACATGAATACGTCGACGACCGCGACGAAGACGAAGGTAAAAAGCAGGCTCCAGAGATAGCTTTGCGGCGCGATGCGCAGCGTGAAATGGATGAGATCCACGCGGATCTGCGCCATCACAAAGCGGTGAAGCGCCCGGCCGAGCGGAAGCCCCAGCAGCGCGCCAAGCACCGTCAGCAGAATATTTTCACGGAAGACGTAAGCCGCGGTCTCCCGGGGATAGAAGCCCAGAACCTTGACCGTCGCGATCTCCCGGATGCGCTCGATGATGTTGATGTTGGTGAGGTTGTAGAGCACGATAAAGGCCAGCGCGCCGGAGCAGAAGAGGACGAGGACGACGATGTAATTGAGCGCCCCCAGCATCTGCTCCACCCGCTCGGCGGCGTCAGACGACACAAAGACGGAAATCACGCCGTCATGGTCCAGCAGCTCCGCGGCAACCGCGTGGACGTCGGCGCCCGGCGCGGCCGTTGCGAGGAGCGTCCGCTGCTCCGGCGCTGCGCCCCACTGCCCGGCAAAGCTTTCGAGATTGACCACGACGTAATTATAAAAGTAATTGTCGAACACGCCCGAGACGACGAGCTCCATGCGCTGCCCCTCGGCGGAGCGGAGAGAGATGCCGTCGCCGACGCCGATGCGAAAGGTCTCCGCCAGCTTGGGACAGATCAGCGCCTCGCCCGGCTCGGGGAAGGGGAGCGGCGCGCCGCCGCTGTGGAAAGCGATCAGGCCGTCCAGCGCGTCCGGCGACGACGCCGCGGCGACGATGACCTCCTTCACGGTCTCGCCGTCGTCGAGGTCCATGTTGCCCTGATACATGAGCGCCTGCCGGGCGAGGAGGCGGCCCGGCCCGCCGCCGAAGGCTTCCAGCGCGGCGTCGTCCGGCTCACGGGAAAAAACGATGAGATAATCATATAAGGTGACCTCGTCGAACTGGGTGTCGACGATGCCGACGATGCTGTCCCGGATGCCGTGGGCGGCGAGGAGCAGCGCGGTGCAGCCGGCGACGCCGACGAGGGTCATGAGCAGGCGCCCGCGGTCGCGCACGATGTTGCGCAGCGTGACCGTCCAGAGGATGTCGAGCCGTCTGCGCAGGCCGGGGATGCGTTCGGCGAGGAGCTGCCGTCCCGCCTTCGGGGGGCGGGGCCGCAGCAGCTGCGCCGGGGCGCAGCGCACTTCGCGGGAGACCGCCAGCGCCGTCGCGAGACAGCTCACCGCCGCGAAGGCCGCGGCGAGAAGCCCGCCGAGCGCGAGATCGGGAGAGATCAGAAGCGCGCCCTGCCGGTACATGATGTTATAGGCTTTCCAGATGATCCGGGGGATCACGGCGGTGCCGAGGAAGAAGCCGGCGACGCAGCCCAGCAGCGCGGCGGAGCCGGAATAGAGCAGATAGATGCCCATGATCTGGCCGCGGCTGAAGCCCAGCGCCCGCAGGACGCCGATCTGCGTGCGCTGCTCGTTCACCATGCGCGTCATCGTGGTGACGCAGACGAGGGCGGCGACGAGAAAGAAGAAGAGCGGGAAGATGCGGGCGATGCCGGCGACGATCTCCGCGTCGCTCTGAAAGCCGGCAAAGCCGGCATTGTTGTTCCGGCTGAGCAGATAGGCGCTGCCCGCGCCGCCGCCGAACTGCTGTTCCGCAAAGCGCATGAGCCGCCGCTGCGTCAGGCGCAGGATCCGGTTATATGCGTCGGAATAGATCGGCGCGTCCGTTTCCAGCGCGAGGAAGAGGTCGGTGTCCTTCGCGTCGGCAAAGCCGTCGCGGGGGAGGAAGAGGAACGCGCGGACTTTGCCCTCGCCGACGGCGGTGGCGCCGCGCTCATAATTGATGTAGATCGGACTGCTGCCGACGCCGACGACGGTATAGCTGTCGTACGCGAGCTTTGCGCGCGTCCCGTCGTCGTTTTTTTCGGAGATCCGCACGACGGTGCCGATGTCCGCCGCGGTGAACTGCGCGTTGTCGGCGAAGCACTCGTCCGGGCGCTCCGGAAGCCGCCCGGCGCGGACGGTCAGGAGATTGACGGAATCCGTGACGGAATGGACGCGCAGGATCTGGTCCGGCCCGATGGCGCTGTCCGCAAGGACGTCGACCTCTGCGGCGGATTCCGCCGCCCGGACGCCGCGGACCTCCCGCGCGCCCGCGAGAAGCTCCGGATCGATCCCGTCCGGCAGCACGACGCGCCAGTCATAGAGCACGGTGTCGCGGACGTAGCGGCCGATGGTGTTCAGCATCGCCGGACAGGTCTGGAGCAGGCCGGCGAGGAAACCGGTGCCCAGCGCGATGATGGCAAAGATCGCGAGCCAGCGGCCCAGCGAGCTTCGGATGTCCCGGAAAATCAGCTTGCCGATCATGGGATCACCACTCGATCCCGGAGACCGGCAGCGGGCAGGGATTCGTCCGGATCGCGTCCACCCGGCCGCTGCGCAGCGACACCACCCGGTCCGCCATGTCGGTGAGGGCGCTGTTGTGCGTGATGATCACGACCGTCATGCCGTGGCTGCGGGCGGTGTCCTGCAGAAGCTGCAGGATCTGCTTGCCCGTCGCGTAATCCAGCGCGCCCGTGGGCTCGTCGCAGAGCAGGAGCTTGGGATTTTTCGTCAGGGCCCGCGCGATGGCAACGCGCTGCTGTTCGCCGCCGCTCAGCTGCGCCGGGAAATTCCGCGCCCGGTCGGCCAGCCCCACGTCCGCCAGAACTCGCAGCGGATCCAGGGGATCCCGGCTCATGCGCGCCGCGATCTCTACGTTTTCCAGCGCGGTCATGTTTGGGATCAGGTTATAGAACTGAAAGACAAAGCCGACGTCAAAGCGGCGATACTCGGTCAGGCGGCGCCCGCCGCAGTCGGAGACGGCGACGCCGTCCAGCGTGACCGTGCCGGCGCTGAGGCTGTCCATGCCGCCGAGGATGTTCAGCAGCGTGGTCTTTCCCGCGCCGGAGGCGCCGACGATGACGCAGATCTCGCCGCGCTCGATGGAAAAACTCACGTCGCGCAGCGCCTCGATGCGGACCTCGCCCATCTGATAGATCTTATCCACATGTCGGAACTCGACAAATGCCATGGCACCGCTCCATACAAATAATCATTCTATTGTAATATACCATAATATATTTCGCTTGGCAATCGCAAGATGCGGAGGATATGGGAAAAAAAGACTTGACAGCCGCGGCGGGCGGGTGTATGTTGGCTGTACTAACTGTACTAGATAAGTTAATACAGTCGCACAACGAGGTGAGGAAATGTTTGCGATCAATTACAGGGATTCCCGGCCGATCTATGAGCAGATCATGGACGAACTGCGCAAAATGATCATCTCCGGCGTCTTCGCGCCGGCGGAGAAGCTGCCGTCCGTCCGGGAGCTGGCGCAGCAGCTGGCCATCAATCCCAACACGATCCAGCGGGCTTACCGGGAGCTGGAGCTGACCGGCTACATCTATTCCGTGGCCGGGAAGGGCAACTTCGCCGCGGAGAAGCACGAGGTGGACGAAAACCGGAAGACGGCGCTGCTGGCGCGGCTTGCCGAGACGGTGAAGGAGCTCCGCTATCTCGGCGTCGGCGACGAGGAGATCGCCATATGCTTGAAGGGAGGCAGAAACGATGATTGAGGTCAAAAACGTCACAAAGCGCTTTGAGGACGTCGCGGCGCTGCGCGATCTGACAATGACGGTGCCGACCGGCGCGGTCTACGGCCTGGTGGGGCCCAACGGCAGCGGGAAGAGCACGATCCTCCGCCACATCACCGGCGTGTACCGCCAGGACGCGGGCGAGGTGCTTGTGGACGGCTGCCCGGTCTATGAGAACCCGGCGGTCAAGGCCCGGATCGCCTATATCCCCGACGACGTTTTCTATTTTCCGCAGGCGGGCGTCCGGGATATGATGCGCTACTACAAGGGCCTCTATCCGCGCTTCGACGTCCAGCGCTATGAAAAGCTGAAGGAGGTCTTTCAGCTGGACGAGAAGCAGCCCATCCGCCGCATGAGCAAGGGGATGCAGAAGCAGGCGGCCTTCTGGCTGGCCATGTGCCAGAAGGCGGATATCATGGTCCTGGACGAGCCGGTGGACGGGCTCGACCCGGTGATGCGCCGCCAGATCTGGGGTCTGCTCATGGCGGACGCCGCCGATCGGGGCCTCACCGTGCTGGTGAGCAGCCACAACCTCCGGGAGCTGGAGGACGTCTGCGACCACGTGGGCATTCTCGACCGCGGTCATCTTCTGCTGGAGCGTTCGCTCAGCGAGCTGCAGGAGAACATCTCCAAGGTCCAGCTCGCCCTGCCGGACGACCGCCCGCTGCCCGAGGGGCTGAAGCTGGTCCACGAGACGGTCTCGGGGCGCCTGCGGACGCTGATCCTCCGCGGCGACCCGGACGAGACGCTGCGCAGGCTCCAGGAGTGCGAGCCGCTGTTCCTCGACGCGGTGCCGCTGACGCTGGAGGAGATCTTCATTTACGAGCTGGGAGGTGCCGACTATGCAGTCAAAGACATCCTGCTTTAACAAAACGATATTCCGGAAAAACCTGACGCGCTTCTGGCCCGTCTGGGCGGCCTATTTTGCCGTCTGGCTGCTGATCCTGCCCCTCGGCCTGTTCAGCGAGCGGGAACACCTCGTCCGCGAGCCGATCTATGCGCAGGTCACGGTGCTGAATCTCACCGGCGCGCCCGGCGCGATCATGGCCTTCGTCTTTGCCGCGCTCATGGCGATGGCGGTGTGGAGCTTCCTGTACAGTCCCCGCAGCGCCTCCGGCGCGGCCTGCCTGCCCGTGACCCGCACGGCGCAGTTTATCTCCGCCGCGCTGGGCGGTTATCTGCCGATGGCGGCCGTCCACGTCGTTGTCTTCGCGCTGACGGCGCTGGCGGAGGGGTCCCTCGGCGTGCTGCATCTGCCCTCGCTGCTCACGTGGCTGGCGGTGACGCTGCTGGAGCTGCTGTTTTTCTTCGGCTTTGCCTCTCTCTGCGCCATGCTGACGGGCCACATCATCGTCCTGCCCGCGGTTTACGCCGTGCTGAATTTCACGGCGGCGGGCTTCGTGCTGCTGATCAACGGCGTGGCCAACTGGTTCCTCTACGGTCTCGACGAGATCGCGGGCTTCAACGTCCTGCAGTATCTCTCCCCGGCGATCCCGCTGGCGACGACGCTGCAGGCCCGTCTGGTCTATGAGTCCGACGCAGTCACCGGCGCACAGCGCCTGGTCTCTGTGGGCTTTGACGGCTGGCTCCTTGCGATCATCTACGGCGCCGTGGGCGTGCTGCTGCTCCTCGCCGCCTGTGCGCTGCTGCGCCGCCGGAAGATGGAGACGGCGGGGGACGTGGTGGCCGTTCAGCCGCTGAGGCCTGTGTTCCGCCGGTGCATGGGCATCGGCGCCGGGCTCTGCTTCGCCTGCATGATGCTCTATGTGTTCTCCCTCCACGGCTTTACCCAGCGGGCCGTGTTCGCCTCGACCGCCGTCTGGCTGGTGATCGGCGCGGTCCTCGGCTGGCTCGTCGCGGAGATGCTGATCCGCCGCTCCTTCCGTGTCTTCCGCGGCAGCGGGCGCAGCTGGATCGGCTGCGCGCTGTGCTGCGCCGTGCTGCTGGCCGGGCTTGCCGCCACGGAGTTGGACGTGCTGGGCTTCGAGCGCCGCCGGCCCCGGACGGAGGACATCGAGGGCGTCATGATCATCGCGGACGGGCAGGGCGCTTATCTGGAGACGCCGGAGGGCGTCGCCGCCGCGCTGGAGCTGCACCGCGGCATCATCGACGGCAAGCCGGCGCACGATCAGTGCGGCCAGTATGCCTACTTCCTCTCCGACGACGACGCCTACCGGGAGACCGTCTCGGTGAGCGTGGACTATATCCTCAAAAACGGGACGCACATTTTCCGCAGATATACGCTGCCCCACACCCCCGGCGCGCAGGACGACGTTGCGGCGGTGCAGACGCTGCTGAACTGCCCCGAGGCGGTGCAGCGCCGGAAGGAAACGCCCTTCCCCTTCACGCGTGAAAACGTCCGCTTCGGCACGGTCAGCGTCGTGATGAACGCTGTTGAGTGCGCCGCGGCGGCCGGCTATGACGACCCGGCGGACTATGTGCTGCAGGAGCTGGGAGGCTTTACCCCGGCGGAGGCCGCCTCGCTGCAGGGCGAGGCGCGGACGGCGGCGGCGCGCAGTGCGCTGACTTACCAGCTCGCTTATCCGTCGGCGTACGGCTTCGGAGAAGACTGGCACCGGCAGTCTGCGTACTATGAAAAATATGCACCGGTCGGGGACAGCCTCACGCCGGAGGATGTGCCGGAGACGCCGGAGGGCGGACTGGACTGGGATCGGATCTGGCTGGACTATACGCTGGAGCTCGGCAGCGACGAGGCCTGGGAGTTTTACAGCGAATGCCTCCGCCCGGACATCGAGTCCGGCGCGCTGGGGCGCGTCTGGATCATCCTGAACGAGGACTACGGCGGCGCCGTCTGCGCCGGGCGCATCTCCGTGGCCGCCGTGTGGCCGGAAGGGCCCGCAGCGGTCGATGGCGTCCCGTCGACGCGGGGAGAATATGCCAGCTTCATCACCACCCCCACCGTGGACGCCCGGCGCACCGCCGCATGGCTCGAAGCCCACGGCGTGCATCTCCACACCCCGGCGGAGATCTGGGGCAGGATCACCTATTGAAACACATTCCCGGTTTCGTGCCGGCGGGCGTCGCCCGCCGGCACCTTTTGCAAAAAACCGGGAATCTTTGTAAAAAAAGCTTTACTTTAGCGAAACAGCGTGTTATTATAACGAAGCGATTATGATGCTCCGGAGGATTTGAAGATGAAAAAGATCGTTTGTCTCGCGCTGGCGGCGCTGATGCTGCTCGCTCTGTGCGCCTGCGGCAAGGACAAAGGCCCCGTGACCTACGGCTTTCTGAACGAGACGCTGGGCGTCGAGTCCTATGCCATCGGCTTCCGCAAGGGCGACGACGCGCTGATGGAGACCGTCAGCGGCGCGGTCAAGGCGCTGGTGAAGGACGGCACCTATGCAAAGATCGGGGAGAACTATCCCGACATCAAGGACTATCTCTGCCTCAAGGCGGAGGACATCTCCGACGCCGATCTGCCCGCGCGCGGCAGCGGGGATCCGAACTATACCTTCATCCACGGCTTCGATCTGGACTATCCGCCCTATTCCTATCTGCAGGACGACGGGTCCGTCGGCGGATTCGACGTGGAGCTCTGCCAGGCCGTCTGCGCGTATCTCGGCTGGCAGTACAAGCCCCTGCCCTTCAACTGGGACGCGAAGGACGCGGAGCTCAACGCCGGGAGCTGCGACTGCATCTGGTCCGGCTTCACCAAGGAAGGCCGCGAGAATGACTACTGCTGGGGCATTACCTATTCCAACAACACCCAGGGCATCCTGGTCGGCAGCAATTCCGGCATCAAGACCCTGGCCGACCTGAAGGGCAAGACCGTCGGCGTCCAGACCGCCACCAGCGCCATGGACATGCTGGAGGACGGCCAGAAGGAACTGGCCGACACCTTCAAGGAGCTGAAGGTCTATGAGACCTATACCATCGCCTATGCCGATCTCAAAGCCGGCGCCATCGACGCCATTGCCATCGACATGACGGCGGGCAGCTTCCTGATCGCCAGCGACGCGAAGCAATAATCTGACGTTTCTTCTTCTGTTCTGTTTTTCTCCCCAGCGCGAAAGGGCATTGGATCAATTCTGATCCAATGCCTGATTGCCTTTATTCCGGCAAAACGCGCGCCGGTCGGCGCTTCGGAACCTATCTGCAAGGGACGGTGTTTCCATGAGCTTTTCCACCATGCTTTCCACCATGTCGGCGGGCATGCTGCGGACCTGCGGCATCTTCTTTCTGACGCTGATCGGCTCGCTCCCGCTGGGCATGGTCGTGTGCCTGCTGCGCAGAAGCAAAAGCGGGATCGTCCGAACGATCATAAAGATCTATATCTCCGTCATGCGCGGCACGCCGCTGATGCTGCAGCTGCTGGTCTGGTATTTCGGGCCGTATTACCTTTTCCGCATCCCCATCGGCGGATGGCGCTTCCCGGCGATCATCTTCGGATTTGTGGTGAACTACGCGGCCTATTTCGCGGAGATCTACCGCAGCGGCATCGACTCCATGCCAGCCGGACAGTACGAGGCGGCGGAGGTCCTGGGCTATACGAAGGGGCGGACCTTCTTCAAGATCATCCTGCCCCAGGTGATCAAGCGCATCCTCCCCGCCGTCACCAACGAGGTCATCACGCTGGTGAAGGACACCTCCCTGGCCTTCACGCTGGCCTACAGCGAGGTCTTCTCCCTCGCCAAGCAGATTTCCGCGTCGCAGACGAGCTTCCTGCCCTTCGTGATCGCGGGCGTGTTCTATTACGTCGCCAATTATGCGGTGGCCTTCGGCATGGAGCGCTTCGAGAAGGCGCTGGACTATTATAAGTGAGGGGGAGGAACGTATGATCCTGGAAATGCAGAACATTCAGAAGTCCTTCGGCGGGCTCCGCGTGCTCCGCGACATCAGCGTTTCGGTGGATGCCGGCGAGGCCGTCAGCATCATCGGCCCCTCCGGCTCGGGCAAGAGCACGCTTCTGCGCTGCGCCACCTTCCTGGAGACCGTCGATTCCGGCTCCATCCGCTATGAGGGCGAGGCGGCGGTGACGACGGACGAGTTCGGCAACGCCCATTACGCCGCGCCCGAGGCCCTGCGCGCGATGAAGCGGTATTACGGGCTGGTGTTCCAGCAGTTCAACCTGTTTCCCCATTACTCCGTGCTGAAAAACATTACCGACGCGCCGCTGACGGTCCAGAAGCGGGACAAGGCCGAAGTACGGGAGACGGCGATGGAGCTGCTGCGGAAGATGGGACTGGAGGACAAGGCAAAATACTATCCATACCAGCTCTCCGGCGGCCAGCAGCAGCGCGTCGCCATCGCGCGCGCCCTCGCGATGAAGCCGGAGATCCTTTTCTTCGACGAGCCCACCAGCGCCCTGGACCCGGAACTGACCGGCGAGGTGCTGAAGGTCATCAAGCAGCTGGCTATGGAGAAAATGACGATGGTCATCGTGACCCACGAGATGCCCTTTGCCCGGGCGGTCAGCGATCGCGTGATCTTCATGGACGGCGGCGTGATCGTGGAGCAGGGGGATCCGGAGGCGGTCTTCGGCGCGCCGACCCAGGAGCGCACGAAGCAGTTCCTGATGAACTACGACAGGGCGTGAGGCGCGATGGAGCTGGACTACGTTTTGATGGACCCCACGGGGAACGTGACGGCGCTGGTGCGCACGCCGGCGCCGGCGGCGCGGCAGCCGGAGCTTGCGCGGATCCTGATGGATGCCGAGCCCTCCGCGGAGCAGGTGGGGTTTCTCTCCCCCGGCGCCGGCGGCGCGGACGTGGCGCTGCGCATGGCGGGGGGCGAATTCTGCGGCAATGCCACGATGTGCGCCGCGGCTTTGTACGCGCAGGCGGCGCCGGCGGCGGCCGCCGACGTGCGCGTCCGTGTCAGCGGCGCGCGGGAACCCGTCCGCGTCCGGCTTGCGGTGCAGCCGGACGGGAGCTGGCGCTGCGCCGAGTTTTTCCCGGAGCGGCCGACGAGGGAGCTTGTCACGCTGGGGCTGGACGGCGCCGGTGTGCGCGTGCCGCTGCTGCGCTTTGACGGGATTGCGCATCTGATCCTTCCCGGCGATCTGGACCGCGATCGGGTCGAGCGCGCCGCGCCGGACTGGTGCGCTGCCCTGGGGGCGGAAGCGCTCGGCTGCATGCTGCTGGACGAAGCGGCCGGCCGCCTGACGCCGCTGGTCTGGGTGCCCGGCGCGCGGACGCTGGTCTGGGAGCGGTCCTGCGCCAGCGGCAGCGCCGCGGTCGGCGCCTATCTCGCGTGGAGGCGCGGCGGGCGCGTGGAGGCGGAATTGACGCAGCCGGGAGGGACACTATATGTTGAGGCCGCTCCGGTGGGGGAAATCCTCCTCAGCGGCAGCGTCCGAATGATAAAAGTGGGGGAAATTTTCGCCAAATAACTAGACGTTGCGCAAAATTTTTCGAAAAATCTCAAAAAAACACAAAATATAGCTTGCCAATTGCAAAACACTGCCGTATAATTTAGTCGTTAAAGTGTATTGCTTGTGGAAAACTGTCGGCATATCTTGTGTTTGAGGTTTTGAGCGCATGAAGAGACTGCTTCTGCCAATCTGCATCGTTGCGCTGCTGGCGCTTCTGATTTCCGCCGTCAACGGAAAGGGGAAGCAGCCGGCTGCGGAGGACGCGCCCCGATTCTCCACGGTTTCGGAAGCCGCGTTTTCCATGCGCAGCACCGGCTCGGAGGACGCCACCAGCTTCCTGATCGGTACGTTCGCCGGAGAGCACGGCGAAAAGCTTGCCTTCAACGGTACCGGCGAGGTCAAGCGGGTGCTGCAGAACCTCTCCTCCACGTCCGGGACCTATCAGCTTCTGCAATCGGCGGACGGCGCGGCTCTCCTCAACCTGAGCGTCGGCGGCGCCGAAAAGATCTACGCGTTCAGCATCGCATCGCCGGAGGGCGGCTTCATCATCCGGGACTCGGACGGCAAGACGGAGACCTTCACACCGGTCCAATAAGAGAAGAGATCAATGAAACCGGGGCTGTTGCAAAACAGCCCCGATCTTTTTGGAGGAACCATGACGACGGAGAGACTGTATGAAAGCGACGCTTACCTGCGGCGCTTCACCGCGACGGTGCTGCGGTGCGAGCCGGCGAAGGGCGGCTTTGCCGTGACGCTGGACCGCAGCGCCTTTTATCCGGAGGGCGGCGGGCAGCCGGGGGACAGCGGCACGCTCGGCGGCGTGAGGGTGACGGACACCCATGCCGCCGGCGGCGCCGTCACACACATCTGCGCCGGACCGCTGACGGTTGGCGCCGCCGTGGTCGGCGAGATCGACTGGGAAGCGCGCTTTGACCGGATGCAGCAGCACTCCGGGGAGCACATTGTGAGCGGACTGATCTGCGCCGCGGCGCGCTGCAGCAACGTGGGCTTTCATATGGGGGCGGACACGGTCGTCATCGATTTTGACGCGCCGGTGACGCAGGAGACGCTGGAAGAGATCGAGGCGCAGGCCAACCGCGTGATCTGGGAAAACCGGCCCTTCCTCGTGACGTATCCGACG
>Ga0079305_1002658_pt1 | contig 14493 bp, 13 predicted proteins | sample LMS_cellobiose_e_FD_79183 | JGI IMG/M metagenome (GOLD analysis project Ga0079305, IMG submission 79183) | Rumen-fistulated moose microbial communities from Alaska, USA - LMS_cellobiose_enrichment | ecosystem: Host-associated > Mammals > Digestive system > Stomach > Rumen fluid ... | reverse complement strand
TTCATGCTGCCGCAGTTCAAGCCCGTGGCGGCGATCGTGATCGTGGCGGGCGTGTGCTTCGGCGGGGAGGCGGGCTTTCTCGTGGGAGCGGCCACGGCGTTCATGTCGAATTTCTTCTCCGGGCAGGGGCCGTGGACGCCGTGGCAGATGTTCGCCCTCGGCGCGGTCGGCTTTTTAGCCGGACTCTTCTTCGGCAGAGAGGACGGCGCCGTCCGGAAGCTGCCGCTGTGCGCATACGGCGCCGCGGCGGTCTTTCTGCTGTACGGCGGCGTCATGGACTGTGCGACCGTACTGATCGCGCAGCACCGGCCCACATGGAGCGCCCTCGCCTCGGCGCTGGCGCTCGGCGCGCCGTTCAACGCGATCCATGCCGGAGCGACCGCGCTCTTCCTCTGGCTCTTCGCCGAGCCGCTGGCTGAGAAGCTGCGCCGCGTCAGGGTAAAATACGGCATGCCGGAGTGACGCCGGCGCGCGGATACAGACGAAAAAGATGCAGGAACATACGTTCCTGCATCTTCAGCTTGTCAAAAAAGTCTCCTTCGGCGGCTCCGGCGATTCAACGCACGGATCGCTTCCTGCGGCCGCTCCGAGGAGGTGCTCCGGGAGCCTCGAAACGGGTGAGGCGGCGGGCCTGCGAGCTGACGAACGATATAAGGTCCGCTGCGGCAAGGATCAGGCGCGCTGCTTCGCCGCCTTCGGGAAGAGACAGCGCACGTGCTGCTTGTCGAACATCCTGAGCCACGCCGCATCCGGAGAGCGCTCGGTGACGACATAATCTATCCTGCTGAAGTCCTCGATCCTGATAAAGGAGGTCTTGCCGAATTTGGAGCTGTCCGCCGCCAGAAAGGTCTCGTGCGCCGAGGAGAGCATGGCCTTTTTCAGCAGGGCGTGATACTCGTTCGAGTCGGTGATGCCGTTTTCGATATCGATGCCCTTGCAGGAGATGATGGCCTTGTCGACATGGTATTTCCGGATCATCTCCTCGGCCTGGTGGCCGACGAGGTCGAGCGATTCCGGCTTGAGTCTTCCGCCGGTGGAGAGAATGTTCCAGCCGACCGTGTCGGCCAGCTCGAGCACGATCTGCAGCGAATTGGTGATGACGGTCAGATTTTTCTTCTCCTTGATCCTGCGCGCGATATAGAGCGAGGTGGACGAGTCGTCGAGCATGATGTGGTCCCCGTCCTCGATGCTCTGGGCGATCAGGTCGGCGATCATGCGCTTGGCGTCGACGTTCGTGCGGTTGCGTATCGTGTAGGAGAGGTCGGTCTTGGTACTGTTGCCGAGAATCGCGCCGCCGTAAGTCTTGGTGGCGTAGCCCTCCTTCTCGAGCTTCTCCAGATCGCGGCGGATCGTCTCTTCGGTCACCTGGTAGTATTCGCTCAGTTCGCTTACAAGCACGCGCTGTTCCGCGCGCAGACGGGCGAGGATCTCATTTTTCCTTTCGATAGCCAGCATGGGCGAAAACCTCCTGAGTTATGACGTATCATGCAACGCCGCTTTCTTCCTATCAGTTTAGTAAAACGGGCGGTTTTTGTCAAGCGAGGAGCCGGCGCGAAGCGCGGTCACAGGCCGGTGTCCGCCAGGTACGCGCCCAGCTCGGCCAGCTCGGGACCGCCCCCGGCCAGACGCGAAGCCAGCCCGGCTGCGTCAAAGCGCGCGCCGGTCAGCGCACAGCGCGCTTTTTCCGCGATATCGGGGTCGAGGGAGTCGGTGTACAGCTCCGCTCCGACGACGACGCCGTCGCGCACGCTGAGAAAAAGCCGGACCTCGCCCCACGCGAAACGGCGCTGTGCCGTCCAGTTGAAGTCGGGGCTTTTGCCCATGCGCCACTCCCACGACGCGTGCCGGGCGTAATAGCCGCCGATGCTCTCCAACGCGCTGTCGTCCGGGGTGAAGTCCCGGGCCGGGCCGAAGAGCTTTTCAAATTCGGCCCGCAGCGCCGCGGCCAGCGCGGGCACGCTGACCGCCGGATTGAGCTCCGCCAGATTGATCACGCGCGAGCGCACGGACCGGATACCCTTTGCTTCAAGCTTTTCGCGGGAGACGGTGAGATAGCGCGGCATGACCGTGAGGTCCGCGTTCACGAGAAGGGTGCCGTGGTGCTGCTTCATGCCGCGGCGGGCGCCGAAGGCGCTGCCGGAGAATTTGCGGCCGCCGGCGGTCATGTCGTTGCGGCCGTTGAGCTCCGCGTCGATGCCGAAGGAGCGGACGGCCGACAGGACGATCTGCATCTGCCGGTCGAGATCGTAGCCAGCCTCCCCGGTGATGAAAGAGAAATTGAGATTGCCCGTATCGTGGTACACGGCGCCGCCGCCGGTACACCTGCGCACCAGCTGCACGCCGTCCTTCTCCAGCCTGTCGAGATCGCACTCGAGCCACGGGTTCTGGTTACGGCCTATGATGACGGCCCGTTCGTTGACATAGAGATAGAGCATGACGTCGTCGGACCGCAGGTGATCGAGAAAATATTCGTCGGCGGCCAGATTCCGCCAGCCGTCCCCGAAGGGAGAGAGGTAGAAGTAAGCGTTCATACAGGGCGGCCTTTCTGCCGTGGAGCACGGCGCGGGACATGCGGAGGCCGTCGAGGGCCCCGCTTTTTTCACTATACTATATCCCGGCCGGCCTCTTTGTCAATCCGCGGGGCTGTCACCGGAATGTAACAACATTTTTTGAAACTTTGACTTGTAATATCCGTCGAAATAAGGTATCGTAACTATGTTTAAGCATAACGTACCCGTCCGAACCCTGTCGGTTCGGGCGGATATGCGTCCATACTTTGTTAAAATGCTCGGAAATCCTGCCGCGCGGCCGCGCGGCGGACGGAAGGAGGCGTGCGCATGGACAGAACGCTCGGCATATATATTCACATACCGTTCTGCGCGTCGCGCTGCGCCTACTGCGACTTTTACTCCACCGTCGGCCGTGAGGCCGCGATGGACAGCTATGCCGAGGCCGTCTGCGCGCACATCCGCGAGGCCAAGCCGCAGCTGGCCGGCTACTGTGTGGACACCGTCTATTTCGGCGGCGGCACGCCGAGCTGGTTCGGCGCGGAGCGGCTGGCGGGCATTTTCGAAACGCTCAAGAGCTGCGCGCGCGTCTATGTCGATTCAGAGGTCACCGCGGAGATGAATCCGGACTCGACCGATCCGCAGGGGCTCAGGCTGCTGCGCTCGGCCGGCTTCAACCGCCTTTCCTTCGGCGTGCAGAGCGCGAACGACGGCATTTTGAAGAGCATCGGCCGCCGGCACGATTTCGCGGGGGCCGAGAGGGCCGTCGAAAACGCGCGCGAGGCCGGATTCGGCAATATCAGCCTCGATCTGATCTACGGTCTGCCCTCGCAGACGCGGGAGGACTGGGCCGACACGATCGTCCGCGCCGCCGCGCTCAAGCCGGAGCACTTCTCCTGCTACGGGCTGACGATCGCGGAGGGCACCGAGCTGTGGCCGTTCCGGGATTCCCCCTTCATCCCGGACGACGATACGCAGGCCGATATGTACCTCTACACCGTCGACGCGCTCGCGCGTTACGGCTACCGGCAGTATGAGATATCGAACTTCGCCCGGCGCGGCTTCCGCTCGGAGCACAATTACAAATACTGGACCGGCGGGGAGTATATGGGCTTTGGGGCCGCGGCGCACTCCTACATAGCCGACAAGCGCTATTCCAACGTGTCGGACATCGACGCGTATATCGCGGGCATGGGCGGCGACGGCAGCGTTGTGGATATGTGCGAGACCATCACGACCTACGAGCGCGCGGGGGAGTATCTGATGCTCGGCCTGCGCACCGTCGAGGGCGTCAGCGAGAGCGCGTACCGGCAGATATATCCGCACAGCTTTGAGCTCATGGGCGCCCTGCTCGACAAATACGTCGAGGACGGATGGGCGGAAAAGGAGGAGGACCGCTGGAGGCTGACGCCGCGCGGCTTTCTGATCTCCAACGTCCTGATAGGCGGTGTGCTTGAGGCGCAGATGCGCCAGCGCCTGCGTGAGGTCGCGCCCTACAACGGCGAGCTGATGCCGGACGATTCGCAGATGAGCCTGTTCTCCAGATTGGCCGAGAGCGTGTCGCTTTTCAACGGTATATAAAGCCCGATGGGTATACAGACTATAAATAATTCAAAGATCGGAGCATCCTGAAGTGGCAAAACATCTGAAAAAACCGGAGAAAAAACAGAAAAAAAGCGCGGCGGCGCTGATCGCCGCGGCCGCCGTCGCGGTCCTGGCGGCGGGAACGGTCGCCGTATCCGGCGTGCTGGCCGAACGGAGCGAGAACATCCTGCCCGGCGTGTCCGCCGGGGGCACGAAGCTCGGCGGACTGGACCGGAGCGAGGCGATCGCGCTGCTGGAGCGGGAGAAAGCGGATGTCTTTGATTCCTCCGTCTCCGTCAGACTCTCAGATGATGTGACGCTGGAGGTGACCGGCGAGCAGGCCGGTCTGGTGACGACGCCCGAAGCGGTGGCGGACGCCGCGATGGCATACGGCCGGAACGGAGGCTTTATCGCCAACGGAGTGGCCTATCTGCGCTCGGCCGTGTTCGGAAAAGACGTCGGGCTGTCGGACGGTCAGTATGACGAGGCCGCGGTGCACGAGCTCGTGTCCGAGGCGGCCCGGGCGGCCAACACCGAGGCGACGAACAGCGCTTTTGAAATAGACGGGGATAAGCTCATCGTCCGCAAGGGAGCCGCGGGCGTCCTGATCGACGAAGCCGTGGTCGAGGATATGATCAGGACCGCGTTCCAGAGCGGGGATTACGGCGAGAGAGAATATGAGATCCCGGACTCGGACGTCAGCGACATCAATCTGAAAGCCATACACGACACGGTGTACGTCGAGCCGGTGCCCGCCGAGTACGTCAAGGAGACCGGCGAGGTCACGCACGAGACGATCGGGGTGGATTTCAGCATCGCCGCGGCGCAGAAGCTGATCGACGGCGCGAAGAACGGCGAGACCGTCGTCATCCCGCTGGAGGTGACCGTCCCGGACGATACCTATGAGTCTCTCTCGGCCATGCTTTTCCGCGACGTCCTTGCGGAAAAGTCCACGACGATGTATACCAGCTCCTCCAACCGCGTCAACAATATCACGCTTGCCGCTTCCGCGATCAACGGGAAGGTGCTCCTCCCCGGGGAGGAGTTTTCCTTCAACGGTACGGTCGGCGAACGCACCACCGCGAAGGGCTATAAGCTGGCGGGGGCCTATGTCGGCGGCGAATCCGTGGATCAGGTCGGCGGGGGCATCTGCCAGGTGTCGTCCACGATCTATTACTGCACGCTGCTGGCCGATCTCGAGATCACGGCGCGCTCCAACCACATGTTCCCCGTTGCGTATCTGCCGCTCGGCATGGACGCCACGGTGAACTGGGGCACGGTCGATTTCAGATTCAAGAACAACCGCGACTATCCGATCCGGATAGACGCCTATGTCAAGGACAGGGTGCTCTATGTCACGCTCTGCGGGACGAAGGTGGACGACAGCTATGTCAAGCTGCAGTACGAGCTCATCAGCTCGACGCCGCCCCAGACCGTGGAGCAGGTCGACGAGACGCTGGCCCCGGGCGAGAGCGTCGTCAAAACGGGCGGGCACACCGGCTATACGGTCAAGGCCTATAAATATATCTATGACGGCAGCGACAATCTGATCAAAACGGTGCTGCTCTCTACGGATAAATACCGCGTGCAGAACAAGATCATCCTGGTCGGTCCGCCGGCGGAGGACGGCGGAGAGACCGGCGGAGAGACCGGCGGAGAAACCGGCGGAGAAACCGGCGGAGAGACCGGCGGGGAGACCGGCGGAGAGACCGGCGGAGAGACCGGCGACGTCACGGCGGATGAGGTCTTCGCCTGATCCCATCACAAGCGCAGAGAAGGTTTTTCATGAAAATTATTGACGTACACGCGCATATTTTCCCGCAGAAGGTGGAGAAGAGTGCGGTCAGGGCGATCTCGGAATTCTATTTTGACGCGCCGATGGCGCACCGCGGCACGAGCGAGGCGCTCATCGCCTCCGGTTCGAGGATAGGCGTCGAGCGGTATCTGGTGTTTTCGGCGGCGACGGTGCCGCATCAGGTGGAGAGCATCAACACCTTTATCATGGGCGAGTGCGCCAAACACCCCGAATTCATGGGCGCCGGCACGATGCACGAGGATTACCCGGAGCCCGAGGCGGAGATCGAGCGCATATGCCGCGCCGGGATGCGCGGGATCAAGCTGCATCCCGATTTTCAGCATTTCAACGTGGACGACCCGAAGATGGACAGGGCGTACGCGGCGCTTGAAGAGCGGAAGATGTTCATCATCGTCCATACCGGCGACAGGCGGTACGATTTTTCCCACCCGAACCGGGTGGCGAACGTGGCGGAAAGATTCCCGGGGCTGCGCGTCATCGCAGCCCATTTCGGCGGCTACTGCCAGTGGGCGGTCGCCAGGGAGCGTCTGCTGAAGCTGCCGAACGTCTATATCGACACCAGCAGCACGCTGGGGATGGACGGCCGCGGCGAGGCACTCAAGACGCTGGAGATGATCGACCCGACGCATGTCTTTTTCGCGACGGACTTTCCGATGTGGGATCACGCGGAGGAGCTGGAGCGGGTCAAATCGCTCGGTCTGTCCGACGCCATGCTCGAGGATGTGCTCTACAACAATTTTGACCGGTTTTACGCCGGTCTGTGCCGCTGATTTCATCTTCGTGACGGAGTCTCCCGTATTGACTTGCGGAGCGGCCGCATGATACAATAAATCATCAAAAAGGGTCAGCCGACCCGGAAATGAATATCCGGCTGATGGTTTCGGGAGAGACCGGGGCATGTGCTGCGGCGCCGAAGGGGATGCGGAAACTCTCAGGCAAAAGTACCGGAGCCGGACGGAACTCTGGAGATCACGGCCCTGCGGCCGTGCACCGAAGAAGCAATCCGCGGCGTTCCGCCGCGGAGAATCTTTCAGGTTTTTGACAGAGGCGCACGGATCCACAGCATCCGTGCGCCTTTTTCATATCCGGAGGAGGATCCGCAAGGAAGGATGGTTCACATGGAAAAAAAGACTCCGCTGTACGATGTGCACGTCAGCTCCGGCGGCAAGATCGTGCCGTTCGGCGGCTATCTGCTCCCGGTGCAGTACAGGGCCGGCGTCATTGAGGAGCATATGGCGGTCAGAACGAAGTGCGGGCTGTTCGACGTCTCGCACATGGGCGAGATCACCCTGCGCGGAGCGGACGCCCTGCGCAATCTCAACAGACTTTTGACCAACGATTTCACCGTCATGGACGCGGGCGCGGCCCGTTACAGCCCCATGTGCAATGAACAGGGCGGTACGGTGGATGATCTGATCGTCTACAAGCGCGGCGAAAACGACTATTTTATCGTGGTGAACGCCGCCAACAGGGAGAAGGATTTTGCGTGGATGAAAGCGCATGTCTCCGGGGACGCCGCACTGGAGGATATCTCCGACACGATCGGACAGCTCGCCCTGCAGGGTCCGCTCGCCCGCAAGGTCCTCGACAAGCTCGCCGCCCCGGAATCCATACCGGAGAAGTACTACACCTGCGTTTTTGACGGCTCCGTCGCCGGGATCGACTGTATCGTTTCCGCCACGGGCTACACCGGTGAGGACGGGTTCGAGCTCTACTGTGCCGCGCAGGACGTCGAAAAGCTCTGGAACGCCGTCATGGAGGCGGGCGCGGAATTCGGCATACTCCCGTGCGGCCTCGGTGCGCGCGATACCCTCCGCCTTGAGGCGGGCATGCCGCTCTACGGCCACGAGCTTACGGACGAGATATCCCCGAAGGAGGCCGGACTCGGCTTCTTCGTCAAGATGGACAAGGACGATTTCATCGGCAAAAAGGCGATCGAGGAGCGCGGCGCGCCGAAGAGAAAGCGCGTGGGACTCAGAGTGACGGGCCGCGGCATCATCCGGGAGCACATGCCTCTGTACGCAGACGGCAGGGAGATCGGCGTTTCGACCTCCGGCACGCACTGCCCGTACCTCGGCTGTCCGGTGGCCATGGCGTTCGTGGACGCGGAATACGCCGCTCCCGGCACCGCGATCGAGGCGGATGTGCGCGGCAGGCGCGTCGCCGCCGAGACCGTCAAGCTTCCGTTTTATAAAAAGGTGCGCTGATCAGTCAGTCAACACCCGGTCCGCCGGGAATACCGAATATGGAGGAAAACGATATGAACCTTCCCGAAGAGCTCAAGTACACCAAATCCCATGAGTGGGTGAAATTCATCGACGATACCACCGCGCTGATAGGCATCACCGATTTTGCACAGGAGTCGCTCGGCAGCCTCGTCTTCATCAACCTCCCGCAGGTCGGGGACGGCGTCGTCGCCGGCGAGACGTTCGCCGACGTCGAGTCGGTCAAGGCCGTCTCGGATATCTTCAGTCCCGTCACCGGCGACGTGGCCGAGGTCAACACCGATCTCGAGCAGAGTCCTGAGATCATCAACGACACGCCTTATGACGCGTGGATCGCCAAAATCGAGAACATCACCGACACTGCCGATCTTCTTGACGCCGCCGATTACGAGAAGGCTGTCGAGGAAGAGAACTGAGGGCGGCGATGGGCTCATATATACCGAACACCGGCAGCGAACAGCGGGAGATGCTGCGCGAGGCCGGCTATGCCGATTTCCGGGAGCTCTATGCCGACGTGCCGGAGAGTATGCTGATCGGCGCTCTGGACATCCCGTCGGGACTTTCGGAGTTCGAGGTGCGCTCACGCATGGAGGCCCTTGCGGCGAAAAACGTCCGCTTTACCCGCATTTTCCGCGGCGCGGGAGCGTATGACCATTTTATCCCGGCCATCGTGGGCAGCGTGACCTCCAAGGAGGAGTTCGTCACCGCCTACACTCCGTATCAGGCCGAGATCAGTCAGGGCATTCTCCAGAACATCTTTGAATACCAGACCATGATCTGTGAGCTCACGGGGCTCGACGTGGCCAATGCGTCCGTCTACGACGGCGCCTCGGCCATGGCGGAGGCCGCCGCGATGTGCGCGGACAGAAAGCGCGGCGTCTGCCTGATCTCCGCCTGCGTGGATCCGCAGTCCCGCAGCACCGTGGCGTCCTACTGCTTCGGCAGCGGCATGGAGCTGGTCGAGGTGCCGGAGAAGGACGGCAGGACCGACATGGACGCCCTTGCCGCCCTGCTCAGCGATAAAACGGCCTGCGTCTGTCTGAAGCAGCCGAACCGCTACGGGATCATCGAGGACGTCGACAGGGCCGCGCAGCTCGCCCATGCGGCGGGCGCGAAGCTTGTGGAGAGCGTCTATGCGATGTCCCTGCCGCTGCTGAGGACCCCTGCCGAGTGCGGCGCCGACATCTGCGTCGGCGAGGGGCAGCCCTTCGGCATGCCGCTCTCCTTCGGCGGGCCCTATCTCGGCTTTATGGCCTGCCGGGCCGAGCTGATGCGCCGCCTGCCGGGCCGCATTGTCGGCGAGACGCACGACGCCGCCGGCGAGCGTGCGTTTGTGCTTACGCTGCAGGCCAGAGAGCAGCACATCCGCCGCGAGAAGGCGGGCTCGAACATCTGCTCGAACGAGGCGCTCTGCGCCCTCACAGCGGCCGTCTATCTGTCCGCCATGGGGCCGGAAGGCCTGAAAAACGCGGCCTGCCAGTGCGTGTCCAAGGCGCACTATCTGGCAGACAGGCTCTGTGCCGCCGGGCTGAAGCTCCAATACGGCGCGGAGTTCTTCAACGAATTTGTGACCGTCTCGGACGTGCCGGCGGACAGACTGCTCGCCCGTCTCGCCGAAAAGGGCATACTCGGCGGATTGCCGCTCGGAGAGCATGAGATCCTCTGGTGCTGCACCGAGAAGAACAGCCGGGCCGATATCGACGAGGTCGCGGATACGGTAAAGGAGGCGGTCAAATGAAGCTGATCTTTGAGAAGAGCGTTCCCGGACGCTCGCTGTCCCTGCTCCCGGCGTGCGACGTGCCCGCCTATACGCTGTCTGCGCCCGTGCGCGGCAGCGCGCCGCGCCTTCCCGAGATGAGCGAGACCGATATCAGCCGCCACTATACGCAGCTGGCGGGACGCGCCCACGGCGTGAACGACGGCTTCTATCCCCTCGGCTCCTGCACGATGAAATACAACCCCAAGATCAACGAGGCCGCCGCCGCGCTGCCCGGCTTCACGGGTATCCACCCGCTGCAGCCGGAGGAGACCGCGCAGGGCTCGCTGCAGGTGCTCGGGGACACGGCCCGCCTCCTGTGCGAGATCACCGGCATGGATGCGATGTCGCTGCAGCCGGCGGCCGGAGCGCACGGCGAGTTCACCGGTTTGCTGCTCATCAAGGCGTATCACCGCGACCGAGGCGATACGAAGCGCACGAAGATCATCGTGCCGGATTCGGCCCACGGGACCAACCCCGCCTCCGCGGCGATGGCCGGCTTCACGATCGTAAACGTGCCGTCCGGTCCGGACGGCTGCGTCGATCTCGACAGGCTGCGCGCCGCCGTCGGAGAGGACACAGCGGGCTTGATGCTGACCAACCCGAACACGGTCGGCCTTTTCGACCGCAATATCCTTGAGATCACGAAAATCGTCCATGAGGCCGGCGGCCTGTGTTACTACGACGGCGCCAATCTCAACGCGGTCATGGGCATCGTCCGCCCGGGCGACATGGGCTTCGATGTGATGCACCTCAATCTGCACAAGACCTTCTCCACGCCGCACGGCGGCGGCGGTCCCGGCAGCGGACCGGTCGGCTGCAAGGCCTTTCTGCGCGACTTTTTGCCTTCGCCGACGGTGAAGGAGGAAAACGGACGCTTCTCGTTTGCATACCCTGCGAAGAGTATCGGCTCGGTGCGCGCCTTCTACGGCAATTTCCTCGTCGTAGTCAGGGCGCTGGCCTATATCCTCACGCTCGGCCGCGAGGGGATCCCGGCGGCGGCCGGGAACGCCGTTCTCAACGCCAATTATATGATGAAAAAGCTCTCGCCGTATTACGACATGGCGTACGACCGCACCTGCATGCACGAATTCGTCATGACGCTCGAACGGACGAAAAAGGAGTACGGCGTCACGGCGATGGATATCGCCAAATCCCTGCTCGATCACGGCATCCACCCGCCCACGATGTACTTCCCGCTCATCGTGCATGAGGCGCTGATGATCGAACCCACCGAGACGGAATCGCGCGAGACGCTCGACGAGGCCGTCAGCGTGTTCGTCGGCATCATGGAGGAAGCGAAGAGGAACGCCGAGAAGCTGCATATGTCGCCGCTCACCACGCCGATCGGACGGCCGGACGAGGTCGCGGCCGCGCGCAGCCCCGTGCTGAAATACGCCTTCTGAGAATCTTTTAATAAAAAACTGCGCTTTCCTTTGGAAAGCGCAGTTTTTTGCCGTTAAAGCGCGCCTCAGCGGAGCATGGCCTCGATCTGCTCCGCAGAGACGAGACCGACGGAGGAGTCCGCGTCCTTCCCGTTTTTGAAGAGGATGAGCGTCGGGATCGCGGAGATGCGGTACCTGTCCGCAAGGCCGGGCTGCTCGTCCACGTTGATCTTGCCGACCTTGACGCGGCCTGCGTACTTCTCGGCCGTCTCCGCGACGATCGGCGCGAGCATTTTGCAGGGACCGCACCAGGAGGCCCAGAAATCCACAAGCACGGGAATGTCCGACTGCAGGACTTCCTGTTCAAAATTCTGTTCGGTAATGGTGATTTCAGCCATATTCATTCTCCTTCTGTTCAGTCTTTCAGTGATTTGTAGTAGAGCATGCAGTGGCAGAACCCCTCAAAGGTTGGGTCCTTGATCTGCCCGCGAAACTCCGCGCACATGCATTTGGTGTCCTCCGTGCGCTCGCGGCGGCAGGGGCAGTAGCCGCCGGTTTTTTCCAGACCCTCCTGGATCATCCGGACGACCGACTCGTCAGGGTTGTATGTGATCTTCATGTGTCACCTCCACAGGTTGAGCGTATCTATCAGTATGCCGTTTCCCGGCGGGATTCATACGGGGAGTCCCGAAGCGGGCTCAATTGCCGGTCAGCGCGCGGACAAGCTCGGAATCACCGTCGAGGATGACGGTGGCGCCGCTGTCCCTGAAAGAAGCCTTGAGGGCGTCCAGCTCGCGCACAAAGCGGTAAAACTCCGCCTGCTCGGGGCTGGCGTAGGCGGCCGAGAGGATCTCCATGTATTCCGCCTCGGCCCGGCCGTTGAGCTCCTCGGCGGCGGCGCGTGCCTCCGCGAGGATGACCTGTGTCTGCTTGTCCACGTCGTTGCGGATGCGCGCGCCCTCCAGATTGCCGTTGCTGAGATAGCTCGTGGATTGGAGATTGCGCTCGGCGATCATGCGCTGGAAGACCGCCTCCTGGTTCTCGCTCGGCAGGTCGGTCCGCTTGAGGATCACCGACGCGGAGATGCCGTAGGATCTGACGGCGTCGTTCACCTGGGCGGAGACCCTGCGCGACACCTGCTGCACGCTCGTCGGGTCGGTCGAGATGATCTCCTCGCGGTTCAGGCGGCCGAACTCGTTCTTGACCGCGGAGTAGACCGCCGCATCGATGCGCGCCTCGGTCTCGGACACGGAGCCGTTCAGGGATTTCACGAACTGGAACGGATCCTCGATCTTCCAGAGGCAGATCTCGTCGATCACGAGAGCTTTCTTGTCGAGCGTCAGTACGTCAGAGGGCGTGACGTCGTAGAGCATCTGATAGGCGGGGATCTTCTGAACGCTGTCCGTGAACGGGATCTTGAAGTGCAGGCCGGCGTTCTCCTCGATAGCGACCATTTTGGAGAAGCGGGTGACGTACGCGTACTGGTTCTCATTGGTCGTGTAGACCGACATGAGTCCGACGATCAGCACGGCGGCGATGATGACCGCCGCGAGCACCGCGCGCCTGGCGCCGCGGCCGAACGTCCCCCGGGGAGCTTTCATATCGGGATTGATGCGTATGGGTCCGTCCATGTCAGTTTCCCCCTTCCTGAGAGGCGACGGCGGCTCTCGTCGCGCCGAGCAGTCCCTCGACGGGGATGAGCGTGGTCGTGCCGCCCTCGGTCGTGTTGACGTAGATGTTCATCTCCGGCAGGAGCTCCTCGATCATCTCCAGATACATGCGGCTTTTGGTGACGTCAGGGTACTTCGCATACTCCTGATAGATCGCGCTGAAGCGGGCCGCCTCGCCCCGGGCGAGCGCGATGCGGGCCTCGTAGTTCGCGTTGGCCTCCTGAATGAGCTTGTCCGCCTCGCTCTGGGCGGCCGGGATCTTCTCCTCGGAATAGGTGTTGGCCTGTGTGATGATCGTCTCCCGTCTCTGCTTGGCGTCCTCGACCGCCTTGAAGGCGGCGGCCACGGTGCTGTTGGGCGGCTCGACGTCCTGTATCTTCACATCGAGGATCTGTATGCCGATATTGTAGGCGTCGAGACTCTCGCGGATGTTCTCGCGGATGGACGCCTGGGCCTGCTCCTTGCCGGAGGTCAGGATGTCGTCCACCAGTGAAGAGCCGACGTAGTTGCGGGCGCAGGCCTGCGCGATGCCTTTGAGGATCGCGGCGGGTGAATTGGAATTATAGAGGTAGGCGACGGGGTCGGACACTTTATATTCCAAGAAATAGTCCATCAGGACGATGTTGTCGTCGCCCGTCATGATGCGGCGTTCATCCTCGTTGACGTACATCTCGCCGCCGGACGTGTAGTCATAGCCGATATACATCTTCTGCGTCACGTACGTGGGCACCTTTCTCACGGCCTGTGCGACCGGGATCCTGAAATGCGGTCCGGCGTCCGTGACGGCCGTTACCTTTCCGAAGGTGGTCACGACCGCCTGTTCCTGCTCGCCGACCGTGTAAATCGATCCAAAGATGAGCAGGGCGATCAGCACGACGATCACCGCGGGGATGACAAATGTAAATTTTTTGACATGCTGCATGCTTTTCTCCTTTTCACAGTGTGGGACTTCGGGCTGTGCATTGTCCCTCCGGAGCGTCGGCGGGGACTTTCTGTCAGCATACCACAGAAGGACGCTTTTGAAAAGAGGGGAGACGCGGCGGAAAGCTTGTCGGCAAAGCCGCCGAGGAGGCTTTGCCGACAAGCTTACGGGCCGCCCGGGGAAGGGCGGCCCGTGTGGGACCGGGTCATCGGAACAGGAAGGTGTGCGCGAAGCTGAAATACACCAGCAGCGAGAGCGCGTCGACGATCGTTGTGATGAACGGGCTGGACATGACCGCGGGGTCAAAGCCGAGCCGGTTGGCGATCATGGGCAGCGTGCAGCCGATGATCTTGGCAAAGAGAACGGTAACGGCCATCGCAGCGCAGACGATAAAGGCGACCGTCACGGTGACGTCCGTGTTGGCGAGGAGCAGACGGTCGATCAGGATGATTTTCAGGAAGCAGGCCGCGGAGAGCGTGACGCCGCAGAGCACGGCCGTCTGGATCTCCTTCCAGATAACGGCGGCCAGATCTCCGAAGCCGATCTCGCCCAGCGAGAGCGCGCGGATCACGGTGACCGAGGCCTGAGAGCCGGAATTGCCGCCCGTGTCCATCAGCATGGGGATGAA
>Ga0079305_1002657_pt1 | contig 14495 bp, 11 predicted proteins | sample LMS_cellobiose_e_FD_79183 | JGI IMG/M metagenome (GOLD analysis project Ga0079305, IMG submission 79183) | Rumen-fistulated moose microbial communities from Alaska, USA - LMS_cellobiose_enrichment | ecosystem: Host-associated > Mammals > Digestive system > Stomach > Rumen fluid ... | reverse complement strand
TTCCGCAGGTAATCGGCCGCGTCCTCAAAATCGGCGATCAGCCCGTAAAGCAGAGACTTCACGCCGATAGCGGCAAGCCCTTTTGAAAGCAGGTCGCCGACCCCGTTTTCCGTAGAGCAGGGCATGCAGATCATCACCGTCTCTCCCGGCCCGACCAGCGTTCTCATCCCGCCGGCAAAGTAATCGACGGTGCTTTGCAGATCGTTTTGGGTGAAATAAAGCCGCTTCGGCTCTCCGCTGCTGCCGGAGGTCTGCAGCGTGACAATGCGGCGCACCATGCTTTGCCCCACGCAGAGAAGGCGCTTATCGGCGCATACGAGGTCGTCCGTGCTCATCAACGGGATCAGCGGCAGATCCGCGTAGCGGTTCAGCACGTCGGGGTTGACAGCCCGAAGGCGCTCCCGGTAGAACGAGTTATATTTTTTTGCATAACAGGTGGCCTCTTTGAGTCTTTCCATCTGCCAAAGCTCCAGCCTCTCTGGGCTCAGCGGCTCGGCAAGTCCCGTTTTCTCCGCCAGCCAGCGATCCGGATCACAGCTTTGCGGCATTGTTTCTCCTCCCGCTTCCCGCATGCGCAGGCAACGCGCTTTCGATGCGCTTTTGCTGCAGCCGATATCCTATCGGCCGATATTGCCAAAAGAACCTCGGCTGAAAGACCGAGGTTTGGCAGCGCAAACGGCTGTATTCATTTTTCTCCCGCTTTTCGCTCTTGATGCAGAGCGATCCCCACGCGCACGCCGGGTCGCTCCGCACCGCATTTCGGAAACGGAAACCGGTCAGACCGCGGACCCTTATTTATCCTCGAGCTGCTGCTCGACCATCGCGATCTTTCCCTCCGCAAGCTCCCGGTCAACAAAGACCTGCCCGCAGATGGGGCAGCAGGGAACCTCATGGCTCATTTCGTGTTCCAGATAAAGGAAGACCGTTTTTTTCATTTGCAGTTCCACGTTGCACTTTGCGCATTTCATACTTGTCATTCCTTTACTCTGACCCTATGGCTGTAAACGTCGGCGATCTCGATCTGATCCTGCTCACGGCGATAGACCGCCCAAACCGTCATGTTCTCAAACTCATAGTGTGCGTAGAAGAGATCTGTCGTCTCGTCGCAGAACGTTCTTCCGGACTCCTCGCAGGCCTCCACCGTTCGGATGACCTCTTCCTCCAGAATCAGCAGGCGAGTCATCTGATCGAGCGCCTCCTGCGTAAAGCGGAACGTAAACGGGCTCTTTCTCTCCACAATGGTTTCTCCCGTAAAATGTCTCTTGAGAAATTTTCTGTTTTCGCGCCTCGTACCGAGCGTCGGCGACTTGCGATCCTTTTGCGCTCTGCCGAACACCAGATCGAGCACATGGCGGCACTCCTTGCCGTGGGCGACGAAAATATCCCGGCAGTTTGCGCAGTACGCGATCATTTCTTCCGCATCATCGGCGCCCGCGATCGCTCTTTCGGCAAACTTCATGAAAACCTTCGGGCTGGCGGGATAGATGTGGCCGCCAAACCCGCAGCAGTTGCAGTCCGTCTTTTCATTGATAACGCGGCCGCCGTATCGGGCGACCAGTCCGCGGACAGCCTGACCGATCTCGGGGGCGCCCGCCGCGCCGCAGGGATCGAACACATGCACCGCCTCCTCCTCCGCAAACGCGGGGGCCGGCAGCTCTTCGGGATGCTCCTCCATCCACTGATAGAGGGAGCAAAGGGGAATTTCGGGGCAGTAGCGTTTAAGGTTGGACTGACACGCCGTGCACGCGAGCAGGAAGGTCGGACGCCCCAGTTCCTCCCAAACCTCGCGGATTTTTGCGGCGATCTCGCCACGCCGCGCGTCCTCGCCGGCCCACTCGGCAGGGATGCCGCAGCAGCCCAGATAGAGGGCGGCGTTTTTTGCCGTTTTGGCGATATACTGATATGCGTCGATCACCGTATCGGGCAGGGATGCGCCGAGCTGGCAGCCCGGGAAAAAGACGACCTCGCTGTCCCGGTCCTTTTCCGGCCGCCAGACGAGATAGGCCTCGTCCGAAAGGGTGAAGTCCAGATCCCGCATCCAGTAATCGTGGAAGCCCGCCGCCAGATGGCCGTCTTCCTTGAGCTCTTTGCGGGCGCGGAGGAGACACGCACCCATGTCGATATGCTCCGGGCAGACCTCTCTGCACTTTCCACAGTTGGTACAGCCGGCAAGCACGCGGACGCCGGTGCGTTTGGACATATTGGGCTTGAGCGTTGCGGTGATGTCGGGGCCCATGTTCGGGGGATAGTATTTCTTATCCTGCATCACCGGGCAGACCTGATAGCATTTATCGCAGTTGCAGATGTAGCAGCGGTTTGCCTCCGCCGTCACGTCAAAGCCCTCCGCCCCGGAGCTTTCCTCCGAAGCGGAATCGCTGCCATATCCCAGCAGGTAGAATCGCTCGTCAACGGGATGGTTCCCGTCGCGCGGGACATTGTAATCCATCGCGCCGATCTTGAGGAAAACCTCGATGGTGTTGGCGGCATGCAGGCCGTCGCAGGCGGCGTCGATCACGTCCATTTCCCCGCGGCGCTGTCCGCCCAAAAAGACGCCGGGACGCCCCGTTCCGAGCGTCTCCGCGTGATAGCCGTCCGAAAGAAGGCCGAAATCGTCTCCTCCCTTTCCGGTCGCGATATAAATACCGTCAAACTCCCCCGCCAGCTCTTCAAGGGAGGTGACAGGGTGCTCCATCACAAATTTGCATTCGTAGATGCTGAAGGCGTTTTCGATCTCCGTGCGGCAGACCTCGGGGTCCATCAGCTTGAGCGCTTCCCCGCCGAGAGCGTTCGTCGCCTCAAAGACGGTGACCTGATACGCGCGCACGCTCATGCGCCACGCGCAACTCAAGCCGCTCAACCCGCCGCCGATGACGGCGATCTTCAGCGGCTTCTGAAAGGATTTGTATTTCTTCGGCTTGCGGTCGCGCACATGCTCCAGGCAGGCAGCCTCAAGCTCTCGAAGTGAAACAGCCCTGTCGCCCCTTGCCCGGACGCAAGCGTCCCGGCAAGGGGCAGGGCAAAGAGCACTGATGATCCCGGGAAATGGGACAAATTCGATATAGGTGCGGTAGGCCGAAGCATAGTTGCCATTCTGCATCTTCTTGACGAATTTGCGCACATCAAGCCCGAAGGGACATCTGGAGGAGCACGGAGGCGGCGCATCGCGGAAACACTTCTCCGCATACGTTTCATAGAATGTTAAATCCATTTTCCGCCTCCGTGCATCGCTAAGTTTTTAAATGACTGCTGTTTTTACGCTTCGGCAATCAGCTGTTGGCGATAGCCTCCAGCTCGTCGAACAGCTCGGAGCCGAGCCAGAAGTGCTCAGGCTTGAGCTCCTTGCCGGCAGCCTTGGCATCCATCGCGGCCTTGACCTTCTCAGGCAGCGCGGGACCCTCGTACATACGAACGCCGACAGCGTCGTAGATCGCGTTGAGAACGGCAGCGTGACCGCAGGACTGGAACAGCTCGGCAGCGCCGCTGGAGCCCTGAGGACCGCCGTCTCTCGGATTGCTCTCATCGAAGATCACCGTGATGTCATCAGGGATATCCTCGATGTAGGGCATGCCGGCGCCGACCATGGAGCCGCACTTGCTGAGATCGTCGTAATTCTCCTTCAGCGCGTAGCCGATGGTGTGGGAGATACCGCCGTAGGCCTGGCCCTCAACGGCGAGCTTGTTGCCGATCACGCCGACGTCGCCGGCGACGACAACGCGGATGACCTTGGTCGCGCCGGTGTGCTTATCGACCTCGACGACATACATGAAGCAGCCGACGTTCATGACGTTGTTCGGGTCGCCTTCGCCGGTCTTCGGGTTGATGAATTCGCCGGTGCCGGTGGAATCGGCAACGCCGACATACTTGGTCGGGATGCCCTCGGCGACCATCTCGTCATAGGTGCGATAGGTGCCGTCCGCCTTCTTCATCGCGGCGAGGAGCTGCTCAGCGGCGTTGATGGTGGCGTTGCCGACCATGACGTGGCTGCGGGAGGCGGCGGCGATGCCGCTGTCCGGGCAGCGGAGGGAGTCGTTCAGGATGAGGTGGACCTGATCGGGGCGCAGGTTCAGCGGCGCAAGAGCCTTGAGCGTGTGGGTGAGGGTGCCGATATCGCCGCCCTGGCCGACATCTTCCCAGGTGTTGAAGTGGGTGATGGAGCCGTCGGCGTTGAGCTCGAGCGCGCACTCCGCATGGTCCGTCGGGCCGAGGTTGCACAGGAAGCCGCCGTTGGCGATGCCGATGCCGTAAGCCTTATCGGCGGTCTCCTTGCCGGCGAATTCCTTGCGGGCCGCCTCATAGTAAGGACGAACCAGATCCATCTGGTCCTTGGCATGGTAGCAGCGATACGGGCGGTTGTTGACCGTGAGATCATCCTTCTTCGCGGCGATGTTCTTATAGCGGAACTCGAAGGGATCCTCGCCCATCTTGGCGGCCAGATCGTCCATCATGGCCTCAAAGGTGGTGTAGCACTGCGGAGCGCCGAGGCCGCGGTAAGAAACGCCGTGCGCATGGTTGGAAAGGCCCATTCTCGCAAGACCGCGGACATTGGGAATCACGTAGGGATAGCCGGTGAAGCGGACCATCGCCTCGAGCTCGGGGAACGCGGCGTTGTGGTACGGACCGTGATCGCAGCCCGTATCAAACTCGAGCGCGGTGAGCTTGCCGTCCTTGTCGCAGGCAAGGCGGGCATTCGAGTAGGAAGCGGTGCGCTTGCCGCTGTAGTGCATATACTCGTCATAGGAGAAGGTGATGGTGATCGGGCGGTTCACCGCAAGCAGGCAGGCGCCGGCAATCGCGGGGCCGGCGGGATGGGTGGTCCAGCCGAAGGAGCCGCCGGCGGGGTTCATGGTAATATTGAGGTTGGGGAACGGGACGCCGATACCGTCGGCGATCGCGCCGCGGTTCCAAAGCAGAGCCTGGCTCTTGCACTGGATCACGACATTGCCGTCGGGATCAAAGTAGGCCTGGAGGGAATCGCCCTCAACGCTCATATGCGGCTCGCGCTGCGCATAGTAGCTGCCCTCGACGCTGCAGTAAGACTCGTCGATGACTTCGCGGGTATCCTCGCCCTTGAGGAGCGGCTGCTTCATGTAGATGTTGGAAGGAGCGCCCTCGTGGACGGGCTGCGCGCCGGGAGCGACAGCATCGAGGAAGCTGAGGTACTCGGGCAGCGGCTCGATCTCGACCTTGACGGCCTTGGCGGCGGCGCGGGCATGCTCTCTGCTGTCGGCCAGGACGCAGGCCACGATATCGCCGTAGCGGTTGATCATCTCATCGGCAAAGATGCGGCACTCGTTGCCGGCGATCGTTGCGCTGGGATGCGGCAGCGGCTCGACGATGCGGTTGTTGCCCTTGACGTCCTTGGCGGTGACGACCTTGTAAACGCCGGGCATCTTCTCGGCTTCGGAGAAGTCGATGTTGAGGATCTTGCCGCGAGAGCAAAGTCTCGGCATGACGACGGCGCCGTGGAGCGTATCGGCAGGCATATGGCGGCCGACATCGTCGCCGTAGTCGCACTGGCCCAGAACCTTGGCCAGAGCGGTCGGACGGGGCATGTAGCTGTTGTAGCACTCGCCGTTGTCCTTGTAGGTGATGTCTTCCATCGTGGCCTCGCCGCGCATCACGCGGGCAGCGGCCATAACGGCGTCGACCAGCGGCTTGTAACCGGTGCAGCGGCAGACGTTGCGGTTCTTCTGGAACCACGCTCTGACCTCTTCACGGGTGGGGTTGAGGTTCTCATCGAGGAGCGCCTTGGCGGACATGATGAAGCCCGGGGTGCAGAAGCCGCACTGGACGCCGCCGTAGGTGATCCACGCCTGCTGCAGCGGATGCAGGTTCTTCGCGGTGCCGAGGCCCTCGATCGTCTCGATCGTGCTGAACTCGGGAACGCGCGACATCTTGACGATGCAGGAACGGGTTGCCTTGCCGTTAAGGATGACGGTACACGCGCCGCACTGACCGACGCCGCAGCCGACCTTAACGCCAGTGTAACCGTGGCGCTTCAAAACCTCGGAGAGCATCTCATCCGGCTCAAACACAAGGTATTTGGCAACGCCGTTGATCGTTACGCTTTGTCTTTTAAGTCCCATATTTTTCTCCTTCCCAATTTCCAGTGTCTCAGTCTTTCGAAAACCCAATAGTTTTCTAATAAAATACTTTGCAAGTTTTGTGCCAACTAAGTCATGAAAGATACGCTACGTTTTTTCGCACTTTTTCTTCAAGGCACATCCGAAACGTTTTGTTTGCGTGCAAAACGTTTCTTTTTTGTTCTGCGTCCGAAAAGAAACGAAACAGTCAAAACAGGTCCGGCCTTTCACAAAATGCCTCCGAGCGCCCCCCTTCTCCTCTGGTTCGCCGCACTGTTTTCTGTCTCTTCAACGGGCGAAAAACCGTTTTTCAAATCCGACGGTTTTCCACTGCCCGGCATCCGGACACCTTATTGGTTACAGTGTTATTATATACGGCGTTTCGATCCCGTGTCAAGATATGTATTAAAAAAGTAAACGGCCTGGGAATATCGGAAAACCGCCCAGGAACGCCAAAAATCCCGCCTGCGGCTCTGCCGCAGGCGGGATTTTCCAGCAGCCTTGCGCCCGGTCGGACCGGCCGCACAGACGCCTCTTGGATCCGGCGATTATTCGTCGATGCCGACCATGACGGAGGTGGCCTTGATGACCGCCAGCGCGTCGTCGCCGGCCTTGAGCTCCAGCTCCTCGACGGCGTTGTTGGAGATCGTGGCGCTGAGCGTCTGGCCGCCCAGAACGTCCATGCGGACGATGGAATTTACCGCGCCCTTTTCAACGCTCGTCACCTTGCCGGGAAACTGGTTGCGGGCGCTGAGCGCGAGATGCTCGCCCTTGCCTACCATCACCTCGGTGGCCTTGACGACGGCGCAGGCCTTCTTGCCCGCGCCGAGGCCGAGCTCCCTGATGGCGGCCATGGAGATCGTGGCGCTGACGGGCGTTCCGTTGACCTCGATGGTCACGATGCCGTTGACGGCGCCCTCCGTGACCTTTGTCACCGTGCCGGGGAACTGATTTCTTGCGCTAAGTTTCATGTTGCATTTCTCCTTTTCCTTTATTTTTCCTTCCCTTCGATGCCGGAACAATCTATTTTCGGCGTTCCATACGCCGAAAGAAAGCGTAGAATTGGGGGCCGCGGCCGATGCGTCAAACCGGCTCCTTCTCAAAAAGCTCCCGCTCGGCGACACACTGCGTCTTGAGCCTTCCGACAAGCTGCTGCAGCGCATCGATGACATGGGGACGGATATCGCCGCCGACAAGGACATACATCACGTCGTCTCCCACCGCAAGCTCGCCCTCGTTGAGCCATACGCGGACATATGTGATGCCGGGCATCTGCCTGGCCTCTGCAACGGCCGCGTCCGCCTTTTCCCGATCGTAAGAGAACCGCATGCCGCGCACAGCGCCGGCGGTCTTGCTCCCTTCGCGCACGGTCGCCCTGGCCGTTTCGCGGACGACGCCGTTATGTACCAGATACATCCCCGTTTTCGCGCCGGAGGGATCGGCCTTCGCCTCCCGCAGCCATTCGTCCACGGAGGGAGAGGGCTTTTTGACGCGGCGTTCGCCGCAGTCGGCCGAGCCGGCGCTCAGGAGCATCTCAACTCCGTGCCCGACGGCGTCGATCACCGAAAGCAGGTTTTCCGTCGCGGCCTTTTCGCTGCCGGGGAGATTGATGATCAGGCTTTCGCCCCGAAGGCCCGCCGCGGAGCGGGAAAGGCAGCCGCGCGGCGTAATCCGCATGCTCGCGGCCCGCATGGCCTCGGGGATGCCCCGCACCTCGCGCTGCACGACGGCCATCGTGGCCTCGGGCGTGACGTCCCGCGGGGAAAAGCCCGTGCCGCCTGTCGTCAGGATGAGCGGGATGCGCTTTTCGTCGGCGCAGGCGACCAGCTCCCTTTGGATCTGTTCTTTTTCATCGGGAACGATCGCGGTATAGGCGATTTCCCATCCCCTGCTCTCCAAAAGGGCGCAGAGGGCGGGGCCGCTGGTATCGGCGCGCTCCCCTCTCGAGCCCTTGTCGCTGACGGTGATAACCGCTGCGCTGTATGCCATTCAAACTTCATCCTCTCTCTGATATTCGCCGTGGACGCCGCCTGTTTTTTCCAGCAGCCGGATCTCGCCGATCACCATATCCCGCTGCACGGCCTTGCACATATCATAGACGGCCAGCGCGGCCGTGGAGACGGCTGTCAGCGCCTCCATCTCCACGCCTGTGCGCCCGTCGCAGGAAACGCGGGCCTCGATCTCCACGCTGCAGCGTTCCTCATCCAGATGCAGCGACAGATCAATCCCGTCGATCCGAACGGGGTGACACATCGGGACCAGCTCAAACGTCCGCTTTGCGCCCATGATCCCCGCGATCTGGGCCACGGTGAGAACGTCGCCCTTTTTCGTCCCGCCGGACCGGATCAGCGAAAACGTTTCGCGATTGACCGATACGCGGGCGGCGGCGACGGCCGTGCGGCGGGTTTCGGGCTTTTCGCCCACATCCACCATTCTGGCTCTGCCCTGCGCATTGAAATGGGTAAAATCATTTGTGTTGTTCACAGTCATCTTTTCTGCACGCTTTCCTCCTTTTTCCTGAGGGCCCGCCGCACGGGGCCGTCTGCGGCGAATCCTTTTCCGCTCATCCGCCGATCTGGTTCATGTTCCGCGCGGCGCCGCTGCGCATCGCGGCGGACAAGGGCATATGGCAGCTCGGCTTTGCCAGGATGGCGCGTTCCATCTCCCGGCGCATTTCCTCAAACCCCAGCCCCTTGACGGCAAACTCCTGATCGGAGTGCAGGCAGGGCTTCAGCTTTCCGTCCGCCGTCAGGCGGATCCGGTTGCACGCGGCGCAGAAATGGCTGCTGACGGGGCTGATCAGGCCGACCCTCCCCTGCGCGTCCGGCAGCTCATACAGCCTTGCCACGCCGCCGTCCGCCGCCGCGGGCCGCATCTCCGGCAGCGCCGCCAGCACCGCCTCGCCCGGGAGGTACGCGCGCTGGTCGAACATCTCGTTTCCGGACATGGGCATCAGCTCAATGAACCGCACATCGACGGGGTAACGGCGCGTCAGCTGCGCCAGCGCGGCAATCTCGTCGTCATTGAAGCCGCCGATCAGAACGGTATTGATTTTTATCCTCTCAAAGCCCGCCTCCAGCGCCGCCTCGATGCCGTCCGTCGCCTGCCGCAGCGAGCCGACCCGCGTAATGTAAGCATATTTTTCCGGCACGAGGGTATCCAGGCTGATGTTCAGCCGGTCCACGCCCGCGCGGCGCAGCGCTTTCGCCATTTGGGGGAGCAGGATCCCGTTTGTGGTGAGGCACAGCTCGCCGATCCCCTCCACGGCGGCGCTTCGCTCGCAGATCGAAAGGATATTTTTTTTGATCAGCGGCTCTCCGCCGGTAAGGCGCAGCTTTGTGACGCCAAGGGACGCGGCGGCTCTTACCGCCAGGATCATCTCGTCCTCCGTCAGCATCTCCGCGTGGCGCTTTTTGCAGATGCCGCTCTCCGGCATGCAGTAGCGGCACCGCAGGTTGCACCGCTCCGTTACGGAGAGGCGCAGATAACGGATTTCTCTCCCGTATGTATCGACCATATCAGTATCTTCCGAACGTGCAGTTCGGCCAACGGCAGGTTTGGCAGAGCTGGCACAGCCCGCCGTCGGCCAGCCGCAGAATCTCCGCCTTTGTCAGCTTTTCTCCCGCGAAAATCTGCGGCAGCAGCACGTCGAAAACCGTCGTCGGCAGGCTGATCGCCGCCCCCGGCACGCCCAGGACCGGCACGTCGTCCAGATAAGCCACAAGCGTCATATTGCCGGGCTGGGAGGGCAGGCCGTAGCGCACAACGTCCGCCCCCAGAGCGCGGATCGCGCCGGGCGTCAGGTCGTCGGGATCGACGCTCATCCCGCCGCTGAAAACAAGGAAATCCGCGCCCGCGGAAAGATGCGCCTTCGCCGCCTCCACGATCATCTCCAGCCGGTCGTCGCAAACGGTAACGCCCACGATTTCGGAGGGATAGGCCGCCATTTTTCTGCGGACAACGGGTTCGAATTTATCCCGAATGCGCCCGTGGTAGATCTCGCTTCCGGTAATGACGACGCCGACCTTCCTGGGCCTGTAAGGCAGCAGGCGAAGCAGCCGTTTCCCCTTGCAGAGCTCCTCCGCGCGGATGATCTGCTCCTCCTTCGTCACAAGCGGGACGATGCGCATGGACGCCATTCGCATTCCCTTTTCCACGGGGTAGTGATCCGGCAGCGTCGCGATCGTCAGGTCGCCGATGGAATTGATCTCGCCGAGCAGCGCGGTATCCACGCGGAGCATGCCCCGCTCCTCGGCGATCAGCAGCACCTTTCCTTCGCTGGGCTCGGTGTAGTGCGCGTTTTCCGCCGGCGCCATGGCGGCCATGCGGCGCGCCGCGTCCTCCTCGTGGATTTCGCCCGCGTTTTCCTCCCAGACGAAGACCGTGCGCTTGCCGTAATCCAGCAGCTTCGGGACATCCTCCCGGCGGATGACGTGCCCGCGCCGGAAGGCGGCGCCCTTAAAGCCGTCGTACATCGCGGTGACGTCGTGGCAAAGCGCCATCCCTACCGCGTCCTCAACCCGTACCTTCTTCACAGCAAATCCTCTTTCCTTTCTTTTCGATTGTCCGCTGCGGCCGGACCGCCGCAGGTCCCGGCGGAGTTTGCCCGCCCCGGCTATTCCCTCAGCTGAAGGATCGCTTCCTCCGGCAGATTGATCTCGACCGTATCCGAGCGGATCCGCCGCCATGCGGCCGTTTCCGTTTCCCAGCCGATGGTCGCGCCGTCGTCCGCCCCCTCGGGCCGCAGCATCACGGAGACGGAAAAGGGATTTTCGATCTCCTCCACGACCTTGCAGCGAAAGCTGTTCTCTCCGCCGCCGGGGCGGATATCGTGCATCCGGATGCCGAGATAGGCCGCGTCGGCGGCAACGGGTCGGCCGAGCGTCAGCTCCATGCCCCAGTCCGCGGCGTATACGCGGCCGTTCTCCCGCCGCTCCAGGCGGGAGATGTTTTTGCAGCCCGTCAGCATGGCGCCGCTCATTGTCCCGGGGCCGGAAAAAACCGATTTTTTGTCGCCGATGGTCTCGACCCTGCCGTTGTTCATCACGGCGATCCGGTCGGCCATGCGGTAGACCTCGTCGCGGTCGTGGCTCACAAGCAGGACCGTCCTGCCGAAATCGCGGATGACCGACCGCACCTCCCGTTCCAAACGAAAGCGCAGATGGCTGTCCAGCGCGGAAAACGGCTCGTCCAGCAGCAGCATACGGGGCGCGGAAACCAGCATCCTCGCCAGCGCGACGCGCTGCTGCTGCCCGCCGGAAAGCTGGCGGGGGTAGCGTCCGGCCAGATTGCCGATGCCGAAGGTCTCAAGGACCTCTTTTACCATAGCCCTGCGCTTTTCCTTATCCCGCTCGCGTTTGGCGCCGGCGCCGACATTTTGCAGCACCGTCATATTGGGAAAGAGGGCGTAATTCTGAAACATCAGCCCCACACGGCGCTCCTGCGGGGAAAGATTGATCCCCTTTTGGGAATCGAACAGCGTTTCGCCGTCAACGACGACGCGGCCGCGGTCGGGCTTTTCGATCCCGGCGATGCACTTGAGCGTCATGCTCTTGCCGCAGCCGGAGCCGCCGAGCAGCGCAAGGGTTTCGTTGCCGGCCTCAAATTCCACCCGCAGGTGAAACGAGCCGAAATTCTTCTCGATATCCGCATAGACCGACATATCAGGCGCCCCCCTTTGACGATCTGCTCTGCTTTTCCAACAGATTGACCGCCAGCAGGACCACAAAGGAGATGGCCATATTCACCATGACCCACTTGAAGGCCTGCGCGTCGTCATTCGTGCGCCAGAGCTGGTAAACCGTGGTGGAGATCGTTGCGGTGCGCCCGGGGGTATAGCCCGCGATCATGCTGGTCGCGCCGTATTCGCCCAGCGCGCGGGCAAAGGCCAGAACCGTTCCGGCCAGGATGCCCTGCTTGCAGTTGGGCATGCGGATACGCCAGAAAATATAGGTGTTGGAGAGCCCCAGGCACCGCCCGGAATACGCCAGCGTTTCGTCAAAGGCCTCGAAGGCGCCGCGCGCCGTGCGGTACATCAGGGGGAATATTACGACGGTGGTGGCAAAAATAGCCGACCACCATGTCATTGTCAGCTTTACATTGAAAACAGACAGGACCCATGAGCCGACCGGGCGTCTGGGCCCGAGAACGCGCAAAAGCAGATAGCCCACAACGGTGGGAGGGAGAACGAGCGGAAGCGTGAGGAACACATCCAGCACGCCCTTGATCACCCGGGGCGCCTTTGCGATATAGTATGCGGAAAAAACGCCGAGAAAAAAGATCACGACCGTGCTGATGCCCGCGATGCGCAGAGAATTGTACAGCGGGAACCAATCCATGATATCCATTCCTTTTCAAGCGAAGTCGGGCAGGACAAATGCCCGCCCGCTGATGCGTCGAAAATAACAAAAAGACCGCAGCGGCAAACAGCCGACCGCCGCTGCCGCTTCGGAACGTGGACGGGGCTCGCGCCCCGTCCGCCGAAAAGAAGGAAAAAACCGGAAAACCGGGAAATCCGCAAACTGAAAAGACTGAAAGACTGAAAAGGCTGAAACACCGAAAGACTGAAAAGACGAAGGACAAACCGTCGCGCCGCAGGCGGCGGAGCCTGCCGGCTTGCTGCAGATACAGGCAGGACCCGCCGCGGGGGGCGTGGGCGGGACGCTGCGCCCGCCCGATGAAAAAGAAAGAAAAGAATGGAAGCGAAACTGTCGGAGAGCCGGCGTCTGAACGCTCCGCTTACGCGACGGGCGTAAAGCCGACATTCTCAAACACGGCGTCGGCGGCATCCGTGGTGAGATAGTCCAGAAATGCCTGCGCGGCGGCGGGATGCGCGGAAACGTTCATGACGGCGGCGGGATAGATCACCTGTCCGCACATCTCGGCGGTCGCGGTATCGACAACGGTGAGATCCGCGGAGAACGCGTCGGTCTGATAGATGATCCCGCAGTCAACCGTCGCCTCGGAAACCTGCGTGGTGACTTCCTTGACGTTGCCGCCGTAGGTAATGGAGCCGGCATTGGCCAGCGCCTCTTCGTCCAGCTCATAGTAAGCGAGGATCTTCTGCGTATACTGGCCGACGGGCACGTCGCTGTTGCCCATCGCAAGCATGATCGCGCTGTTCTTCAGGCCTGCGACCATGTCGTCATACGAATGGATGTCGGCGGGATTGCCGTTCGGAACGGCGAGCGCGACCTTGTTCTCAAGGATGTCGAAGCGGGTGCCCTCCAGCACGAAGTCCAGTCCCTCGGTGTTGACCTCGGCGGAGGCGTTCTTGTCGAGCTGGTTCATCTGCTTCTGCCCGGCGGAAATGAAAATATCCACGTTTGCGCCTTCCTGAATCTGGGTCTTGAGCGTGCCGGAGGAATCGAAGTTGTAAACGATCGTGACCGCGGGATTCGCAGCCGTGTAGGCCTCGCCCAGCTCCGTAAGCGTCTCCTGCATGGAGGCCGCCGCAAAAACGATCAGCTCAACCGGCTCGGCGGCGGGCTGCGCGGTCTCCGAGGAGGCGGGCTCGGAGGACGCGGGCGCGGCGCTGCTCGCAGCGGGCGCAGCGGAGGACGCGGCGCCGGAGCAGGCGCAGAGCGCGAGCGCCATGGCGAATACAAGAAGCAATGCGATGGTCTTTTTTACATTCATGGTGATCTTCTCCTTACGTTTTTCGAAGAACCCGCGCCGCCGCAACAGCATCGGGAGCCGTGTTCTCCGTTTTTTATCGGAAGCGGCCGGTGTCAGGCCCGACCGGTTTCCACCCAAACAAAAAAACAGACCGTCCGATTCAAGACAGTCTGCGCCGCATCAAACAACACGCAAAAGAAGGCAGCGCCGCTCCGGCGTGCTCCCTCTACACTGTCTCCTTCTCAAACACGGAAAGCCGTGCCGTTTCCGGCAGGACTCTTGAGCCCGCTGGGCGGGCTCGGCCGCAGATCATGGACAAACGCTTTAGACCCAACGGCTCGGAAACAAAAAATTCAGTTTGAAAGCAAAAAATGCCGATTGACCGACCGGCGGCCCACCGCTGTGTCTATTTTTATATATCGGTGGGATTTTTTTACGGCGGCCCGGTCCGACCGCCGAACGATATGTTTTTAAAAACAATATGATCGATATGTTTTTATAAGCATATCGCTTTGGCCATTATAGCGCCGTTTCGCCGTGTTGTCAAGGGGTCTTTCCCCTTTTTCCGACTTTTCCCCGTACATTTCCGAGAAAGGCGGGCGACACACCCGCAGGCCGAGTGCTTCCGCCCCCGCCCGCGCCGGCTTTTCCTTGCAAAAGACGCCCGTCGGTGATACAGTAAAAAAGGCATAAAACAGCAAAAAGGAGGGACGGCTCATGCCGAATACGCCGCGTACCCGCCGCTTCGGCGCCGAGGAGGCGCTGCGCGCCGCCGGCGCCGCCGACGCCGATGAC
>Ga0079305_1002656_pt1 | contig 14502 bp, 9 predicted proteins | sample LMS_cellobiose_e_FD_79183 | JGI IMG/M metagenome (GOLD analysis project Ga0079305, IMG submission 79183) | Rumen-fistulated moose microbial communities from Alaska, USA - LMS_cellobiose_enrichment | ecosystem: Host-associated > Mammals > Digestive system > Stomach > Rumen fluid ... | reverse complement strand
TGAGCGACAGCACCACGGGCGTGGCCACCTTCTGGCCCATCAGAAAGGGAGAAGGCATCTACCACAATTCGGCCCAGACCATGGACTACATCGAGCCCGAAGCCCTGCGCAAGGCCTGCGCCCTGAACACGGCGCTGATCTCGGCGATCCTCTCGCCCGATGAGGATATGCTCGATGCGGCGGCGTCCGACGCGGCGAGGATCCTGAAAGGGGAGCCCGCCCGCGCGGTCGGTTCGGTCGCGGAGCATCTGGCCTGCCGCCGCGACATCCTGCGCCGCGACATGATGAATTTCACGCGGATCTTCCCCGAAGAAAAGGTCCGCGCCCGCTGGGAACAGGTCGAAAAAGCCTGTCCCGAAATGCCGGGGGAGGACGACATTCCCCGTTCCCCGTGGCGGGATTACGCCGAAAAGATCGTCCCTTCGCGCCTGACCGCGGGCTTCCCCTTCGATCTGGCCAAGGTGCCCTTCGGGGAGCGCGTTCTTCTGCCGGGCAGCGTCCTCTACGGCCCCCTCGCGGCGATATTGGCCGACATGGACGGCGTCAGGAGTCTTGCCGCCCTCGTCAGGATGAGCGAACACGAAATGCGCCGTCTCATCCCCGAAACGGAGATCGGCAGACTGGTGCGCGCCGTGCTTTATCTTGCCCGGTACGGCTACGTTTCGCTCGGCGGCTTTGCCGGGATCACCAGTCAGGAGATCGTCCGGGCCCTGCGCGAAGCCGGAGTGGCCGAAGGAGATTTTCTGCTGGTCCACTCTTCACTTGCCTCTTTCGGCAAGTTCGAAAACGGCCTTGCGACCGTGGAAGAGGCTTTCCGTACCGCCGTTGGCCCGGAGGGGACGGTGCTTTTCGCCGCCTTCACCTCGCCCTTCATCTTTCTCGAAGAGCCCAATCGCCTCTCGTGGTTCCGCCCGATGGACATGGCGGATACCCGCTGCATCGTCACGGGGGCTCTTCCCCAATACATGGCTTCCAAAGGCTATCCCCGCAGCCGGCACATCACCCACAGCTGGTGCGGTTTCGGCAAGGACGCCTGCGCCGCGCTGGCTTCTCACGCCCCGCAGGATCCCCCCGCGGGGCAAACCAGTCCCCTCGCCTTCGCGCTGGCCAGAAAGGGAAAAGTCGTCCATTTCGGCAGCGGTCTGGACTCCACCACGTTTCTGCACGCGCTGGAGGACCGTTTCGGCCTTCCCGGCGTGGGCGACACGCTGTGCCGCGTCAGAGAGAACGGCGTCTGCCGCACGGTCGCCATGCCCCGCAATCTGCCCGGCCACCGGGATTTTTATGAAGGCGGCGAAGACGGCGGCAAATTCTTCCGCGCCGCCCGCGCCGCGGGACTGCGGATAGGAAAAAGTTCCCTCGGCAACGGAAAGATCATGGTCATGGACCTTGAGGAACTGGACAAGATCGGTTCCCGCCTGATCGCGGAAGATCCCTTCATCATGCTGTGCGACTCCCCCGACTGTCTGTCATGTCAGCGTCTGCGCCGAAACTGGAGTTCCTCCGGAAGCGCGACGGAAAAAAAATACAAACGAAAGGTGAAAAAATGACCCTTGCCCATCACAGAATGCTGGATTGCACTTTCCCCGAAGTGCGCGCGTACCTCAAGGAAAAACAGACCGTCATCATTCCCTACGGTCTGAGCGAACAGCACGGCGCGCACCTGCCGCTGGACACCGACGTGCGCAACGCCGAGTTCATCAGCGCCGGACTGGCGAAGAAGCTGGACTGCCTCATCGCCCCCACGCTGAACTACACCTTTTCGGGCGGAATGTTTCCCGGCACGATCAACGTCAAGCCCACGACCTTCTGCAATCTGGTGGGCGAGATCATCGAATCCCTGCATCTGCAGGGGTTCCGCAACTTCATCATCATCCCCGGCCACGGCGGCAGCGAGAGTCTTCTTCAGCTCAAGGAGGCCCTGCGGATCCTGAAGTGGCTCAATCCCGCTCTGGCCGACGCCATGATCCTGCTGACGCAGATCTGGGACTTTTCGCCCACCTGGACCCGGCTTTTCGACGAACGCGACTATCACGCGGCCAAGGCGGAGACTTCTCTCATGCTCCACTGGTGCCCCGAAGTCGTGCGCAAGGACAAGATCCGGCTGGACGTGCCCGAGATCGCCGAAGGCCTGCGTCAGGATCCCGACAGCTACCAGCTGCGGGAGAGTTTCACCGATCTGCCTCAGGAGATCGTCCAGACCAGTCAGCGCAAGGAGATCGAACTCTGCGTCATGGGCTGGCCCGAACAGGCCTCCGCCGAACTGGGACGCAAAATCGAGGACGAGTGCCTGACCATCGGCGGCGCGAAACTGCTCGAAGCCATTTCTTCCGCCGACGCCGCCCGCAAGTCCGGCAAACGCATCGTCCACGACAACGGCGCCCATCTCAAGATCCGCACCGTGTGACGTACCCGGCAGGGACAAGGTTCCCGCGCCCGATCCCCGGGACATCGCCCGGCACGGGATCGGCCGGCGCGGGACCGCCCGTCGCCGCACGCGTCCGAAAAATCGGCATAATTTTTCGAACGGGGGCTTGCATAATCAAAAAACGGAGCTATATTATGTAGCGCGTGGCAGGATAGCTCAGTCGGTAGAGCAGGGGACTGAAAATCCCCGTGTCCCCAGTTCGATTCTGGGTCCGGCCACCATTTTTTTGCCCTGGTGGGCAAAAAAAACACGAAGCCGCAAGGCTTCACTTCACTGTGCGAAGCACAACTTCACTCAAAAGCCGCAGGCTTTTCTTCACATTTTCACCATTCCCGGAAGCCTTGCTTGTGAAGACGCTCCCTCCGTTCGCTTGTGAAGGCGTTCGCTGCGCTCACTTGTGAAGTTTGCTCGCTTTGCGAGTAAGGATCGTGTCGAATGGATCCTCCGTTTGAGCTCGACACCGGAGATTTTCTCCCGCGAGGATCCGCGAAATTCTCCGTTTGGCGAATTCTGGGGACACGCGGATTTTCAGGTGAGAAGAGAAAAATCCCAGTGTCCCCATTCTCCAAACGGAGAAACATGCCACCCATTTATTACTGAATCAAAGAATTGATTGTGTTTGTCAAGTTCTGCAAAATAAAAAGTCAGATATTTTAAGATAATATCACAAGAAAACTGACTCACAATGCATTTCGTTATCACATACAAAAGCGGGGTGCTTTGAGCGAAGAAACACGAGGCCGCCGATCAGGCGGGAGCGGATCGTTACTCGTCTGCGCGATTCGGGCCATTCACCGACCCGCGCGGGGAACAGAGCCTTTTGCAAACATCTGACGATCAGGGCAAAAAAATGGTGCACCCGGCGAGATTCGAACTCACGACCTCTTGCTCCGGAGGCAAGCGCTCTATCCAGCTGAGCTACGGGTGCAACCTTTGCTTAATATACTTTGCCTTGCGGGCAAATTCAAGCGAAAGTCCGTTTTTTTCGGATACGAAAAGCCCTACACCCGGGGCATGGCGGCAAATCCCTTTTCGATGGCGGCGTCGGTGAGGGGCGCCTCCGAAAGAGTGCCGTCATTGAACTTGCCGTAGGCCACCATGTCGAAGTATCCCGTCCCGGTGAGGCCGAAAACGATGGTCTCCGCCTTGCCGGTGCGCTTGCAGCGCAGAGCCTCGTCGATGGCCACGCGGATGGCGTGACTGCTCTCGGGCGCGGGAAGGATCCCCTCCACCCGGGCAAACTGCGTGGCGGCTTCGAAAACGTCGTTCTGAGTCACGGCAACGGCTTCCAGCAGTCCGTCGTGGTAGAGCTGCGAGAGCACGGGATTCATACCGTGATACCGCAGACCGCCCGCATGGGTGCTGGCGGGCATGAAACTGCTGCCCAGCGTATACATCTTGGCCAGCGGACAGATCCGCCCCGTGTCGCAGAAGTCGTAGGCGAATCTGCCGCGGGTGAAGCTGGGACACGAAGCCGGTTCCACGGCAACGAGCCGGTAATCGGCCTCGCCGCGGAGTTTTTCTCCGGCGAAGGGAGCGATGAGACCGCCCAGATTGGAGCCGCCTCCGGCACAGCCGATGATGACGTCGGGCTTGATCCCGTATTTGTCGAGTGCGGCCTTGGTCTCGAGTCCGATGATGCTCTGGTGGAGCAATACCTGATTGAGGACCGAGCCGAGAACATAACGGTATCCCTCATTGGTCACGGCGGCCTCGACGGCTTCGGAAACGGCGCATCCCAGACTTCCCGGCGTATCGGGAAATTCGGCGAGGATCTTCCGGCCGACGGCGGTGGTGTTCGACGGCGAGGGCGTCACCTGTGCGCCGTAGGTGCGCATGATCTCGCGGCGGAAAGGCTTCTGCTCATAGGAGCATTTGACCATGAAGACCCGGCAGTCCAGCTTGTAGAACGCGCAGGCCATGGAGAGCGCGGTGCCCCACTGTCCGGCGCCGGTCTCGGTGGTGATGCCCTTGAGGCCCTGACTCTTGGCGAAATATGCCTGCGGGATGGCCGAATTGAGCTTGTGACTGCCCGAAGTGTTGTTGCCTTCGAACTTGTAGAAGATCTTCGCCGGCGTATCCAGCAGCTTTTCGAGAAATTCGGCATGGATCAGCGGCGCCGGGCGGTACATCCTGTAAAAATTGCGGATCTCTTCGGGGATCGGGATGAAGCGCGTTTCGTTGTCCATCTCCTGTTTGACGGCTTCGTCGCAGAAAACATGGCGCAGCGCCTCGGCGGTCACCGGCTTCATGGTCCCGGGATCCAGCATGGGCGCGGGTTTGTTCTTCATATCGGCCCGCACATTGTACCAGCAGTCGGGGATCTCTTTTTCCGAAAGAATGATCTTGTACGGAACTTCACCGGTCTTCGATTTGTCTGCCATTTTTGTTTCTCCTGTCTGCAAACTCTTCATAATTTAATGTTTCTATCTCCAAAATCAAGTCGGGAAGGCGAAAAAAAACGAATTATCCGTCAGAAAAACTCCCGGCGCAGAGCGGAAACGACGAGGGCGCCGATCCTGGAAACGAGCATGGCCCGGTGAACCACCGCGGCACGGACGAATCTCCCGTACTGCCAGTCCAGCTCCCGGTCCGGGATCACGTCCACGGCGTAGACGGGATACAGGGAATGAAAATCATCACTCCCGGCGACATCGATGTCCACGGGGATCTCTCCTCCGAAACACTGCAGAGCCGGAGAATCCCGCAGCAGCGCCGGAATGGGATGGACCGCCGCGACCCTTCCCGACACGCCGCCGAGCCGGTCCTTGAGCAGCAGCGTCACCCGCTGCCCGGAGCGCAGAAAACGCACCTCCTGGTCGGTCGCATAGGCTCTGACGATCTTCTGTCCCGAACAGAGCGTTCCCAGCAGCGTCCCCGTCCTCACGAAAAAACCGGACGAAAACCGTTCGGCAGAGGGAATGAATACGCCGTCGCGTTCCGCGGTCCGGACCCCGGCAGCGATCTTGCGGTCCAGTTCGGACGCGGCGAAAAGGTCGCTGGTGATCCGGCGGCCGGTCAGCAGACTGTCGCCGATGGTGGTCCGCGAAACGCGCTGCTGCTCAAAGAGCAGACGGTCGTGGACGAGCATGTATTCGACCTTTTCGCGGGCAAAGCGCAGAAGCGGGGCGTCGAGCACGAACACCGTCTGGCCGCGGCGAAAATTCCGCCCCGCCTCGCCGGGATGCACCGCAACAAAGCCGCTCTCGCGGGCGATCAGGCGGTCCTGCACAGCACTGCGCACCTCGCCGGGCAGAAGGATATCGCGGCGGAACGGAAAAAACAGAACGAATACGGCAAGCAGAACGACGACCGCACCGAACCGGCGTCTCCTGTCCCAGCCGGGGGGAAAGAGGGAAAACACCCTTTTCATCGGGCGGGATCCGCCCCCTGCGGCGCACCGGCCAGCTCACCGGTCATGCCGCAGATGAGAAGCCCCTCGGCGTTGGACACGAGCGCCTTGATCTCGATGGTCCCCGAACGGTGATCGGCCTGAGGAGAGATCTCGTGGATCCTGCCCTTGACGCGCTTTCCGCCGAAGATGAAGGTCAACTCGGTCCCCACCGGTTTGAGTTCGCTCAGGGGGATGTTCATCACGGCCAGCAGTTCCCGGTCGTGGATGATCCTGAAAAGGGGCTGGCCCGTTCTGACCGTTTCATGTTCGCGGCACATGATCTGCTCGATGCGGCCGGAAAAAGGCGCCTTGCGGCGGCAGTAACCGACCCGCAGAGCCGCCTCGGCGCAGTCGGCCTGAACGCCCTTGAGCCGCGCCTTGAGCGTCTCGACCTCGGCTTCCCGCTTCTGGATCTCGAGTTTGCTTTGAAAATCCTGCTCGAAAAGTTTTTTCTGCGACAGGTAGGTCTCCTGCGCCAGTTTGAGCTGAACTTCGATCTCCTGCCTGCGGGCGGTGACCCGGTCGAGGTCCAATTTGAACGGCGTGTCGTCGAAGGTGAGCAGACAGTCGCCCTCCTTGAAGGGCTGCCCGGGCAGGAAGAAATATTTGCTGATCGTGCCGTCGATCTGCGAGACCAGCACGGCCTCGCGGCGGGGGAAGAGAACGACCTTGACCGCGTGCTCGGAAGCGGCGGCACAGCACAGGAAGACCGTGCAGAAAAGCAGAATCCCCGACCGACGCACCGTCTTCATCGATCCGATCCCGGATTACTTTTTCTTCACATCGGCATCGTAGATGGCGATGAAGTCGATGTCGCCGAACGCACCGACCGGCTTCTCGGCGACCTGGAAATCGTCGGCCGCGGCCTTCTTGGCGTCGGCGGCCAGTTTGTCCATCTTGGCCTTGTGTTCGTCAGCGGCCTTGCCCAGCTCCTCGGCGGCGCGCTCACGGGCCTTGACCAGCTCGTTGCGCAGCACGTTGAGGCTGCCGGCATCGAGTTTGCTGATACCGACGGTGTTGAGGATGCGGAAATAGGCGACGTAGACGTTCCCCAGAGACATGAGACGCTCGATCTCGGTCTCGGCGGTAGAGAGACGCATATGATCCAGTTCCAGATTCGAGAGATCCCCGGTCAGCTTTCTGCTGGTCAGAGCCCATTTCAGGTTCTTGGAGTAGGCGGTGTAGACCTTGTTGTCGATCTCGTAACGCTCCTTGACCGAAATGAGATTGGCGTGGGCGATCCTCACCTGAGCCATGATGCCGATGGCCAGCGAGAAAGTGCGGGTCTCTTCGGCATCGACCTGAGCGCTGTAAGCCTGATACTGCTTGATGTGCTGGGGCAGTTTCAGCAGATTGTAGGCGGCGCGGATACCCAGCTCGTACCAGCTGGCATGATAGAGGAAGCTGTTGTTGCTGTTGACGAAATCATAGAAGAGACGCACGTTGGGGAACATCTTGACGATCTCTTTGCGGCACTCCAGCACGTTGACGTGCTTCTGCATATCGATCTCGTAAAGTTCGGGACGCTCCAGCAGGGCGATCTGCTCCATGAGCTCGATCTCGGGGAACTCGAACTTGGGGACCTGATCGAGGTAGGAATCGTCCACCAGGATCTTGCCGCCGGGGTGCATGCCCAGAAGCGAACGCAGTTCGACGCAGCTGTTTTCGTAACTGCGGATGTAGTTGGTGAGACGCTTTTCCATTTCGACGAAGCGCCGGGTCTCGTCGAAGGCGCGGAACGGGGTGATGGCCCGGGACTTGCTCAGTTTTTCGATCAGCTGGTAACGGCTGCGGCAGTCTTCGAGGAGTCCCGTGGTGATCTTGATGGCGCGCTGGGCAGCGGCCACCTGGAAATAGGTCTTGACCACGTCGAAGGTGAGATTCTGCCGGGCGCGGCGGGTGCGCTGTTCGCGGATCATCACCCGGTCGCGGGCCTGCTGGGTGTTGAAATAAGCCAGTCCGAAGTCCACCACGCTCAACGCGAGGTCGACGTTGAAGTAGTTGACGTTGCGGTCCTGACTGGTGCTGTAGCCGTAGGTGAGACCGCCGTCGGCGACCTTCTGGCTGCTGGACGCGGGAATATTGCTGCGTCCGGTGAAACTGTCGGAAATGTTCAACTCGGGGAGCATACCCAGCATCTCGGCCGTGCGCAGTTCCTTGGCCACATTTTCCTCGATGCTCATCACCTTGAGTTCGAGATTGTTGTCGAGGGCCATCTTGATGCACTCCTTGAGAGAGAGTTTCTGCCCCTCCATCATCTCGCGGTAGCGCGCGAATTCGAAGTGCTTGACGGCGTACTCGGCGCGTTCGTCACGATAGTCCTGTGCGGTTTTGCATCCGCCCGCGATCATCGCGGCCAGAACGCCGAATGCGGCCAGTGTGAAAGTTCTTCCGGACATCTTGGAGAGTCTCCTGTTTGTTTGAAATATCTCTTTATTCCACGTTGGTTTTCAAATTCGTACCGAAAGTCAGATCCGTTTCGCGTCGTTCTGCTTCTTTTCGAGGCGCTGCATGGCCTCCTCGGCCAGCGGAAAATCGTTTTCCGCCGCCTTCTGATACCAGCGCATGGCCTCGCGCTCGTCGACAAAGACGCCGACCCCGTTCTCGTAGCAGCGGCCCAGCAGATACTGCGCGTAGCGGTTTCCCGCGTAGGCCGACTGACGGTAGAGCGCCGCGGCCTTCACGGTATCCTTGGGAACGACTTCGCCGTACTCGTAAAACGACGCCAGAAAATACATACCGTAGGAGTTGCCCAGATGGGCGGACTTGGTGAACCAGTCGAAAGCCTGCTTCCGATCCTTGGGGATGCCGGCGGAACCGTTGTTGTAGATCAATCCGAGCTGATACATGGCATCGCTGTTCCCCAGCAGGGCGCCCTTGCGGAAGAACCGGAACGCCAGCTGCGGATCGCGTTTGATGCCGCATCCTTCCACCCCGTCGAGATAGCAGAGTCCGACGTAACAGCAGGCCTCGGGCCAGTTGGCGGAGGCGGCGCGGCTCAGGGTGCGGAATCCCGCGGCGGGATCGGCTTTGCACCCCATGCCCTTGAGCTGGCAGAGTCCGAGCCAGAACTCGCCCTCGGGCGACCCCAGTTCGGCGGCGCGGCGGAAATTCCGGCAGGCCGCGGCGAGATCGCGCTCGACGCCCATGCCCTCGAAATAACAGCGGCCGAGATTGACGAATCCGGCGGCGCTGCCCAGTTCCGAGGAGGCCTTGAAACACGCGACCATCTTGGCGGGGTCCCGTTCGCCGGCAATGCCGCGGGCGTGGTAAACGCCCAGCAGATTCAGCGCGTCGGGATGCTGTGCGGAGGCGGCCTCTTCGAGATACTTGCGCCCGAGATTGTAGTCGCGGGCGACGCCCTTGCCTTCGGTGTAGATCTTGCCGAGCAGATACTTGGAGTTGACATCGCCCTCTTTTGCCGTCTGCTCCAGCAGGGCCAGCGTGGTCTCGTCGTAGACCTTTTCACCGGCGGCGTCACTTCCGGCCAGATTCAGTTCGGCCAGCGCAGCGCGGGCGTGGCGGTTGTTCTGGAGCGCGGACATCTCGAAAAAGCGGCGGGCGCGGGCAAGATCCTGCTTCACGCCGATCCCGTCGCGGCAGAAGACGCCGAAAAGGAGCTGACCGTAACTGTTGCCCGCGTCGGAAGAGCGTTTGGCCGCATCGGCGGCAAGTCCGGGATCGTACTTGGTCCCGTAGCCGTTGCGGTAGCAGATGGCCAGAAAATACAGCGCATCCACATTGCCCGCATCGGCGGCGCGCTTGAGATAGGCAAAGGCCTTGTCGCGCTCGCGGGGCGAAAGCTGTTTGAGGTAGAATTTGCCGATCTTGAGCTGAGCGGAGGCGCTTCCCGAATCGGCGGCGGTTCTGAGAAGCGAGACGCCGCGCTCGACCTTTTTGCCCTGCGCGATGCACTTGTCGCCGACGAGTTCGATCGCTTCGACGTTGCCCGCCTCGGCGGCGCGCTCGAGATACATATCGGATTTGGCTTCGTCGCTCTTTGCGTAGAAACGGCCCAGCGCCAGATCGGCCAGCGCCGGATCGGCCGCACGGGCCTTTTCATAGCACTCGACGGCCTTTTCGGGCGACTTGTCGACGCCGACGCCCTGCGCGTAAAAATCGCCCATCAGCACCCAGGCGGACGCGTTGTTCTGCTTGAGGGGACGCTGCAGACGGGCAACGGCCTCGTCTCCGTCCCTGCGGACGCCGCGGCCCTCGGCGTAACATCTGGCCAAAGCCACATCGGAGATCACGGCTCCGGCATCGGAGGCGGAGCGGAAAAGTTTGACGGCCTCTTCCTCGTTCTGCGGCAACAGATCGCCGTTGAGATAACAGACGCCGAAGCGGTGGATGGCGCGGGGATTGCCCAAACTCACGGCCCGGCGGAGCATACTCATCGCCGCGGCGGGATCACAGGGACCGGCCCAGCCGTTGCGGTAGATGTTGAAAAGCAGCAGCATGGCGTCGCTGTTGCCGGCCGCGGCGGCCTTGTCGAGGGGCACGGCCGCAGCCCGGCGGTCGCGTTTGCACCCCGCGCCGGAGTAAAGACAGAGCCCCAGCCCGAAGTTGCCCAGCGTGTCGCCTTTGGCGGCGGCGCTGCGGAAGAGGGAACAGGCCTTCTGCGCATCCTTTTTGACGCCGATGCCGCGCAGATAAAACAACCCGAGATACCCCTGAGCCGCGGCATTCCCGGCGGAAGCCTCCTTCTCGAACCGGGCCAGCGCGTCCTTGACGCTCATGGAGCCGGAAGCGGGCGCGCCGAAACAGGCGGCCGCCGATTTCAGAACGACATCGTCATCGGCCGCAAAGACGATACCGCAGGCCAAGACTGCCAAAACTGCGCAGAAACACCGATTTTTCATGGTGAAAGTCCTCAATATTACGATAACCAGACGCCGTTTTACCGGTGAAATCACATAATCCAACGTCCCATAACTTAACGCCACTTCGGCAAAATGTCAATAGCACGGACACGTTATTTTGCACAAAATTCGGACATTTCGCCGTGAAAGAGCTATTTTTCCGTCAGGGGGATGTACTTTATCTTCCTGATGTAGGACCGCGAAACGGGATACCTGATGCCCGCGCCCGGACTGTACAGAACATCGGTCTCGGTCTCGCCGTAGATCATGCCGGACTCGACGCGGCCGTCCTTGAAAGTGATCTCGCAATTGGCGACCCAGAGTTCCACGGCGTCTTTGGCCACGTGGCGCTTGCCCTTTTCGACCGTGAACCTGATGTTGCGCTTGAGCGGTTTCGCCCGGGGATGGGTCACGGTCAGGAGATGGGGCCCGGGCGAAAGATTTTCGATGTCGGTCATGCGGGTCTCGGCGGCGGAGTTCTTCACCGCCTGCACCACGCCCCGGAACTTGCCGTCGATCAGGTAGTTCACGCCCGCCGGACGGATCATGAAACTGGCGCTTCCCGTGCTCCGGTCAAGGTTGAAATGCACTGTTTCGTTCCGGGCCGGAGCGACGGAAACCACCCGTTCGGAGGTGTCGTAGCCGGCACACACCAGCTTCACACTGTAATTGCCGGCCCGGATGCCGCCGGATCTCCACGGCGTCACGCCCACCTTGCGGCCCTCGATGAAGACGTCGGCGCCGGAGGGCTCGCTGGTGACGGCAAGGGAACCGGGCCGGGTATCGAGCACGATGTCGACGGTGACCTGTTTCCCGCTCGTGACGGTGACCTGTTCCTCGCGGGAATTGAAGCCTTCACGTTCGGCGCGCACGGTATAGATGCCCGCTTCGAGCGTACCGTTCCAAGGGGAAGTGCCCACCGGTTTGCCGCCGATGAAAACATCGGCCGCCTCGGGTTTTGTCCTGACGAGCACTCTGCCCGAAGTCAGTTTCAGTTTGGCGAAGAGCAGAGGCAGCGGCCGTTCGTTGGCGATCTTCCACGAAATGCGCTCCTCTCCGTAGCCCGGACGGACGATCTGGGCGGAATAATTCCCCACGGTCAGATCGGAAATGACCAGCGGCGTCACCCCCTGCGCCCTGCCCTGAAAGATCACTTTCGCTCCGGCGGGGTCGCTGGAGATCATGACCGCGGAGGTGACCGGTTCGAGCTCCACGTTGACCTTGCCGGACTGACCGGCCTTCACCGTGACGCTGCCCATGCGCGGATAGAATCCGGGGGCGGAGAAGCGGAAATTCCAGACGCCCGGCTTGAGGCGCAGCAGCACGGGCTGACCGCGGAAGGTCCGTCCCTGAACCGAGACTTCCATTCCGGCCGGTCCGGAGAATTCCACCCGTCCCGACTGCGGCGCTTTTTTGCCGCAGCCGGTCAGCGTCAGAAACATGACCGCAAGAAAAACATTCACAATCCGTATCGCGTTCTTCATCTTGAACCTCTGCCTTTTTTGAGTCTCGAATCGAGGATATGCAGACGTCTCTGTGCCGCATCGTAGGGCTTCGAGTTCTTTTCGGTCAGCTCCATGATCTGCAGAAACACCCGGCGGAGGGCGGCAAAATCGCGGACGTTCTGCAGACGGACTCTCTCGTATTCCAGTTCCTCGAGTTTTTTCCCGCGGAGTTCCTCGGCCTCGGCCAGACGCTCCTTGGCCCGTTTCCACATGGCGGGGGGCGGCGCGAACTGTCCGAGGTAGTTGACGACGACCCGGTAGCGGGATATGGCGTCGCGCAGATTGGCGCCGTCGGACTCGCGGTTCGCGTAAAGATCTTCGGCTTTGTTGAAGTTGTCCTCGGCCAGGCGCAGGATCTCCTCGCCGGACATGGAGACGGTCTGCATTCCGCAGCCTTCGGCGAATTCGTAGACGGCGTTTTCGACCTCTTCGAACTCCGGCCCCGTGCGGCGGCCGTCGACGACCAGATCGACGACCTTGGGACCGAAGATGATCCCCAGCCTGCGGCGGATGCCGCTGCCGTCGCGGCCCACGTCGCTGTTTCTGACGTTCCAGATGCCGGAGCGTTCGATGCGGCTGCGCAGCGCCTGCAGTCCGGGGGGATCCTCGACCGTCAGTGGTTCGGGATGGCGGCGGCTGCGGATGTCATCGACGTGAAAGACCGCCGAGTTTTTTTCGAGCTGCAGTGAGAAACGGAACACGTTGTCGCGCTGGATATCGACCTTTTCGAAGTAGAGCGTGAGCGGTGCGTCGGTCAGGTCGGCGCTCTTCCCGCCGGCGGGACCCGCGGCGGGACGGGCCGAAAACATCTTCAGACACGAAACGATGGCCACGGCGGCCAAAACGGCGACGAGCGAATAGAAGACTGCGGGGGACATCGCTCTTTTGCCGGAGGATGCCGTCTTTTTCCCGGCGGGTCCCCTGTCGTCGGCGGCCGCTTTTGCCGTTTCGGAGCCCGTAAAAAGCGGCGCGGTGCCCAGAGACGCCAGAAGCCCGCCGCCGTCGGCACTCTCCTTTTGCGGCGGATCGTCTTTTGCGGCGAACCCCACGCCCACGGCCGCGCCCGGCGCGGGGCCGGCGGACAGTCCCGGCGTGTCGGAGTTGATGGGGTTGAAGACGATCTTCGGCGGTTCGCCGGAGAGATCCGAGACCATCAGGATCTGTCCGCCGATCTCCACCCGGTCGTTCTCCGAAAGGAACCACTCCCCGGAGATCCGTTCGCCGTTGACTTTGACGCCGTTGGTGCTGCCCTGATCGCTGACCGTCCATCCGCCGCGAAGCAGCTCCTGCTTGAACTTGGCGTGATAGCGCGACACGCCTTCGGAAGGAAGCCGCAGATCGTTGGCGTCCTCGCGGCCGACCGTGATCTGGGGCAGAACGAATTCGTACACCCGTCCGGCATTTTCTCCATTCACAAACGTAATTTTCATTTTCTCACTTCCCCGCAGATCGACTCCGTCAATAAAATAGCGTCGGAAGAAAATTTTTCAACCCCGTCCCGACTCAAGGTCGCATCCAGATTGATGATGTGCCCCGGCTGCGTGCCGGAGAAATCGACGGCCCCCGGCGGCAGTTCGATCACGCTGACCGCCCCCTTGCCGCCGAAGGACAAGCGCCACGGCACGAGGCGCTTCTCGACCGAAACGACCCGGCGGTCGCAGTCCAGATAGACCAGATCCAGAGGATAGCCCATGAAACAGGTGTGGACCGAACTGCAGTTCTCGAAGACCAGGGCGTCCATCTTGCCCGAAACGAACCGGCGGCCGATCATGCCCCGCAGACGGGTGAAAGGATCCCGCGCCCACAGGGGATAGCCGGCCAGATATTTTTTCGTATTCAGATTGAAGATCATTTCACCTGAACAACCCCGCAGTCTGCAGCAGCAGCGGTCCCAGCAGGATGATGAACACCGCCGGCAGAATGAACACCACCACCGGAATGATGATCTTGACCGACGCCTCGTTGGCGATCTTTTCGGCCAGTGAGAAACGCTTCGCCCGCTGCATATCGCTCTGGATCCTCAGCTGCTGACCGATGCTCACCCCCAGTTCGTCGGCCTGACAGATGGCGTTGACCGTGGCGGTGAGGTCGATCTGCCGCACCCGTTCGGCCATGGCCCGCAGGGCGTCGCTGCGCTTGCGGCCCAGCTGGATCTCGCGAAACGCCAGCATCAGTTCCTCGCCCAGCGCATCGGGACGGCGGCGCGTGAGAATGTCGCGCAGACTCGACAGCAGATCACGGCCGGACTCCACCGACAGCGTGAGCAGATCCAGCAGATTGGGCAGCGCCTTCATGATGGAAAGCTGCCGGGCC
>Ga0079305_1002654_pt1 | contig 14524 bp, 10 predicted proteins | sample LMS_cellobiose_e_FD_79183 | JGI IMG/M metagenome (GOLD analysis project Ga0079305, IMG submission 79183) | Rumen-fistulated moose microbial communities from Alaska, USA - LMS_cellobiose_enrichment | ecosystem: Host-associated > Mammals > Digestive system > Stomach > Rumen fluid ... | reverse complement strand
CGACGCCGTCGTCCTCGATCGCGACGACCCACGCGTCTTCCCTCTCCTCGCTTCGTATGACGACAGTCCCGCCGGCCTCTCCGCGCTCATAGATGCCGTGCCGGATCGCGTTTTCCACCATCGGCTGGACGCTCAGCGGCAATATGGAAAAATCCTCCGCCCGGATGTCGTAAACAACTTTCAGCTTGTCGCCGAAGCGCATTCTCTCAATATTGACATATGCCTTGACGTTGGCCAGCTCCTGCGTAAAAGGGATTGGAGCGTCGTTGGACATGGCCCGGATACAGCTGCGAAGATGAACCGTGAAATCTCCGATCAAGTCGGACGCATATCTGGGATCCTCCAACAGGACCTCCTGGATAGACCCGAGTGCGTTATAGAGAAAATGCGGCTGCATCTGGCTGGTGAAATTCCTGATCCGGCTCATTTGAAGCTCGTGTTCCAGGTCGCCGAGTTCTTTTTCCTTGCGCTGCTGTTCCGTCAGGTCATACAGCACGCAGAAGGCCAGAACATCTCCCGTCCCCTCATCCTGATAAAGATAGAATACCTTTTTGCACGGCTGCGCTCTCCCGGACGCAGTTTTTATGGAGAAGGATACGGAGGCCCGCCGTTCGCCGCGCTCAAAGCAATGAATGAGGTAGTTCCGATCGCTGATTTCAATATATTTCCCGACGTTTTCAACGATCAGATTCTCGATCCGCCACTTTTCAAACGCGCTGTAAGACAAGGGCTTTTCTGCCGTCGGAAACTGCAGATTTTCCGGCAGGCCTGAAGGGATCACATAATTGGACAGCTCAAGGATGAGATCCCTGGAGATGTTGGCTTCCATATATCCCTCGGCGCTTGCCAATATGGCTTCCAGATGATTGATTTCCTTCCTGTGCATGGCGGAAATCTGTTCCTCGTGCGCCCTGTCCAGCCGATATGCCGTATCGATATTTCTCACGCCGATCAGAATGTGCGGCCGATGATTTACGATCTCCTTCGCCGCCCGGAGTTTATGGTACAGAGCTTGCCCGTTGATTACCAGGCGATAAACAAAAGCATAGTACCGCTCCTTTTCCAGGCCTGCCAGAAGGGCGCTGCGCGACAGCATCTCGCGGACATACTCCTGATCGTCCGAATAGATGGTCTTCAGCAGATTATTTTCAACATCTTTAAAGAAATCGCTGCCGCGGCTTTCAAGCTGCAGGGAGCTGAAGGAATCGCTCTCGTGAAAGCACTGATAGGCAGATGTTTCAATGTCCACCGCGTAAAGGCTTTCGTAGTTTTCAAACAGCGCGCGGGCGATGGCCTCATGGGAAAGTGATTCCTGTAAATCCGTGTGATATACCGTGCTCATTGCACTCTCCTTGCAAACGCATATGGGCTTGGGAAAAAAGATTGTTTATTAAATTATAACAGAACATGCAATAAGAAATCAATATCCCTGAGCGGCCGATCCGGGCGGCGATGGAGCAGCCGTTTTCACATAAATTGACAGGCAGTCAGAATATAGTATACGAGGCAGTTCAATTCTGCTCGCTGTTAAAAAAAGAGGAAATCCTGTTCGGATTTCCTCTTTTTTTGGTACGCGCTGAACATTCCGGAAAAACGGCGGGATAACTTCGCCTGAAAGGAAAAAAGAGAAGACGGGAAAAACCGCCGTATCCATTAGTTCGGCGTTACATACACCGCGGTAAAATGATTTCAATGTAGTATATGTGTTGAGCGTGCAGCCTTGCCAGATTCCTCAAAAAAGGGAGCTGGCAAATCCGTGAAAAGCTGCATAAGCGTCCCCGGCAGGAAGCAGAGACCGCCGAGGACGAAGCCGAAACGGCCGCCCGATCCGCGCCTGCGGAACAAGAAATAAGAATGAACGATAAGCGGTAGGAGGTAACAAAAAATGGAGGCAAGAAAGAAGCTGTTGAGCGTCCTGTTGACGCTTGTCCTGCTCCTCGGCATGGTGCCGCTTGCAGGCACGGCCTATGCAAGTGAAAATGGCAGCGCCGTCTGCACGGTCAGCTTCGACAGTGCGGGCGGCAGCCTCGTGGAAAGCCAGCAGGTCACGGCAGGCGAAAAAGCCAAGGAGCCGGAATCCCCCTCGCGGGAGGGCTATGCCTTTTCCGGCTGGTTCACCGAAAAGGGCGAGGAGTTTGATTTTTCCGCACCCGTCACGGAGGATCTGAAACTCACGGCAAAGTGGGTGGAAAAGCTCCCCGATATCGTCGAGGCCGAGGCTGACGATCCCTATACGGATGAACAGGCCGATGTTGTTATCCCCTTGGAGGACGTGGCCGCGCAGCCGCTTGACGATGAACAGAGCGCGGAAGACCCCCCTGCGCCCGCCGCAGAAGGAGAGGAGGAAGCCCCGCCGGAAAACACGGACGGCACGATCGTCATAGAGGCAGCGGAAACAGAACCTGCGCCCGTGAATCCCGAGGAAACGGACGACGCCATGCCCGCAGCCGTTTCCAGAGCGCCCCGGGCGTCCTATGACGTCTGGGTCGAGGGCGTCCAGGTCACAAGCGGAAATGCGTCGGACGTCCTCGGCGACGGGAACATCCGCTATGATGCCGGGACAAGCACGCTGACCGTCAATGGCAGCTATACCTATGAGGAGGACAGTTTTATCCGCGCGCAGACCGACCTCACGATCACGGGGACGATCACGATCAAGGGCGGCGCGCCGTATTCGGCGATCTCCGTGCACGACAACGCGCTGACGCTGGACAGCGGAGCGAATTTGACCCTGAGCGGGAGCGGCTCCAACACCCTGGAGGCGAGCACGCTGACCGTGAACGGCGCCACGCTTACCGTCACAAACAGCGGCAACAGCGCGATCAGCATCAACAATCTCACGCTGAACGGCGGCTCCATCACGGCGCGAGCCAGCTGCCTCGGGATCCGTGGAATCGCCTCGAGCTCCTCAGGAAGCGTCACGGTGAACGGCGGCACGCTGACCGCGGTGAATACATGGGGCAACTCCACCTATAGATACGCCGCGATCGGCGTAGGGAGCCTCACCGTAAACGACGGGAAGGTGGATGCGACGAACCAGGTGGGCGATCCGATCAGAGGCACCATTGAATTTGGCCCCGGCATCGACTATGCGCTGAAAGAGGATCACCACTGGATCATCCAGGAGGGCCCCCTCACCTACACCGTGAGCTTTGACGCCAACGGCCACGGCACGGCGCCCGCCGCGCAGACGGTCGAGTACGGCCAGACGGCGACCAGGCCCGCCGACCCCACGGCAAGCGGCTGGAACTTCGGCGGCTGGTACACCGAGGCGGAGTGCACCAACGCCTTCGACTTCGCCACGCCCATCACGGGCAGCATCACCCTGTTCGCCAAGTGGACGAAGAGCTACGAGCTCTGGGTGGGCGGCCAACAGGTCACCGAGGACAACAAGGACGACATCCCCGGCGTTCAGGGGGGAAGCGCCAGCTATGACCCTGCGACCAATACGCTGACCTTCAACGGCGTGACGGGCTTTGACGGATATTATCTCGAGGGCGCGGAACCCGCCCTCGTCTACTCCGCCGGGGATCTGATCGTCCGCGGCACCCTGAACGCCTCGGACGAGGGTCTCAGCTCCCCCAGTACGTCCAACGGCATTTACAGCGAAGGGGCGCTGACCATCGCCGACGGCACGAGCCTGGACCTCAACGTATTCAATGACGCGCTCACCGGCAAGGGAGGGATCGTGATCAACGGCGGCACGGTCACGGTGCGCGGCCGGGGCGGCGCCTCCATCCGTGCCACGGGGGGCAGGGGACTGACGATCAACGGCGGCACGGTCACCACCACCGGGCTGTTCAGCATCGACCTGCAGAGCGGCAAGATCACCGTCAACGGCGGCACGGTCACGGCCGTCGGGCAAATTCGCCTGATATTCGGCACGCTGAAGGTCAACGACGGTATCCTGGACGTGACCAACGCTGACGGAAACGCGGTCGACCACCCGGAGAGCGTCTCCTACGCCTCCACCCATGCGGTCGTGGAGGGCACACTGGACGGCTCCCATTTCCGCATCGCTCCCGCGTCTGCGGCCTACGACGTGTGGGTGCAGGGCGTGCAGGTCACCGAGGACAACAAGGACGACGTGCTGGGCGACGGCGGCTCGGTGGTCTTTGACCCCGACAGCGCCACGCTGACCCTGACCGACGCCGACATCACCGGCGCGGCGATTCCCGGGCTAACACCGACTGCCGGCATCTACAGCAAAATCGACCTGACGCTGGCGCTCGTCGGCAGCAACACCGTCACCGACATTGACAACACAGCGGGAAGCAAGGCGATCGACGGCATGAATCTTACGATCACCGGCAGCGGATCGCTGACGGCAACAGGCAGCGCAAACAGCAATTGGGAAAGCCACGGCATTTTTGCCAGGAGGACCCTTACCATCAACAGCGGCACGGTGAACGCTGCGGGCGGCGCTGGGAAAACTACCAGTTACGGCCTGTATGGCAGGGCTGGGATCACGATCAACGGCGGCTCCGTGACGGCGAAAGGCGGGACCAGTGAACAGGCTGGCGGAAGCATAGGACTTTTGACACAAAGCGCCAGCGCCCCCATTGTCATCAACGGCGGCGTGGTCACGGCCATCGGCCAGGACCTGGCGATCAATGGCGATCCCGACCTTTCCGGCTATCCCGCCCCCGCCGTTACGGTGAACAATGAGCCCTCGGCCACAGGCGCGGACGCCTGGAACGGCACGGACGCCCTCGGCGGCAGCGGCTCCACCTTCAAGTATGTGAAGATCGAGCCCGCGCCGACCACCCACACCGTGACCTTCGACGCCAACGGCCACGGCACGGCGCCCGCCGCACAGACGGTGGAGGACGGCAAGACGGCGACCGAACCCGCCGCTCCCACGGAGACCGGCTGGAGCTTCGGCGGCTGGTACACCGAGGCGGAATGCACCAACGCCTTTGACTTCGCCGCGCCCATCACCGGGGACATCACCCTCTACGCCAAGTGGACCGTAGTCACCCACACTGTGACCTTCAACGCCAACGGCCACGGCACGGCGCCCGCCGCGCAGACGGTCGAGTACGGCAAGACGGCGACCAAGCCCGCCGACCCCACGGCAAGCGGCTGGAGCTTCGGCGGCTGGTACACCGAAGCGGAATGCAACAACGCTTTTGACTTTGCCGCGCCCATCACGGGGGACGTCACCCTGTTCGCCAAGTGGACGAAGCTTCCCGCTCCGGTCATCAGGTATACCATTACCTACGATCTGAACGGCGGCACGCTGGACGGCAAGACAGGCATCGTGACCGTTTCGGTGGAGAAGGGCGCCACCATTATTCTGCCGAGGCCCACAAGGGGCGGATATGTCTTTGCTTATTGGGAGGGCTCCAGATACGAGGCCGGCGAGAGCTACACGGTGACCGGCAACCACACCTTTACAGCACAGTGGAGGGCCTGCGGAAGTGGTAAGACGAACTCCCCCAAAACAGGGGATAACAGCTTTCCAGGTTTATGGCTGGGGCTGTCGTTTGTCAGCGCCGGAGGACTGATCGGGCTTGGCATGTACAGCAGGAAGCGCAGGAAGAAAGCTGAATAAGCAGCTTGCAGATGCAAAAACAAAACGGCCGTCCCGTAGGATGGCCGTTTTGTTTTTGGTACGAATAGTGATAACGACAAACTCTGTAACCCGCAAAAGGTTGGTAGCGACAGCGAGCCGTGGCGAGGGCGCTTGCAACCGAGCAGGCGAGCCGAGCGTGACCTTTTGCGGAAAGGAGGAGCGACGAAGTGAATGAGAGATGGCGTTTGCTTTGAAAAAGAAAACGCCGTCGCGAACGATACGAAGTCCGCGACGACGTGGTGCGCGAGGCGGGACTTGAACCCGCACGCCCGGAGTGAGCACTAGAACCTGAATCTAGCGAGTCTGCCAATTCCACCACTCGCGCATCTCTGGAACGCTCGCTTATCATAGCACCGACACCCCTTCTTGTCAAGGCGTAATTCGTAAAAACCATGGATTTTTGCTTTACTTCCTCCCGCGTCGGTGCTATATTGTGGGTAGAAAACCGACCGCTTCAAATACAGGAGGAGCATAATGAACATAGACCGTCCACAGCTCAAGAGTGACGCGCGGGAGATCATCCGCACTTCCAATCCGAAAGTCATCTACGCAAGCCTCATGTTTATTGCGCTGACCGCGCTGATCTCTTTTCTGTCCGCGCGCCTGACGGGCATCAATTATGAGGAGCTGATGCGTCTTCAGCGCTATCTCGAGGCGGGAGATACGGAGCACGCCCTGTCCTATATCGGTTCCCTCGCCCCCTCGAGCGGCGCCCGGCTGATCGATTACGCCCTGCAGTTCGCCACCCTGATCGTCGAAGTCGGCTTCACGGTCTTTCTGTTTCGAACCGTCCGCCGCCTCGGCGCGGTCTACGGCAACCTGCTCGACGGCTTCGGCCCGTATTTCCGTGTGGCGCTCCTCCAGCTCGTGACCGGCATCTTTGTGGGGCTGTGGTCTCTGCTCTTTATCATTCCCGGCATTGTCGCCGCCTACCGCTACAGCATGGCTCCCTACATCATGCTGGACCATCCGGACTACTCCATCATGGATTGCATCCGCGCCAGCAAGCAGATGACCAAGGGCTACAAGGGGCAGCTGTTCATGCTGGATCTCTCCTTCCTCGGATACATCCTGCTCAGCCTCATCCCCATTCTCGGCTTTATCGTGCGCGTCTGGTACGTCCCCTATCACGACACCAGCTACATCCTCTACTACGACGCGATCCGCGCCCGTACGGAAGCGATCCCTTCGGACTACTGAACCAGCGCTCCCCCGGCCGTTCGGCCGGGGGAGTTTTTCAGTACATGGAAAACAGCTTTGGCTTGAGTTTGTATTTGACGCCGGAGACCAGGCCCATCGCGGCAAACATCGTCATCATCGACGAGCCTCCGTAGCTGAAGAAGGGCAGCGTGATGCCGATGACCGGCGTGATGCCGATGCACATGCCGATGTTGATGAAGGTCTGGAAGGCGACGGCCGAGCCGACGCCGATGCAGATGAGCATGTCGAAGGTGCGGCCCGCCCGGAGCCCGATGCGGAAGCAGCGGATGATGATGATCGTCAGCAGGATCACAACGACGATGCAGCCGATCATCCCCAGCTCCTCCCCCACGCAGGAGAAGATGAAGTCGGTGTGCTTGCCGATGAAGTTGGTCGCGCGGTGCTCGGCGTCGACGCCCGTGAGGCGGCCGGAGGCCAGGGTCAGCTTGCTCTGGGAGGTCTGCCAGTTGATCCCGTAGCCCTCGGGGTCGATGCTGCCGTCATAGGGCGCAACGAGGCGCTGCTTCTGGTAGTCCTTGAGGAAATAGTTCCACAGCAGGGGGATGGCGGCGGCCAGCGCGGCGCCGCCGATGGCAAACCAGTACAGCCGCACGCCGAGCGCGAAGAACATGGTCAGGAAGATGCACAGGATGATGGACGCGCTCCCCAGGTCGGAGGAGACCACGACGATCAGGCCGAAGACGATGACAAAGTGCGCCGCCATCTGCGCCACGGACAGAAAGGAGTTCATGTCCCGGTATTCCTTCAGAAAGGTCATTTGTTTGGCAGCGACGATGATATAGATGACCTTGATGACCTCCGAGGGCTGGATGCCGATGCCGGCGAAGCGGATCCAGCTCTTGTTGCCGGTATTGTCCTCCACGCCGAAGATGACCAGAGCCACGAGCAGCAGAACGTTCAGCACGCACAGCCACTTCCACTGCTCCGCCAGAAGGTCGGCGTCGATCACGGTCAGCAGCACAAAGGCGCCCAGCCCCAGGAACATGGAGAACATCTGGACGACGACGAGCTTGGTCGGGTTATAATCTCCGCCGGTGGCGACCATGCCGGTGGCCGCGCGGTGCACCATCACCGTGCCGAACAGGGCGCTGACGATGCAGACGCAGAGCAGGAAAATATCCGCCCGCTCAAAGAATTGTCTTATGTAAGGCTGCAGCTTTTTGATGGGAAATCACTGTCCTTTCCGCACGGGGCGCGCCGTTTCGCCGGATCGCGCCATGCGTTCGGGAGATATTTTATCACAATCTTTCTCTTTACGCAACGCTGTCCGCGGTGGTATAATGAGCAAAGTGTAAACAATTCATGCAGCATTTGGCAGGAGCGGGCCATGTCCATCTTCATCACGAAAAGCGAACAGGAGACCGAGGCGCTGGGTGCGCGGCTGGCCGAAGCCCTTCCCGAGGGGAGCGTCGTAGCCATGTACGGGGAGCTCGGCGCCGGCAAGACCGCCCTCGTGCGGGGCATGGCGCGCGGGCTCGGGCTTGACTGCCGGGTCTCCAGCCCCACCTTCACCATCGTCAACGAGTACCTGGGGGACAGGCCCCTGATCCATTTCGATATGTACCGCCTCTCCGGCGCGGACGAGCTGTTTGAGATCGGCTGGGAGGACTATCTCAGCCGCGGCGCCGTCTGCGCGGTGGAGTGGAGTGAGAACGTGCAGGACGCCTTCTTCGGCGACGAGGTCGTCGTGCGCATCGACAAGCTCGGCGAAAACGAACGCCGGATTTCCGTCGAGGGGGTGGAGCTGTGCTGATCCTGGCCTTTGAATCCTCTGCCAGGGCTGCCTCTGTGGCGCTGCTGCGCGACGGCGCGCTGCTGTCCCAGTACAGCCAGTGCAGCGCGCTGACCCACAGCCGCACCCTTCTGCCCATGGCGGAGGATATGCTGCGCAACGCGGAGCTGCGGCTGCAGGATGTGGACCTCATCGCCGTGGCCCACGGTCCCGGCTCCTTCACCGGCATCCGCATCGGCGTGTCTACGGTCAAGGGTCTCGCCTGGGCAGGGGAAAAGCCCTGCGTGGGCGTGTCCACGCTCGAGGCCATGGCCTGGCATGGGCTTGCGGCGGGCGGGCTGATCTGCCCGGTGATGGACGCAAGGCGCAGCCAGGTGTATACGGCGCTCTTTCGCATCGCGGAGGGCAGGCCGCAGCGTTGCACAAAGGACCGGCCGCTCGCGCTGCAGGAGCTCGCTCAGGAGCTGAGAGCGGCGGAAGAGCCCACCTTTCTCGTGGGCGACGGCGCCGCGATTACGGCGGCTTTCCTTCAGGAGGCGGGCATCCCCTTCCGGCTCGCGCCGGAGAACCTGCGCTGGCAGAGCGCCTGGGGCGTGGCGATGGCCGCCGCGGACAAGACGCCCGGCACGGCGGACGAGCTGCTGCCCGTCTATCTGCGTCTGTCGCAGGCGGAGCGGGAGCGTCAGGCCCGTCTGGCCGCGCAGGAGAAATAAAGCCCCGCATTGACCTTTGCAAGCAAATATCAGTTAAATAAAGGAGAACGAAACATGAGCAAAGTATGCGTATTCGACCATCCCCTGATCCAGCACAAGCTGTCCATCCTGCGCGACAAGAACACCAGCGTCAAGGAATTCAGGGAGCTGATCTCAGAGATCGCCATGCTGATGTGCTACGAGACCACCCGCGATCTGCCCCTGGAGGACGTCGAAATCGAAACGCCCGTGGCGATGGCCAAGTGCCGCCGCATCGCCGGGAAAAAGCTGGCGGTCGTCCCCATTCTCCGCGCCGGTCTCGGTATGGTCGACGGCATGGTCAGCATGATGCCAAACGTCAAGGTCGGCCATGTGGGTCTGTTCCGTGATCCCGAGACGCTCGAGCCGGTCAAGTACTACTTCAAGATGCCGCCCGACATCGAGGAGCGCGACGCAATCGTGGTGGACCCGATGCTCGCCACCGGCGGCTCCGCCTCCGCCGCCATCACCTTCCTCAAGCACGCCGGCGTGCGTCACGTCAAGCTCATGTGCGTGATCGGTGCGCCCGAGGGCGTGGCGCGGATGCAGAAGGATCACCCGGACGTGGACATCTACGTCGCCGCGCTGGACGAGCGCCTGAACGACCACGGCTACATCGTCCCCGGACTGGGCGACGCGGGCGACCGCATTTTCGGCACCAAGTAAACAGCTTCTCTGTAGAAAGGAAGACGCTCTGCCGGCGGAGAGCCGGCAGAGCGTCTTCCTATTTAAGCGGATCAGGCGGCCTTTTCAAAGCTCACCGGATAGAGATAGTCTTTGTACGCGTAGTCCTCGGATATTCCCTCGCCGCCGACATTGTCCGTCAGCGTCAGCGTATTGCCGGAGAGCGTGTAGGTGTCATAGATCTCGGGGTCGATGTTGTAGTTCAGGCCGTCGGACAGGAAGAGTTTTCCGTCCTTTGCCTCGTACTTGCCCTCGCCCCTGAGTCCATCGAGCACCTCATCCCAGAGCTCATCGCCCAGGACCTCTTCCACGTAGTCCTCCAGGCTCATGCCGAGAGAGCTCTCGATCGCCCCGTCAAGTCCCATGCCCAGCACATCGGTCAGGAACGCGTCCAGCTCCTCAACATCTGCGAAGGAGCCGTTCGGGCTGTATTCCTTCAGCTGCTCCATCAGCATCCGGACCATGAGCTCGTAGTAGAATTCCATGGTGGCCTTTGCCGTGACCTCGCGCAGCTGCCGTACGGACGCCTCATCCACAGACTTTGTGTAAGTACCGTCATTTTTGAACTCAAAGCTCATGTCCACGCTGCAGTCCTCCAGAAAGTCGCCGAAGCTGAAGGGCTCGATGCCGAACTCGTCGAAGTCCATCTCATCGTCCACCGTGGCGACCAGGAGCCGCCTCATGTCCATCTGCGCATTCCATGTCCCCTCCAGCTCGTTCTTTGCCGCGCCGCAGGCCGTCAGAGCCAGGATCATCAGCAGCGCAAGCGCGAGCGCGAGCAGGCGTTTCCCCTTTTTCATGTGTCGTCCTCCTTGATTGATAAATATTGATGGTTTTCGAAGCTTTCGCATGCGGTGCGCGGCCCCGGCCTTCGGCGCGGAAAGGGCTACTCGGTCTCCTGCCCGTAGGTGCTCATGTCCGTCTCGGTGTCGATCAGGATCCAGGAGCTGTTCTCATGCGGCAGATAGTTGAGCACCACGGGGACGAAGCGGTCCGTCGCCTTCCCGATCTCCACGCTGCCCTCCACATCGCTCAGGTTGTAGGAATAGACATAGCGGTCGGTCCGGTAGTAGACACGGTCGTAGAGCTTGAAGAAGAGCACGGCGTTCTGCCCGTTGTTGGGGTCGTTGCGCACCAGGGCGGGCGCGCTGTCCACATAGATCGACAGCATTTTGTCCCGGTCCGCGAGCTGATCGGCGACGTACAGCGCAAAGCCGCAGACCGCCGTCACCGGGTTCGGCGTGGTGGACATTTCCCGGGAATACTGGAAGGTGATCGGCTCCTCCCCCTCCTCCCGGAGGGCCGAGGGGTGCACCAGATCCGCCAGCACCACCTCGTCGAAGCCCAGCTCGTACAGCTCCCGCGTGAGCTCCACGATATAGTTGCGCACATCCGCGTTGTAGGGGTCCAGCCAGGTCCCGAGCTCGTTGCTGTAATTGGCGCCGTAGTCGGTACGCAGGGCGAGACTGGTGCTGCGGGAGGCCAGCACCTCGTCGATGCAGCAGCTGATCTGCGCGACGAGATAGATGTCCCTGCCGCGGGAGGCCGCCGCTTCCCGCAGCTCGCTGAGCATGGGCGCGGGCGAATCCCCCAGGTCCGAGGCGGAGCCGATCCCGTAGTCGCGGGCGAGCTGGGCGTTGGAATGCCACATCAGCCGCCCGGAGCGCGGCTTCATCTCCAGCACCAGGGCGTTGCCGTCGTTCAGGCGCGACTCGTATTTGAGAAGCCTGTCGCGGTTGAGCTCATCCGCGCTCACGAAGATGGCCTTGATGGGCTGCACCCGCCTGCCGGCCGTCGCCGTGACGCGGGAGTAGTCCGGCTCGTCAAAAACCAGCTCGGGACTGACGGTCTCAAAGACCCTGACCTCGCGGCCCTCGCTGTCGATGGTGGTCTCCTCGCGCTGCATGCCCGGAAGCACCACGTCCACGCCGTCCTTGCTGATGACGGCGTATTTCTGCATACTGTAAAAGAGCACCACGATCAGCGTGATGACGCCCAGCGCGATCACAAAGGGGATGATCGCGTAGTTGCGCCGCTTGCGGCTGCCCTTGTAAAACTCCTGATATCTTGCCAAGGCTTTGCTCCGTTCCGCCGGCACTTCCCCGCGCCGGCTTCAGTTTCCGCTATCCCTCGATCTTGGAGATGCGGCGCAGGTGCCGCTCCTCGCCCGAAAAGGGCGTGTCGAGGAAGGTGTCCACGATCTTCAGCGCGAGCCCCTCGCCCACCACGCGGCCGCCCAGCGCCAGAATGTTGGCGTCATTGTGCAGACGGGTGGCCTCGGCGGTGAAGCAGTCGGTGCAAACCGCCGCGCGGATGCCCGGGACCTTGTTGGCGGTGATGGAAATGCCGATCCCCGTGCCGCAGATGAGGATGCCGCGCTCGCACTCTCCCTCGGCCACGGCCAGCGCCACCGCGCGCCCGTAGTCCGGATAGTCGCAGCTGTCCGCCGTATAGGTCCCGAAGTCCCTATACGCGAGCCCCCTGTCCGCAAGATGCTTCATCACGGCCTGCTTGAGCGCAAAGCCGCCATGGTCGCTTCCGATCGCCAGCATTTCTGTCTCCTCCTGAGTTTTTTCCTATTTTATCACCATCTCCCCAAAGCTGCAAGGAGAATTCACGGTTTCGACATTGTGTTTACATAATATTCATGCTATACTAAAGCAAGCGCAAGAGATGGGAGGGAATCGCATGCGTATTTGGTATATTCTCGCCGCGGCCGTCGTATACCTGATCGCCGCCTGGTTTGTGGCGAAGGAATTCTACAAAGCCGCCGTCGCCAGGGGCTGGCCGCAAAAGAGAAACTTCTGGCTCTGTTTCCTGCTGCCCCTCGCCGGCTACCTGCTGGTCATCGCGCTGCCCGACCGGGGCGGTCCCGCTTTGGGCTCCTTCGTCAGCACGGACCTGCCGGAGCTGTAAGGAGCTTCCCATGGCTGCAAGATACAAAAAGATCTTTTCCCTCGACGGCATGCGGTATACCTCCGGCGCTCCCCTGCTCATTGCGGCGGGGGCGCTGCTGCAGGACTCCTATTCGGGCGAGCTTCTCTGCCAGCTGAAGCTGCGCAGTCTCAGCGAGCGGCCCGTCAAGGCCGCCGCCGTCGTCATCCGGATGCTGGACATCGCTCTCGCGCCGCTGCCCCCGGAAAAGCGCCACCGGTATCTGGACCTGGACCTGGCACGCGGCGAAGAGTTCGGCTCCGACACCGCCATCGTGCTCCCCCGCCGCGACGCGCGCGCCTTCACGGTGAAGCTCTCGGAGGTCATCTTTGCCGACAACAGCCGCTGGTGTGCGGAGGAGGGCTGCGAATGGCTGTCGCTCGCACCTCCGCGGACGCTGGAGGAGGCCTACGGGGACGCACAGCTCGCGGAGCAGTTTCGCATCCGCTACGGCGCCGACTGCCGGGACTTCCCCGGCGTGGAGGGCGAGCTGTGGTTTTGCACCTGCGGCGCCGTCAACCGCACGGAGGAACAGAGCTGCTGGCGCTGCCGCCGGGTGCGCGCGGCGCTGCTGGACGTCAACCCCGAGGCGCTGCGCCAGGAGGCCGCCGGCCGACTCCGGCAGGAGGAGGCCCGCAGAGTCCTCGAAAAGTCCGAGGGGAAGCAGCGCCGGCGAAAACTGCTGAAGGTCGCGGGCATCGTGCTGCCGCTGCTGATCCTCGCCGCCGGACTGGCCGTACGCGTGCCGCAGTACGTGCAGCAGAAGCAGAGCTATGACGGCGCCGTCCTGCTGCTGGCGTCCGGACGCTACGAGCAGGCGGCTGAGGCCTTCCGGGCACTCGGAGACTACCGGGACAGCGCCGAGCAGGCGGCGCGGAACGTGCCCTATCAGCGGGCGCTGCACATTTTTGACCGCGCCAAGGCCAATGACGCCTCCGCACTGAGCCTGGTCGGGCGCTCCCGCGCCGATCTCACGGAGGAGCTCACCCCCGCCATGCTGCTGTATGAGGGCGCGCGGGCGGAGTTCGAGGCGCTGGGCGGCTACAAGGACAGCGCGGGCTATCTCGCGCGCTGTGACGAGGGCGTCGAGACCGAGCGCCTGGCCCTGAAGCAGGAGGCCTACGACCGCGCCGCGCAGCTTCTGGAGGAGGGGCAGTACAGTCTGGCCCGCGAGGCCTTCCTCGCGCTGGAGGACTTTTCCGACAGCGCGGACATGGCGCAGGAGGCGCTGTACCGCAAGGCCCTCGCCCTGTACGACATCATCCGGCACTACGATGTGCGCCGGATCTACGCGGATCTGAGCAGCGACCCCGCGCGCGGCAGCAGCTTCTCGCTGCCCAAGGCCGTGGCCTTCGCGCAGGGCAGCCAGGTCGTCTCAGAGCTGCGCGCGGCCTGCGGCGGGGATCTCGCGGACGTGGTGCTCGACGACGCCCCGGCCGCATCCCTGCGCCCGCTGGCGGTCTGCGTCACGGAGCTTTTCACGGAGCTCGACGGATACCGGGACAGCGCCGACTGCATCGCGGGCATCGCCGAGGCCACCGACTATACGAAGGATTTCTTTATGCTCTGCCAGGCGGGCGATCTCGGCGGGGCTCTGGAGTGGCTTGGCGCCTATGACGGCGAATTTGCCGACAGGGAGAGCTG
>Ga0079305_1002653_pt1 | contig 14526 bp, 13 predicted proteins | sample LMS_cellobiose_e_FD_79183 | JGI IMG/M metagenome (GOLD analysis project Ga0079305, IMG submission 79183) | Rumen-fistulated moose microbial communities from Alaska, USA - LMS_cellobiose_enrichment | ecosystem: Host-associated > Mammals > Digestive system > Stomach > Rumen fluid ... | reverse complement strand
GCCCCGTGGCCGGGGCGGGCACATACGCCTGGGATGACGGCGGCGTCGAGGTGGAGATCGACACCCTGCCGCCCTTCCGCCGCCAGGGGCTGGCCTGCGCCTGCGGGGCGGCGCTGGCGCTGCAATGCAGGCGAAAAGGGCTGCGCCTCCACTGGGACGCCGCCAACGAAACCAGCATGCGCCTGGCCATGCGGCTGGGGTTCGGAAAGCCGGAGCGGTATGACGTAACAATTTGGGAATGACGCGAGTGCGAGAAAATAAATGTTTACTTTTTATTACGATATGTTATAATATAGTGCGCATTATGTCTAATTCGTGAAGAAGGAGGGAGCGCGTATGAGCGAAAACAGGGGAAAATATTCCACTGCGCCGCTGTATGGGCTGAAACGGCCCCGGGGCGGCGGCGGCTTTCAGGTGCCGCCGGAGCGGCCGAACCGTTCCCGCAAGGGGGATAACAGCCCCCACACATTTTTGCAGGTGGCCATGTCGGCCCTGCTGCCCATTCTGTTTATCACGGCCTGGATCCTGGGCTACCGGGAGCTGCACATCGCGTTCCTGGTGTTTTCCGTGCTGGCGCTGCTGTATATGTGGGGGGCCAAGGCCTTCGTTTCTCAGGCCCGGGTTACCATGACGCTGATCTATACTGCCCTGATGATCGTTTCCCTGGCGGCGGCCCTGTGGTTCACCAAGCCGCTGATCGACCGCACCGCCGATACCCCCGCTCCCCAGGGCAGCGACCTGGGCACCATTTTCGGCCGGGATGTGACGGCCAAGGACGTGCAGGCGTTCAACAACGCCAACAGCGGCGAAGAGGCCACCCCGGCCCCCACCGCCACCCCCAACGCCCGTTCGGAGGCCCAGCAGCAGCTGGAGGGCTTTATGAACAGCTGGATGAGCCTGGATTACAACGCCATGATCCAGTACTGCACCCCCAGCTGGGTGGCCTCCCAGGAAAACCCTCAGCACGCCATCTTCAAGATCCGCGGCACAAGCACGCCCACGGGCTATGAGATCACGGCGGCCTCCGGCACCGACGCCGACGATTCCCGCACCCTGACCATGATCGCCAGCATCGACAAGGGCACCGGCCGCCCGGCGCAGAATTACCGTTATGAGGTGCTGATGCTGCGGGTCAACGGCATATGGTATGTGGATCCGGCTTCCCTTTCCTCCGCCACGGAGATCAAGGAGGAGCCCACCCCCACCATTTTCTATACCATGATGCCCACCTATACCCCCGATATGAACCTGCAGCTGTACTACAATCCGGACGGCGGCTCCTATTACCATAAGGAACAGCGGTGCACCAAGGTGGGGCAGCAGTATCTGCCCCTCAAGGGCACCTTCCTGTACAGCCAGCTGAACGACCCGGAATTTAAGAATCTGAAGCCCTGCGATAAGTGCAACCCGCCGGGGCGGATGAATTAAAGCAGATCATCCGTGAAGGACTGCAGACAGAAGAATACGCTCAGCTGACAGCGCTTCAGCGCCGCGCCGGTACGCGCGGCGCTGTTTGCGTCCCGGGCCTCCCGGGCGGCGTCGGCCACAGCGCGCAGCGCGTCCCCCAGGGGCAGCAGACTGCCGGGCAGGCCCTCGGGAAAGGCGGATAGCAGCGCGCCCTCCAGGGCCGCGGAGGTGACGCCTTCGGAATCCAGGGCGGTCAGCGCCTGCTCCGCCGGGGTTTCCCGGGCGTCCAGGGCGGCGGACAGGGCGAAGAGCTTATCGCCCAGGCCGTCCAGATAGCCCACCGCCTCCGCCAGCGCGGCGATCTGGCTGCCCGTGCCCCCCGCCCGCAGGGTAACGGCCTGCCGGGCGCAGGGGTGGATGTACGCGCTGATGCCCTGGGCGCTCAGCCGGGTCTGCACCGCCTGGGCTTCCGCCCGGGTGGGATAGGCGGCGGCCAGCACCCGCCAGGCCCCGTCCTCCGCCCGGATGTATCCCGCCGCGCCCCGGGCGGCGTACTCCTGGGCCAGCTGGCGGGCGGCGCTCTCCTGGGTAAAGGCCCCCAGCTGCAGGGCGTACAGGCTCTGGGCGGAAAGGGTCAGCTCCCGCTCCGCGCGGACGGCGTCCTGCTTCGGGGCGGCGGTGGCGCGGGGCTGCAGGGAAAAGGCCGGGGGCAGGCCCAGGCGGGAGCGCACGGCCAGGGACGCAGCCAGGATCGCCGCCCCCAGCAGCACGCACAGCAGGGCGCGCCGGCCCGCGCCCCGGGTTTTATAGGCGATGGTTTCCAGCCCCTTCTGCCCCATGGTAAGCCCTCCCTTCACTCTGTGGAAAGGTATGCACCTGCGGTTGCATCCATGCGGGAAGATATGATAAAATAAACTGGGAAGCTGTCAGGGAGGAAGAATCATGCGCTATCACATCGATACCATTCCCGTATGGGACGCTGTAAAGCTGGAGAGCGAATGCCCGCTGTGCGCGCTGCGCCGCAGCACCGAGCGCGCGGAGGTGGATCGCTTTCTGGGCGGATCGGTGATGGAGCCGGATACCCGGGTGCGGGTTAATGAAAAGGGCTTCTGCCAGCGGCATCACGTGCTGCTGTACGCCCAGCAGAACCGGCTGGGCCACGCCCTGATGACCCATACCCACCTGCGGCAGACCCGGGAGCAGGCTGAAAAGATACTGCATGCCGCCGCCCAGGGGGCGCAGGCGGGCAAGGAAGCGCCGCTGATGAAGCGGGCGTTGGGCCGCGGCGGCGGCAGACAGGCGCTGGCGGAGGCCGCCGACGCCCTCGATGCCCTGACGGGCAGCTGCATCCTGTGCGAAAGCATTGAGCAGAACGTGCGGCGCTACGCCTATACCCTGCTGCATCTGTACGGGCACGACGCCGCCTTTCGCCAGGCCTTTCAGGCCAGCAAGGGCGTGTGCCTGCGGGACGCCGCCCTGCTGCTGCGCATGGCGGGGGAGGCGCTGAGCGCCGCCCAGCAAGCGGAGTTTGCCGCCGACCTGGAGCGGCTGACGGCCGAAAGCCTGCGCCGGGTGGAGGACGAGCTGGAGTGGTTTACCCTGAAATTTGACTATCGCAACGCCGACAAGCCCTGGAACAACAGCCGCGACGCCCTGGAGCGGGCGGTGACTAAGCTGCGTTCCTGGTGCCTGGGGGCGGAGCCGGACGGAAAGAAATGAAAAGAATTCGTTTGTTATGCCTGCTGCTTGCCGCGCTGCTGCTGTGCGCCTGCAGCCAGCGGCCCCCCGCCGCTCTGGTGGAGGAATTGCCGCAGGAGGAGCGCGTGATCCCCGCGGAGCCGGAGGCGGAGGCGGCGGTGCAATTCACCGCCACGCTGTACTTCCGCTATGCCGATACGCCGCTGCTGCGTCAGGAGGCGCGGGACATCACCATCGCCCCCAATGAGAGCCGGGAAAAGGCGCTGGTCAGCGCCTTGCTGGAGGGGGCCCGGGAGCCGGGCAGCCGCGCGCTGTTTCCCGAAAAGACCCGGGTGCTTTCCGCCCAGGCTCAGGACGGGGTGGTTTACATCACGTTCAATGAGGCGCTGTACGACCGGTATGCCGACGAGGATCGCGCCCCGGCCCAGTCGGTGCAGCGCCGCCGGCTGGCCATGGCCGCGCTGACGGCTACCCTGACGGAGAGCGGGGAGTACCGCGGCGTGCAGGTGCTGGTGCGGGCGGAGGAGAAGGTGAGCGGCTCCATGCGGCTGCAGCAGCGCTATTTTCTGACGGAGGAGGAAGGCGTGGTGCCGCCCTTTACCCGGTGGAGCGATTGCCTGCCCACGCCGGGGGCCTACGCCCGTGAGCTGCTTTCCGCCTGGCAGGCGCGGGACTGGGAAAGCCTTTCCCTGTATCTTTCCGCCCGGGACGACCGGGGCGTGCGCCAGGCGGCGGAGGTGCTGGGCCGGGAAATGGCGCTGATCTCCTTTGCCATCTACGACGCCACCACGTCCCTGGACGGCGCCGCCGCCGTGGTCTGCGCTGATCTGATGTTCCGCACCGCCGCGGGGGAGGAGATCGCGATGGAAAGCTGCCCGCTGCGCCTGACGCGGGAAAACGGGGCCTGGAAGGCCGCTGCGGCCCAGCTGCAGGCCCTGATGGGGGAGAAGGATGAGTAAAAAACGGATGGCCCTTGCGGCCCTTTGCCTGGCGGTGACGCTGCTGTGCGGCTGCATGCGGGTGGACGTGCTCAGTCGGGACGCCGAGGTGACCCTGCCGCCGGCGCAGGCGCCCTATGCCGCGCCCACCGGCGATACCGAGCAGGAAGCGGCCCAGACCGTGCTGCTGTACGTGCCCAACCAGATCGGCACCCGGCTGATCACCGTGCCGGAGCGCATCACCCTGTCCGCTGCCCGCCACCCTGCGGAGGCCACGCTGCGCAGCCTTTTCGCCTTCGGCGGCACGGCGGAGGCCCAGCCCCTCAGCCGGGAGGTGACGCTGCAGCTGTCCCCTGTGAACCCGGTCGAGATTTCCGGCGGCACCGCCACCGTGAACCTGAGCGCCTCGGCCCTGGCCCTGTCCCACAGCGATTTTTACGTGGTGTGCCAGGCGATTGCCAATACCCTGGCCCAGTGGGGAGACGTCCGCTGGGTCAACGTGCTGGTGTCCAGCACCCAGCCGGGGCTGGACGTGGGGGCCACCGTGCCCGTGGGCTGCTTTGCGGAGAACCTGACGGACGGCATCGACGCCCTGACCGCCTCCGCCGCCACCCAGGCGGCCGCCGCGGCGGATCGGCGCGTCAGCCTGACCGCCGCGCTGTACTTTCCCACCTACGCGGGAAGGGGCATCCTGGCGGAAGCGCGCACCCTCAGCTTTGAAGGCCGGGGAAAGGCGGGGCTGATCAGCGGGCTGCTGTCCGCCCTTTCCCAGGGGGCGCAAACGCTGGCGAACACCCCCGCCCTGCCCGATCTGAGCGGCTATCTGGACGAGCCGCCCGCCGTGCAGGAGATCGCCGTCAGCGGCGGCCAGCGGGCGGTGCTGCGCTTCCGGCCCAGCTTTAACGACGCGCTGATCGCCGCGGGCGTGCCCCGCTCGGTGATGATGGCGGCGCTGACCTATACCATCAGCGGCTTTGTGCCCGGTATCAGCGGCGTGACCGTGTACATCGGGGAGGAGCTGATCTCCTCCGTGGTGCCCGGCGGCGTGTACGAGGGGGCGGGGGAGGCCATCCCCTTTGCCGAGGGCGTGATGCGGCGCAGCGATTTTTCCCACTTCCTGCTGGATAACTGCACCCTGTATTTCGGCGACGGCGCGGGCCGCCTGCTGGCGGTGCGCCGCCCCATTCCCTATTACGAAACCCGGTCGGCCCGCTACCTGGCGGGCTGCCTGATGGCGGGCCCCCAGGCGGTGGACAGCCCCGCGGGCGCCCAGGCGGTGCTGCCCGAGGGCCTGAGCGACGCCGATCTGCTGGGCGTGGGCCTGGCGGAGCGCACCCTGCTGCTGAACTTTACGCCCCGCTTCGCCGCCGCGGCAGAGGGGCTGGATGAAACGGGGGAGCGGCTGCTGGTCTATTCCCTGGTCAATACCCTGTGCGAGCTGCCCGCGGTGAACAGCGTGTGCCTGTTCATCGGCGGCCGGCAGCCCGAAACCCTGGCGGGCAGCCTGTACCTGCCCGGCGAATTCCTGCGCAACGGCGGCCTGGTGCGGGAATGACCCCTGATTTGGGAGGAAGAGCCTATGGATTTGCAGCAGATGGCGGATGCTTCCCGCCGCATCGTGTTTTTCGGCGGGGCGGGGGTCAGCACGGAGAGCGGCATCCCCGACTTCCGCTCGGTGGACGGGCTGTATCATCAGCATTACCGCTGGCCGCCGGAGGAGATATTGAGCCATACCTTCTTTGAGCGGATGCCGGAGGAATTCTTCCGCTTCTACCGGGAGAAGATGCTGCCCCTGGAGGCCCGGCCCAACGCCGCTCATTTGAAGCTGGCGGAGATGGAGGCGGCGGGCCGCCTCAGCGCCGTGGTGACCCAGAACATCGACGGCCTGCATACCAAGGCGGGCAGCAAGCGGGTGTTCGAGCTGCACGGCAGCGTGTGGCGCAATCACTGTCTGCGCTGCGGCAAGGCCTACGGGCCGGAATACATCCGGGACAGCAAGGGCGTGCCCCGCTGCGGCTGCGGCGGGGTGATCAAGCCCGACGTGGTTCTGTATGAGGAGGGGCTGGACGACGCGGTGGTGGCCGGGGCGGTGCGCGCCATCCGGCAGGCGGATCTGCTGATCATCGCCGGCACCAGCATGACGGTGTACCCGGCGGCGGGGTTGGTGCGCTATTTCCGGGGGCGGCATCTGGTGCTGATCAACCGGGACGCCACGCCCTATGACGGCGAGGCGGAGCTGGTGATCCGCGAAAAGGTGGGCGAGGTGCTGGGCGCCCTGCGGGTGAGCCCGCTGGACGCGGCGAACTGACAGGAGGTTTATATGAAACGGTTTTTGATGCTGTTGGCGCTTTCTTTGCTGCTGGCCTGCGCCCTGCCCGCTCTGGCGGAGGAGGCGGTGTACGCCCATCTGGGCGAACCCATGCCCGATTTCACCGTAACCACCATCGCGGGGGAAACCTTGACCCTTTCCGAAGTATTGAAGGAAAAGGATATGGTGCTGGTAAACCTGTGGGCCACCTGGTGCGGCCCCTGCGGCATGGAATTCCCCTATATGCAGCAGGCCTATGAGGAATACCGGGACCGGGTGGAGATCATCGCCCTGTCGGTGGAGCCCGCCGATACCGATGAAAAGCTGACCGCCTACGCCCGGGAGAAGGGCATGACCTTCCCCGTGGCCAACGGCGCGGATACGGGGCTGGGGGAAACCTTTGCCACGGTGGGCATTCCCACCACCATCGCGGTGGATCGCTTTGGCAACATCGGCTTCATCACCATCGGGGCCCGCACCTCGGCGCGGGAATTTGCCCGCATGTTCGACGCCTTCCTGGGGGCGGACTACACCCAAACGCAGGTCTATACGCAGCTGCCCTCCGGCACCCCGGCGGCGGATCCCGACGCCGGTGCGCTGAACGCGGCGCTGAACGGGGAGGGCGGCAGCCTTTCCTTCCGCTGCGCGGGGGACGGCGTCACTTGGCCCATGCTGCCGGAGGACGGCGCGGCGCGCTCCTCCAACGCCGGGGAAAGCGGCAGCGCCGCCGCGGTACTGACCGCGCTGACCGCCGGAGAGGGGGACGCCTTGGCCTTCCGCTTTGCCGCCTCCACCCGGGCGCTGCACGACCTGCTGCGGGTGCAGATAGACGGGGAAACGGTGAAAGCCTTCGGCGGCGAGCACCCTTGGACGGACTGGGCCATTCCCCTGCCCCCGGGGGAGCATGAGATCGCCTTCCGCTATGAAAAGGGCGAATACGGCGGCGCGGGGGAGGACTGCGTGTGGCTGGACGACGTGCGGCTGCTCTCGGGCGATGCGGCTGCCGCGGCTCTGGCGGCGCTGCCCGTCCGGCCCACGGCGGAGGAAATCAGCCTGACGCCGGTAAACGAGGGTGCGCGGCAGATCGTATTCGATGGCCAGGGGGCGATGATGCTGCAAGCCTACTTCGGCAGCCGAGCCTACTGGATCCTGCCGGAGGACACGGCCGACGTGCTGCTGCGGATCACGCCGGATATCGAGCCGGAAGCGGCCTTCGCCTTCAGCGATTATGACCGGGGCATGACGCCCCTGACCGACGCCCTGGACGCGGAGCGGGGCGGCTATCTGGTGACCACCGCCATCGACAGCGTGGATACCACCGGATACAGCTATACCGTGCTGTATCTCTACCCCAGCGTGAACGCGGACAGCGTGGATCAGATCTATGGCGTGATGCTGTTCGCCGGGGAGGAGAACGCGGAGGCCTTTGTGAGCACCATGCAAAGCGAGGCGGAGCTGAAACTGACCTGGCGGGAGGCGGAGCCGGCCCCTGAGGCCGCGGCCACCCCCGGCAGCTACCGGGTGATCTTTACCGATCAGGCGGGCCAGCCGGTGCCGGGCTGCATCGTCAACTTCTGCACGGAGGAAATGTGCGTGCCCGCCGTGGCGGATGAAAACGGCGTGGCGACCTTCACGGGCGAGCCTTACGCCTATCACCTGCAGGTGATCCGGGTGCCGGAGGGATATTCCTTTGACACCGCCCAGGAGTTCACCGCCGACCCCAATGGCGGCGAGGTGCGCTTCACGGTGAACAAGAATTAAAGACCTATGAAGCAAAAGCGGTTTCTTTCCCTGCTGGCGTCGGCGCTGACGCTGGCCCTGTGCGCCGCCCTGTGCGCCGCGGCGCTGGTTCAGTATGCCCAGGGCGCTGCCCGCCGGGCGGCCTCCGGCAGCGCGCTGACGCCCGTTTTCACCCGGGCGGAGGCGGTGCGCTGGGCCCGCATCCTGGCTCCGCTGGCCCTGGCCTGGCTGCTGACGGCCTTTGCGGCGGCGGCCTTCGGCATCCAGCCCCGGAAAGAGCAGCCGGGCCGGGCGGCCCGCCCCCTGCCCGCGCCCCGGCAAACGGGCGGCTGGCTGCGGCGGACGCTGTATGCCATCGCCCTGATCCTGGTGGCGCTGGGCATATACAACGGCGGGCTGCACGACGTGCTCGTAAAAGCCATCAACATCTGTTCGGAGTGTATCGCCCTTGGGTAATGCGAGAGAATGGTGGAAAACGCACCGGCCCACCCGGCGGCGCTGGGTGCAGCTGTACGCCGCGGTGCTGTATAACGCGCATTTGCGGGGCTTTGCCACGGGCAGCATCTACACCGGCCCGGTGAAGGCGCTGTGCACCCCGGGGCTGAATTGCTATTCCTGCCCCGGCGCAGTGGCGGCCTGCCCCCTGGGGGCGCTGCAAAACGCGCTGGCCGCCTCCGCCAGCCGCCCGGCCTTTTATGTGATAGGGCTGCTGATGCTCTTTGGCCTCACCCTGGGCCGGGTCATCTGCGGCTGGCTGTGCCCCGTGGGGCTTTTGCAGGAGCTGCTGCACCGTCTGCCCACGCCCAAAATCAAAAAAAGCCGGGTCACCCGGGCGCTGAGCGGCCTCAAATACGTGCTGCTGGCGGTGTTCGTGGTGCTGCTTCCGCTGGTATATGCCCTGCGGCACGTGCCGCTGCCCGCCTTTTGCAAGTACATCTGCCCGGCGGGCACGCTGGAGGGGGCGGTGGGCCTGCTGGCCCATCCGGAAAACGCGGAATACTTCGGCATGCTGGGGCTGCTGTTCACCCACAAATTTGTGCTGATGGCGCTGATCTTTGCGGCTTCGGTGTTCATCTACCGGGCCTTCTGCCGCTTTATCTGCCCGCTGGGGGCGATTTACGGGCTGTTTGCCCGGGTTGCCCTGCTGGGCGTGCGGGTGGAGCAAAGCGCCTGCACCAGCTGCGGAGCCTGCCTGGCCGTTTGCCCCATGGATATCCGCCGGGTGGGGGATCACGAGTGCATCCACTGCGGCGCGTGCATCCCGGCCTGCCCCGAGCGGGCCATCAGCCTGCGGGCGGGCAAAATCGTGCTCAAGGGGCCGGATATTTCCGCCGGAAAGGCGGTGCCCCGGTGAGAAAAAAGCTGATTTGGCTGGACGCGGCGGCCATTCTGCTGCTGCTTGCGGCCCTGGTGCTGTTTAACCTGCCGCCCCGGGAGGCGGAGCGGCTGCCGGATACCGCGGCGGAAAGCGCGCCCCTGGGCCACGCGCCGGGGGAGCGGCTGCCGGATTTTACGCTGACCGACCTGAACGGGGAAGTCTTTTCCCTCAGCGCCTGCCGGGGCAAAACGGTGGTGATCAACCTGTGGGCCACCTGGTGCGCCCCCTGCGTGAAGGAGCTGCCCCATTTTGAGCGGCTCCAGCGGGAGCGGGACGACGTGGCGGTGCTGGCCCTTCATTCCGATCTGGTGACGGAGGACGTGGCGGCTTATACCGCCCGGACAGAGTTCGATCTGCGCTTTGCCGTGGATGAAACCGGCGACATCATCCGCATGCTGGGCGGCAGCACCACCCTGCCCCAAACCGTTGTGGTGGATCAAAACGGCGTGGTGACCTATAACCGGGTCGGGTCGCTGAGCTACGAGGCCCTGCGGGAGCTGGCGGACGCGGCGCGGTAAAGGCACGCCGCGCGGCCTCCGCCGATCGGGTATCATCAGGAAGTATTGCTGCTTTTCAACAGAACGCATGGGCGGACACGAGGAGTATCATGGAAGAACTGCGCGCAACCATCAGCGAAACCATGTTCCGCAACGAGGAAAATGGCTACACTGTGCTGACCTGCCGGGCGGGGCGGGCCAACGTGACCGTGGTGGGCATCATGCCCGAGGTGGCCGCCGGGGAACAGGCGGTGTTCCAGGGGGATTGGATGACCCATCCCCAGTACGGCAAACAGTTCAAGGCCGCCCAGTGCCAGATCCTGACGCCCTCCACCCTGCTGGGCATCGAGCGGTATCTGGGCAGCGGCCTCATCCGCGGGGTGGGGCCGGCCACAGCGCGGCTGATGGTGCAGGAATTCGGCGCGAAAACGCTGGATATCATCGGGGAGCATCCCGAGCGGCTGACCGAGGTGGCGGGCATCGGCCCCAAGCGGGCGGCCCAGATCGCCCAGAGCTTTCAGGAGCAGTACGCCACCCGGCAGGTGATGGTGTTTTTGCAGGCCTACGGCGTGTCGCCCAGCCTGGCGGTGAAGATCAGCAAGGTCTACGGCAGCCGCGCCCAGGAGATCATCCAGCAAAATCCCTACCGCATGGTGGAGGATATCGAGGGCGTGGGCTTTCTGACGGCGGATCGCATCGCCCTTTCGATGGGCATCGCGCCGGACAGCCCGGAGCGCCTCAGCGCGGGGCTGATCTACGCCCTGCAGGACGCGGCGGCCAGCGCCGGGCACACCTATCTGCCCGCCCCGGAGCTGCTGCAGACCGCGGGGCGGCTGCTGCGGGTGCAGCCCGAGCTGCTGGAAACCCACCTGACGGGCTTGCTGCTGAGCCGCCGCCTGCGCAGCCATGTGGTGGAAGATGCGGAGGGCGTTTTTCTGCCCCAGATGTGGCAGGCGGAAACGGAAATCGCCCGCCGCCTGCGGGAGCTGCAGGCAGCGGTTCAGACCATGATGAGCGGCGCTGTCAGCGCCCGCATCCGCCAGTTTGAAAAGGCCAACGACATCCGCTTTTCCGACACCCAGAAAAAAGCCATCTCGATGGCCGTGCAGCAGGGCCTGCTGGTGATCACCGGCGGCCCAGGCACCGGCAAAACCACCATCATCAACTGCATTCTGTCCCTGCTGGACGGGGAAAGCGTACTGCTGGCCGCCCCCACGGGCCGGGCCGCCAAGCGCATGAGCGAGGCCACGGGCCACGACGCCAGCACCCTGCACCGCCTGCTGGAATATGGCGGGGAGTCGGGGGATTTCACCCGGGATGAGGAAAACCCGCTGGACTGCACCTGCCTGATCGTGGACGAGATGAGCATGGTGGATGTGTTTCTGATGCGCGCCTTCCTGCGGGCATTGCGCCAGGGCACCCGGCTGATATTGGTGGGGGATGCCGATCAGCTGCCCAGCGTGGGCGCGGGCAATGTGCTGGGGGATATCCTGAAAAGCGGGGCCGTGCCCAGCGTGCGGCTGACGGAGATCTTCCGCCAGGCGGAAACCAGCCTGATCGTACGCAACGCCCACGCCATCAACCGGGGCGAAATGCCGGTGCTGAACCAGAAGGGCGGCAATTTCTTCTTTGAGCGCCAGCCCTTCGGGGAGGAGGCTGCCCGCAGCATCGTGGCGCTGTGCAGCGCCCGCCTGCCGGGATTTTTGAGATCCGCCGACCCCATGCGGGATATCCAGGTGCTTTCGCCCACCAAAAAGGGCGCCTGCGGCGTGCTGGCCCTCAACGCACAGCTGCAGGCCGCGCTGAACCCGCCCGCCCCCGATAAAAAGGAGATCGCCAGCGGGGAAAGGGTCTTCCGCCGGGGCGACAAGGTGATGCACATCAAAAACAACTATCAGCTGGAATGGACGGACGGCAGCGGCAACGAGGGCCAGGGCGTTTTCAACGGCGATATGGGCACCGTGGTGCGGGTGGACGAGGAGGATAAGGAGCTGACCGTGCAGTTTGACGACGAGCGCACGGCGGTTTACGACTATCCCCTGCTGGAGGAGCTGGAGCTGGCCTATTGCCTTTCGGTGCACAAAAGCCAGGGCAGCGAATTCACCTGCGTGGTGATGCCCGCCGTGGGCGGCCCGCCCATGCTGCTGACCCGCAACCTGTTTTATACCGCGCTCACCCGGGCAAAGCGCCTGGTGGTGCTGGTGGGCCGGGAGGACGCGGTGGCCGCTATGGTGCACAACAACCACATCGCCCGCCGGTATACCGCCCTGTGCCAGCGGCTGAGCGAGCTGCCGGAGGTTACGCTGTGAGCGGACTTATCAATCTGCTGTTCCCGCGGGCGGCGGGCTGCCTGGTGTGCGGCGATCCCCGCCGGGCAGAGGAAAAGTATGGCCTGTGCCCGGAATGCCGCCAGGCGCTGGTAAGCCTGCGGCTGCGGGAAAACGTGTGTCCCCGCTGCATGCACCCGCTGAATGAGAAGGGCCGCTGTCCCTTCTGCGCGGCGGGCCAGCTGCAGGGGCTCAGCGCGGGCTACGGGGCCTATCGCTACGGCGGCGCGGCCCGGCAGCTGATCCGCGCCCTGAAATTCGGATATCAGGATGAGGCGGCCGCCGCCCTGGCCGCGGGAATGGCCCAGTGCTTCCCGGCCCATCAGTACGACGCCCTGGTGCCTGTGCCGCTGTACCGCACCCGCCGGCGGGAGCGCGGGGCCAACCAGGCCCGTATCCTGTGTGATGGGATCAGCGCCCGCACCGGTCTGCCCGTGCTGGAAGCCCTGCGCCGCATCCGCAGCACGAAGGCGCAGACGAAGCTGAGCGGCCGGGAACGGCAGCGCAACGTGGCAGGCGCCTTCGCCCTGACCCGGGAAGTGAAGGGCCTGCGCCTGCTGGTGGTGGACGACGTGCGCACCACCGGAGCCACCGCCCGGGCCTGCGCGGCGGAGCTGACGGCGGGCGGCGCGGCCTGCGTGGCCGTGCTCACCGCGGCCATCGCGGTGCTGGATAAACGATGATTGTCAGAAAGGGAAAAATACCAAACGCCCTGCCGGATATGCCCGGCAGGGCGTTGCAAGTCTTTGGTGTTGATTACAACCCCAGATCCTCCAGAAAATATGCCTGTGTGAACGCTTTATGGCCCTGGGCGTCCACCACCTCCAGGCGGATATAGCGGTCTTCGGGCAGGAGGCGGAATTCAGCGTGGGTGATTTCATCTCCGGGGCTGACGCGGATGCTGCCCTTGCGGCCGGGGGCGCTGGGGCGGCATTCGGTGACCAGATACACCTCCCGGACGGGGGAGCAGGCGATGTGAACCGCTCCGTCCTCGATGTACAATTCCCGGATCAGCGGGCCGGTGGAGCAATACAGATCGCCTCGCAGGATGGCGGCGATGACGGAGGCGTAATCCAGCTTTTCCGCCTTGATCATGTTGAAGCCGCCGAAGGAATCGCTCATGGGCGAATCGTCGGGCTGCTTGTTGTGGTTATCGTCGTTGGCGAAGCAGAACATGCGGCGGCCCGCCCGCAAAAATTCATCATACACCTTGCCGTCGTCCCCGGAATAGCCCTCCAGGCACACGCCGTGATTGTATACCTCGACGCCCAGCAGGCCCTGATACTGGGTGATGACGGAGAGCACCTCCCGCGACCAGACGGGGTGATTGTATACCACGTAATAGCCGTTTTCGTTGGCCAGGCGGATCAGGCGGTTGACGTCGCCCACGGTGTACTGGCGGCGGCACAGCCCGCCCGCCTGGGGCAGCTGCTCCACCGGGCAGAACCGGGCGGCGAACCGCATGTACTCCGGATCGGGCAGAATGTGCTTATCCACCGTGGGATCCTTGGCGATCAGGTTCAGATGAACGGTCTTCATGAAGCGCTTGTTGGTCGGGTCGCAGTTCTCCTTGATGTAGGCCTCATAGCCGTTGAGCATCAGGAAATCATCCTCGGTCAGGTCGTTATGCGTCACCATGTACTCATGGTCGGTGATGGCCAGGATGGAATAGCCCCGGGCCTTGTAGGCGGCCTTCATCTCCTCCGGGGTCTTTTTGCCATCGGAAAACACGCTGTGGCTGTGCAGGTTCGCCTTGTAGAATGTGCCCTTTTCGGGCAGCAGATATTGCCTCATCCTTATTATTCTCCTTCGGGTTGATCCCCGTCCAGCATGGCGCGCAGGCGGGCGGCGGCGGCATAGGCGCGGGCAAAGTACTCCTGATGGGAAAGGCTGTTATACTTGCCGCACTTGCCGGGATGCAGCTCCAGCGTCAGGGAGCCCTGATAATTGAAGCGGCGCAGCAGCTCCACCCGGCGGCCGAAATCAATGGCGCCGTCGAAGGGGATCATGTGCAGGTCGCCGTCTTTCTGGCACAGGTTATCGTGAATGTGGGTGTACACCAGCCGATTGCCAAACAGGGGCATGTATTCCCGCCCGCCGGCGAAGCAGGTTTCATGGCCGATATCCCAGCAGAAGCCCACCTGGGGCACGTTTTCATACAGCTCAAACACAAAGGCCAGATTGGCCAGCTTGCGCTGGTTTTCAAAGCCCAGGGTCACCCCGCGCTGCACGG
>Ga0079305_1002652_pt1 | contig 14527 bp, 12 predicted proteins | sample LMS_cellobiose_e_FD_79183 | JGI IMG/M metagenome (GOLD analysis project Ga0079305, IMG submission 79183) | Rumen-fistulated moose microbial communities from Alaska, USA - LMS_cellobiose_enrichment | ecosystem: Host-associated > Mammals > Digestive system > Stomach > Rumen fluid ... | reverse complement strand
CGCTGGGCCATGACTATGTTGCTGTCGTGACTGAGCCTACCTGCACTGAGATGGGCTATACCACCTGGACCTGCTCTCATTGCGGCAAGACCTATGTGGGCAAGTACACCGAGCCCACCGGCCATCAGTGGGATGAGGGTACTGTGATTGCAGAGCCCTGCTGCACCGGCGATGGCGTGAAAGAATATGTCTGCCTTGCCTGCGGCGAAAAGCGCAATGATCGCATTCCGGCCACCGGACACACCCCCGGCGACCCCGCCACCTGCACCGATCCGCAGATTTGCGAGGTTTGCGGCGCGATCATCGAAAAAGCGCACGGCCACAATGTCACTGCTGTTGTGACGGACGCCACCTGCCTGAAAATGGGCTGGACCACCTACACCTGCGAGGACTGCGGCCTGACCTATAAGAGCGACTACACCGACGCTCTGGGCCATGACTACGTTCCCGTTATCACCGAACCCACCTGCACTGAGATGGGCTACACGACGTACACCTGCTCTCGTTGCGGCGACAGCTATGTGACCGACTATGTGGACGCCCTGGGCCATGAGTGGGACGAGGGCAGGAAGATCATTTCCACCTCCTGCAACAGCGAGGGTCTGATCGACCACCGCTGTGTCCGCTGCGACTATCACTATCTGGAGGCTGTGTCTCCCGAAGGTCACAATCCCGGCCCGGAGGCCGATTGCATCCACCCGCAGATTTGCCTTGACTGCGGCGCTGTGCTGGTTCAGGCTACCGGCCATGACTATGTGGCCGTCGTGACTGAGCCGACCTGCACCGAAATGGGTTACACCACCTACACCTGCTCCGGCTGCGGCGAGAGCTATAAGAGCGACTACACCAACGCCGCCGGCCACAAGGAGGGCGACTGGATCATCGACAAGGAACCCACCACCGAGGCCGAGGGTCAGCGCCACAAGGTATGCACTGTCTGCGGCGAGACGCTCATTACTGAGAGCATTGAGAAGCTCTACAACATGGCAACCACCGATTCCAAGGGTGAGGCCGTTGTGGGCGGTTATCTCGTGATCGTCACCGACACTGATACGAAAAACCCCGTGGCCAATGCCACCGTCGTTCTGAATAAGGACGGCACAATCTCCATCCGTCTGCCGAACAGCCGAATCCTCGACTATGCGGACCAGACTACCGTGACCGTTCTGCTGAACAAGGACAAGACCCCGGTGAAGGATATGCTGATCGTTGTGACGGACAAGAACGGCAACTACTCTTCTGAGAAGACCGACGGCAACGGCCAGATCACCGTACCCGGAACCTCCGGCGTCACCGGAGAGGACGGCAAAATCACCATTGGCTTGACCGACGCGGATGGCAATCGCTACACCATCACCCTCAAGGTCGTGGACTATGAGAACGGCAGACCCATCCCCGGCGCTGTTGTGACCATTGGCAAGACCGGCAACATCACCGTTGTTCTGCCTGACGGTATTGACATCGACGCCGCCAACCGTATTCTCTTCCTGCTGACCGACAATCGCCAGAACCCGCTGCCCGGATGGACCATCATCGTGAAGGGCGATAAAGACAACGAGACCGGCGAAACCGATGAGGACGGTATTCTGATCGTCCCCGAAAGCATCCGTCAGGAGAAGCACGGGGCCTATATCGTGGGCTACCCGGACGGAACCTTCGGCCCGGAGCGCAGCATGACTCGCGCCGAGGCCGCGGCCATCTTTGCCCGCCTGCTGGCCGAGCGCAAGGGCGATACTGTCGTCCCCGTGAAGAGCACCAAGTTTGAGGACATTCCCGAAAACGCTTGGTACTCCGGCTACGTCCGTTACCTGAACAGCTATGGTGTGGTCTATGGCACCGAAGAGGGCAAGTTCAGCCCCGATCAGGCCATCACCCGCGCTGAGTTCGTTGCCCTCGCCGTGCGCTTCTTTGAGGTCTACGGCAACGGCAATCCCACCATCATGGAGCAGTATGCGGAGTTCAATGATGTGTCCGATGGGTATTGGGCCGCCGAGTATATCAAGGACGCTGCCATCTATGGGTGGATTCGCGGTTACGGCGACGGCACCTTCCGCGCCGCCCAGGAGATCACCCGTGCCGAGGTCGTCACCATTGTCAACCGTCTGCTGGACCGTACCGCTGACGAGGCGTATGTTTCCGGTCATCTGCGGAGCCTCAACACCTTCACGGATATGACCGAACAGCATTGGGCTTATCTCGCCGTTATTGAGGCGGCGAATGCCCATACCGCAACCTATGACAAGGAAGAGAATTGGACTAAGTGATTCTCCGCAATTCTCCCGGAAAGGAGGCGGTGATCCGTCATGCAGGAGGACGTGGAGAACAGGACGGTTACTCTGGCCATATCATCGACCAAGCTGACGGGCCGCGTCCTGAAATCTGCCATCAGTAAATTTCTCGCATTTCAAAAACAAAAGAGCCATGAGAAAAGAGCCTCCGGGCCGGTAAAGCCCACTGGCAAGCAGACTGTGAAGGAGCTTGTCGGTCAGAATCAGGGCGTTACCAACATTGCCGTTGCCAAAAGCGGCATCCGGGACTTCCAGCGCGTGGCCCGCAAATATGGCGTGGATTACGCCATCAAAAAAGACACCACTGGCGAGGTTCCGAGATACCTCGTCTTTTTTAAGGCGCGGGACAGTGACGCACTGACCGCTGCCTTTCAGGAATACACCGCAAAGACGGTCAAGAACAAGAGCAAGCCCTCTGTTCTGGATAAGCTGCACAAGCTGGTCCAGCAGTCCAAGGACGATCCCGCAAGGGTGAAGCGGAAGGAGCTGGAGCGATGAAGAATATCTCAGTTAAGAAGTATGTCATCCCCAACATCCCCTACGCGATCATTGCTCTGTTTGCAACGAAGCTGGGCCAAGCCGCGAGACTTGCGCCCGGCTTCGGCTTTTCCGAGAAGACGTTGCACATTCTGGAGGGCCTTTCCCTGGCCTTCCAGAACGCAGCGCCCAGCTTTTATCCTGTGGATCTCCTGGTGGGTATTGCTTTTGCACTGATTCTTCGGCTGGCCGTTTATATCAAAGGAAAGAACGCCAAGAAGTTCCGAAAAAATGAGGAATACGGCAGCGCCCGCTGGGGTACGCGGGAGGATATAGCCCCTTTTACGGACCCCGTATTTGCCAACAACATCATCCTGACCCAAACGGAACAGCTCATGATGTCAAATCGGCCAAAGGACCCCAAAAACGCCCGGAACAAGAATGTGCTTATCGTGGGCGGTAGCGGCAGCGGTAAGACCCGCTTCTGGCTGAAGCCCAACCTGATGCAATGCACCTCAAAGAAGTATCCGTGCTCTTTCGTGGTCACAGACCCGAAGGGTACGCTGATCCTGGAAACGGGCAGGATGCTGATCCATTACGGTTATGAAATCAAGGTGCTGAACACGATCAACTTCAAGAAATCCATGAAATACAATCCCTTCGCCTACATCCATTCGGAGAAGGACATCTTGAAGCTCGTGACTACGCTCATTGCCAACACAACCGGAAACGCCAAATCCGGGGACGATTTTTGGGTCAAGGCCGAGACCCTGCTCTACACGGCGCTCATCGGCTACCTGTGGTACGAAGCGCCGGAGGAGGAACAGAATTTCAATAGCCTTGTGGAGTTTATCAACTCTATGGAGGTCAGAGAGGAGGATGAGAGTTTCAAAAACCCTGTGGACCTGCTCTTTGATGAGCTGGCCGCAGAGGAACCGGATCACTTTGCCGTGCGGCAATATGCCAAATTCAAGCTGGCGGCGGGCAAGACCGCGAAGAGCATCCTGGTGAGCTGCGGCGCTCGTCTGGCCCCATTTGACATCCGCGAGTTGCGGGAGGTCATGGCCTATGATGAATTGGAGCTGGATACCCTGGGAGATAAGAAAACGGCGCTGTTCCTCATTATGAGCGATACGGATGATACGTTTAATTTCCTGATCTCCCTCTGTTATACGCAGCTTTTCAATATGCTCTGCGAGAAGGCCGACGATGTGTACGGCGGGCGTCTGCCGGTTCATGTGCGCTGTCTCATCGACGAGGCCGCGAACATCGGGCAAATCCCCCGGCTGGAAAAGCTGGTGGCAACCATCCGTTCCCGTGAGATTTCCTGCTGCCTTGTGCTTCAGGCACAATCCCAGCTTAAGGCCATCTACAAGGACAATGCGGATACCATCATCGGCAACATGGATAGCTCCATCTTCCTCGGCGGCAAAGAGCCCACCACTCTCAAAGAGCTGTCTGCCGCGCTCGGCAAGGAGACAATCGACAGCTACAACACCGGGGAGAGCCGGGGCCGGGAGGTTTCCCATTCCCTAAACTACCAAAAGCTCGGAAAGGAGCTCGCTTCTGTGGATGAACTGGCGGTATTGGACGGGAGCAAGTGCATTTTGCAGTTGCGTGGAGTACGTCCCTTCCTGTCCGATAAGTATGACATTACCCGGCATCCCAACTACAAGTATCTGTCCGACACCGATCCACGGAACACCTTCAACGTCGAAAAGTACATTTCCAGGCAGCTTTCCCTCAAAGAAGAGGAACCCTGCGAAACCTACGAAGTAGACGTATCCGATACAGCAATGACCGCCTGAAAGGGCGGTTTTTCCATATAGATTGCCCCAGGAAAAGACAGAATGACCGCTCCTAACAAATTTTTGAAAGGAGTGCCGAAACGTGCGTCAGCGGTCTAAAGACAGTTCAAACATGCGTTTTGGCGTCGTGTTATATGGATTTTTTTGCTTCCGCTATTCAGGTACTTCAGACCCTCGTGATCGCCCTCGGCGCTGGCCTCGGTGTGTGGGGTCTCGTCAATCTCCTGGAGGGTTACGGCAACGACAACCCCGGCGCCAAAAGCCAGGGCATGAAGCAGCTCATGGCCGGTGCCGGTGTCGCATTGGTCGGCATCACTCTCGTTCCTCTGCTCACCGGTCTCTTCGGCTGATCGGAACAGAAAACCAATCCTGTGGGGGCCTCCCGGCGAGGGAGGCCCCCGGTTAGGAGGGATTCAACGTAAATGGAAATGATAAAGCAGGCCGTCATCGAATGGCTGCGTGAAATCCTCGTTGGGGGCATTTTGAGCAATCTCTCCGGCCTGTTCGATAACGTCAACCAAAAGGTGGGCGAAATAGCCGGTCAGGTCGGCACAACGCCCCAGGCTTGGAACGGCAGTATCTTCAACATGATTCATTCGCTGTCCGATAATGTGATGCTGCCAATCGCCGGTCTCATTCTCGCTTTCGTGATGACGCTGGAGCTGATCCAGATGGTCACGGAGAAGAACAACATGCACGGCGACGTAGACACCTGGATGTTCTTCAAGTGGATGTTCAAGACTGCGGCGGCAGTTCTCATCGTTTCAAACACATGGAATATCGTCATGGGTGTCTTCGATGTTGCGCAGAGCATTGTGTCAAACGCGGCGGGCGTAGTCATCGGGAACACGGCGATCAATATAGATTCCGTAGTTGTCAATCTGGAAGACCGGCTCATGGAGATGGACATCGGGCCGCTGTTCGGTCTGTGGTTCCAATCGGTCATCGTCGGCATTACGATGTGGGCGCTCTCCATCTGTATTTTCATTGTCGTGTACGGCAGAATGATCGAAATATACCTCGTAACCTCCGTAGCGCCAATCCCGATGGCGACCATGCTCAACCGGGAGTCCGGCAGCATGGGACAGAACTATCTTCGCTCCCTCGCTGCCCTGGGCCTGCAAGCCTTTTTGATTGTCGTCTGCGTAGCGATCTACGCAGTCCTGGTTCAAAACATTGCAGTGACGGAGGACATCAGCGCGGCGATCTGGACGTGCATGGGATATTCGGTACTGCTCTGCTTCACGCTCTTCAAGACCGGCTCGATGGCGAAGAGCGTCCTGAGCGCCCATTGACGGTGCCGTACAATGTTGAAGCTGATCCCCATCTCACTTGCAGACGCCAATGCCTTTGTTGCGGAGCATCATCGGCATCATAAGCCGGTTCGCGGCCATAAGTTTTCTCTTGGCTGTGAACAGGAGGGAACCCTCGTCGGCGTGGCCATTGTCGGCAGGCCGGTCAGTCGGTATCTGGATGATGGAAAGACGCTGGAAGTAAACCGGCTGTGTGCTACCGGGGAGAGAAACGCTTGCAGCTTTCTCTACGGAGCGGCGGCGCGGGCTGCAAAAGCCCTCGGCTATCAGAAGATTATCACCTATACCCTCGACACGGAGCCCGGCGTGAGTCTCCGTGCCGCTGGATGGAGCTGCGCTGGAATCGCCGGAGGAAAACGCTGGACAGGTGTTCGCTGCCCAAAGGAGGATTTGTACCCGGCACAGATGAAACTGCGCTATGAAAAATACCTGTAAGGGGGTGTATTCCCATCGCATACGTCAGCGTCCCCAAGGACCTCAATACCGTTAAGACCAAAGTGCTGTTCAACCTGACCAAACGGCAGCTAATCTGCTTCGGAAGCGGTGCGCTCATTGGCGTCCCGCTTTTCTTCTTGCTCCGAACACACATCAGCAACAGCGCGGCGGCCATGACGATGATCGTGGTGATGCTCCCGTTCTTCCTGCTCGCCATGTATGAAAAGAACGGCCAGCCGCTGGAAAAGATCGTCCGCAACATTGTGCAGGTCTGCTTCCTCCGGCCCAAGGAGCGTCCCTACGAGACAAACAACTTCTATGCCGTGCTGGAACGGCAGGCAAATCTGGACAAGGAGGTACACGCCATTGTCTACGGCAAGAAAACTCACACGCGCAGAACGCCGCCAGATCGAGGCGGCAATCGCAAGGGCAAAAAAGCAAGATAAAAACAAGAAATCCGCACAGGACAGTATCCCCATGCAGCGGATGTACCCTGACGGCATCTGCCGCGTGGTGGATAACTACTACACAAAGACGATCCAGTTTCAGGACATCAACTATCAGCTCTGCCAGAACGAGGACCAGCAGGCTATCTTCGGGGGCTGGTGTTCTTTCCTCAACTACTTCGACGCCACGGTTCGCTTCCAGTTTTCTTTTGTGAATCTGTCTGCAACGAAGGAAACCTTCGCCGGGAGCATTGTCATTCCCCGCTGCGGCAACGACGATGACAGCATTCGGGAGGAATACGAAGGCTTCCTGCAAGGTCAGTACGCAAAGGGCAATCACGGCAAGCTCAAAACCAAGTATCTGACCTTCGGCATCGAAGCGGAGTCCCTGAAAGCGGCAAAGCCCCGGCTGGAGCGCCTGGAGATGGATATTCTCAACAACTACAAGCAACTCGGCGTCATTGCCGAGACTCTGAATGGCAGCGAGCGTCTGCGCGTCATGCACGATATGCTCCACCCGGATGAACCGGAGCCATTTAACTTCCGTTGGGAATGGTTGGCTCCCTCCGGCTTGTCCGTCAAGGACTTTATCGCTCCCACGTCTTTCACCTTCAAAACCGGGAACACCTTTGGCATCGGCAGAAAGATTGGCGCGGTGTCCTTCCTGCAAATCCTCGCACCGGAGCTCAGTGACCGGATGCTGGCTGACTTCTTGGATATGGAGAGCTCCCTCGTCGTATCTATGCACATCCAGTCCGTCGATCAGGTCAAGGCCATCAAGACCATCAAGCGGAAGATCACCGACCTCCAGAAAATGACCATTGAGGAGCAGAAAAAGGCCGTCCGGTCCGGCTATGATATGGACATTATCCCCTCCGACCTTGCCACCTATGGCGACGAGGCAAAAAAGCTCCTGAAGGAGCTGCAAAGCAGAAATGAGCGGATGTTCCTGCTGACGTTTACGGTCCTGAACATCGCAGACAATAAGCGCCAGCTTGATAACAACGTGTTCCAGGCATCCAGTATCGCACAGAAATATAACTGTGCGCTGACCCGGCTGGACTTCCGGCAGGAAGAGGGCCTGATGTCCGCTCTACCCCTGGCCTATAACCAGATCGAGATTCAACGGGGGCTTACCACCTCCAGCGTGGCGATCTTCATTCCCTTTACCACGCAAGAGCTTTTCCAGGGCGGAAAGGAGGCCCTGTACTGTGGGCTCAATGCCCTTTCCAATAACATCATCATGGTGGATCGAAAGCTCCTGAAAAACCCCAATGGCCTGATTCTTGGCACCCCCGGCAGCGGCAAATCCTTCTCCGCAAAGCGCGAGATCAGCAACGTCTACTTCGTGACGGACGATGACATCATCATCTGCGACCCCGAAGCGGAATACGGTGCGCTGGTGGAGCGCCTGCATGGTCAGGTCATCCGCATTTCCCCGGTCTCCGAGGACTTCATCAATCCGATGGACCTGAACATGAATTACAGCGAGGAGGAAAACCCGCTTTCTCTGAAATCCGACTTCATCCTATCGCTCTGTGAGCTCATCGTCGGCGGCAAGGACGGGCTGAAGCCTGTGGAGAAGACCATCATTGATCGCTGCGTCCGTATCGTCTATCAGGACTACCTCAATGATCCGCGCCCGGAGAAAATGCCGATTCTGGAGGACCTCTACAATGAGCTGCGGAAACAGGATGAAAAGGAAGCGCAGTACATCGCTACGGCACTTGAAATCTATGTTACCGGCTCGCTGAACGTCTTTAACCACCGCACCAACGTGGATATTCACAGCCGGATTGTGTCATATGACATCAAAGAGCTGGGAAAGCAGCTCAAAAAGATCGGTATGCTCATCGTCCAGGATCAGGTCTGGAACCGCGTGACGGTCAACCGGGAGGCACACAAGTCCACCCGCTATTTCATCGACGAAATGCACTTACTGCTGAAGGAGGAGCAGACCGCCGCTTATACGGTGGAAATCTGGAAGCGGTTCCGTAAATGGGGCGGCATCCCCACGGGCATCACGCAGAATGTGAAGGACCTTCTTTCTTCCCGTGAAGTGGAGAACATCTTTGAGAACTCGGACTATATCTATATGCTCAACCAGGCGGCGGGAGACCGTCAGATTCTGGCTAAGCAGCTCAACATCTCCCCGCACCAGCTCTCCTATGTGACCCACTCCGGCGAGGGCGAAGGTCTGCTGTTCTATGGCAATACCATCATTCCATTTGTGGACCATTTCCCGAAAGATACCGAGCTCTACCGGATCATGACCACCAAATTGCAGGAGACCGCCCCGGCCTCCTGATTATGCTCTGGAAGAATGGAAGTGATTTGATATGAGCACCCGTAGTCCCAAACTTCGCTTTACCAAGGAGGAACTGGAGACCCCTGCTGTAAAACGGGCAGCGGCAAAGGCAGACAATGCGAAACGAAAACTGGACAAGGCCGAAGCGAGAATCCCCAAAAAGGCAGCGAAAACAGCGGAACGTGTGGTTGACCCGGAAACGGGAAAATCCACGGTCAAGCTGACTTTCCGTGAGAAAGCGCCTCCGATCTCCGGCCTTGCTCGCACGGCAACCGTGGCACCCGGCATTGCCCTCTCCGCTGCGGTGCATCGCAAGGTCAGTGAGACGGAACATGACAACGCGGGTGTAGAAAGCACCCAGCGTGTTTCGGAAACTGCGGAGGGCGGCGTCCGATTAACGGAAGCGGCGTATCACAACCAAAAGCTCCGGCCATACCGAAGCGCGGAACACGCGGCGGCCAGAGCGGACAGAGCAAATCTGTCCGCTCTGAATAAAACCGCTTCCACCAAAGACCCGCAGTTTTCCACCAATCCGATCTCCCGGATGCAGCAGAGGCGGCAAATCAAAAAGCAGTACGCAGCGGCCAAACGTGCCAGGGCTGACGCGATCAATGCCTCCGAAGTCATTGGAAAAGCCGGGGGAAAGGCAGCGGCGGCAACAAAGAAGGCCGGAGAATTTGTCCGTAAGCATAAGAAGGGCTTTTTGATCGTCGGTATGCTCGCCGTTCTGCTCGTCATGTTTATGAATATGATGTCCTCCTGCTCCGTTCTGACGGAGGGCGCTCTTGGGGCGGTTGGTATTTCCACCTATCCCAGCAGCGACGATGCCATGCTCGGCGCGGAGGCCGCATACTGCGAAATGGAGGCAGAGCTACAAGCGTATCTGGACAATTATGAGAGTACCCATGACTATGACGAGTACCACTACGATCTGGACAGCATCCAGCATGACCCCTATGTGCTCATTTCCATGATTACCGCGCTCAAGGGCGGCGAATGGACGCTGGACGAGGTACAGGGAATCCTCTCCATGCTCTTTGAAAAGCAATATATTCTCACCGAGAATGTGACCACGGAGACCCGTTACCGCACAGAGACCCGCACAGGCACACGGACGGTCACAGACCCGGAGACCGGCGAAAGCTCAGAGGAAGAGTACGAGTACGATGTGGAGGTCCCCTATACCTATTATATTTGTACCGTAACGCTGGAAAACTTCAATCTGAGCCATGTCCCGGTCTACATCATGTCCCAGGATCAGCTTTCCATGTACGCCACCTATATGGCAACGCTGGGCAATCGCACCGATCTGTTCCCCACGTCCGCGTATGTCGGCAGGTATAACGGCAGCTACCAGACTTATGAGATACCCCCGGAGGCCCTGGCCGATGAAACCTTTGCCGCGATGATGGCGGAAGCGGAGAAATACCTCGGCTACCCCTATGTGTGGGGCGGGAGCTCTCCCAGCACGTCCTTTGACTGCTCCGGTTTTGTATCCTGGGTCATCAATCACAGCGGATGGAATGTCGGACGCTTGGGCGCTCAGGGACTCTATAACATCTGTACTCCGGTATCTCCGGCCAATGCGAGACCCGGCGACCTGGTATTCTTCCAGGGAACCTATGATACGGACGGCATGAGCCATGTGGGTATCTACGTCGGCAATTCGACGATGTTGCATTGCGGCGATCCAATCTCTTATACGAATCTCAATTCAAGCTACTGGCAGGCGCATTTTGCAGCTTTTGGACGCCTGCCTTGAAAGGAGGCAGACATTGAATCCCAAAATTGAAAAGTACCGTCAGGAGCGGGAGAAAAACAGAGATAAGATTTCCCGGCTCCAGGCCCGGAACCGTGTGCTGGACGCAAAGATTCTGGAGCTGGAAAATACGGAAATTGTGGGTATGGTACGCACCCAGGGGATGAATCTGGAGGAATTTGCTTCCATGCTGCAAGCCCTGAAAGCGCCGAATACTACGCCTGTGAAGGAGGATTCTGCTGATGAGGAAGAATAAAATCCGCATCTTATTCTTGCTGTTTGCCGCTGTGCTCTGCATGGCGGCGTTTTCTTTGACCGCCCTGGCCGACGGCGGCGACTATTACGATTCCGAGCTTCCGCTGGAGACGCCGGAGGTCGTGGAAACCGCCGAACCGGAACCTGTAGAGGAAGAGCCTGAGCCCGTGCAGGAACCGGAAGAAACGACTGGCGGTGTGGAAGAGCCGGTGGAAGAGCCGGAAGAGCCAATCCCGGCGCTGACCCCGGATGGCAACCTTTCTCTGATCGACGATTTCTCTTTTGTTCGCTACGACGAGGACGGCAATCTGCTGAATAAGCAATTTATTACCGTCCAGAGCAAGAGCGGCAATTACTTCTTTATCATCATCGACAGGTCCGCAGACGAGGAAAACGTCTATTTCCTGAACATGGTGGACGAGGCCGACCTGATGGCGCTGATGGATACGGAAGAAGAGGAAACGCCCGCCCCGGTGGTCTGCACCTGCAAGGATAAGTGCTATGCCGGTCATGTGGACACCACTTGCCCGGTCTGCGCCACCAACATGACCGAGTGTACCGGAAAGGAAGTTCTGCCGGAGCCGACTGCCGACCCCAATGCGGATCAGGGACAGGAACCCGATACCCCGGCGAAGTCCAACAGTGCGCTTGGCGTCATCCTCCTTCTGTTGATCGGCGGCGGCGCTGGCGCTGTGTATTACTTCAAGTTCCGTAAACCCAAAGCGGATACCAAGGGGCCGGACGATCTGGATGATTATGACTACGGCGAGGATGACGATCTCGACTATGAGACGGAATCGGAGGGAGAAGAAACCTCCGGTGAAAACGACGCTGATGATGAGGACAGCCGCTGAACGCGGCTGTCCCATGAACAAAAAATGAAGGAGGACAGTCTATGAATCTGACTTTGGTGATCGCGGAAAAGCCCGCAGTTGGAATGAGCATCGCCGCCGTGCTGGGGGCGAAGAAGCGGGACAATGGTTTCGTGGAGGGAAACGGGTATCTCGTCTCCTGGTGTGTCGGCCACGTCGGGGAGTTCGCAGAGGCCAGCGCCTATGATGAACGCTATGAAAAGTGGCGAAGCGAGGACCTTCCCATCGTCCCCGAACAGTGGCGCTACAAGGTGAGTCGGGATAAGCATTCTCAGTATGAAGTGCTGAAAAAGCTGCTTTGCCGGGACGATGTTTCCACAGTGGTCAATGCCTGTGATGCAGGACGCGAGGGAGAGCGCATTTTCCGCAGCGTCTATGCGCTGGCCGGATGCGACAAACCGGTGAAACGCCTCTGGATTTCCTCGATGGAGGACGATGCTATTCGGAAGGGATTTGATACCCTTCGCCCCGGCGAGGACTATGATCTTCTCTACGCTGCCGCCGACTGCCGTGCAAAGGCGGATTGGCTGGTGGGCATCAATGCGACCCGGCTGTTCAGCGTGCTCTATCACCGGACGCTGAACGTGGGCCGGGTGGTCTCCCCCACGCTGGCGCTCATCGTTCAGCGGGAAGCGGAGATCAGCGCGTTTCAGCCGGAGCCGTTCTATACGGTGGAACTCGGCTTGGAGGGCATGACCGCCTCCTCTGCGCGTTTTGCCGAGATCACGGAGGCGCAGAAGATCGTGGCCTCCTGCGGCACAAGCGCAACGGTGACGGCGGTAGAGGCAAAAGAAAAGAGCGAAAAAGCGCCCGCCCTTTACGATCTGACGACCTTGCAGCGGGACGCAAACCGGATGCTGGGCTATACGGCGCAGCAGACGCTGGACTATGTTCAGGCGCTCTATGAAAAGAAGCTCTGCACCTACCCCCGGACCGACGCCCGTTTCCTGACGGACGATATGGAAGGCACGGTCCTTGCGCTGGTGGACGCCGCCACCGCTATCCTCGGAGCAAACGCTCCTGTGACGGTGTATGCGAAACAGGTCTGCAACAGCGGCAAGGTCAGCGACCACCACGCCATCGTTCCGACCATCAGCTCCATGAAAAGCGATCTCTCGGCGCTTCCTGCCGGGGAACGCGAGACGCTGCGCCTGATCGCCCGTCAGCTTTTGTGCGCCGTGAGCGCGGCGTATCAGTACCGGGAGATCTCCGCAACGCTGCTTTGCGGCGATACGGAGTTCTCCGCAAAGGGTAAAACCGTTCTGGCTCCCGGCTGGAAAACCTTTCTCAAACCGGAACAGGAGGACAAGCCTCTGCCGGAGCTGGCAGAGGGACAGGAGCTCCCTGTTCGGATCGCTGACATCCATGAGGGCAAAACCACGCCGCCTAAGCACTTCACGGAGGATTCTCTTCTCTCTGCAATGGAGGTGGCCGGGGCGAAGGAAACGCCCGATGACGCCGAGCGCAAGGGCCTCGGCACTCCGGCCACCCGCGCAGGGATCATCGAAAAGCTGGTATCCTCCGGTTTTGTGGAGCGGAAAAAGGCGAAGAAGGCTGTCAACCTGATTCCGGCCCAGATCGGTGTCTCCCTGATTACCGTCCTGCCGGAGCAGCTTCAGTCTCCGCTTCTGACTGCGGAATGGGAACAGAAACTCAAGCAGGTTGAGCGCGGAGAGCTGGACGCGAACGTGTTTCTCCGGGAGATCACGGACATGGTAGGGGCATTGGTGCGAACCAGTGTGGCCATCCCCGGCGCAGAGGTGCTCTTTCCCTCCGGGCGCAAGGTCATCGGCAAGTGTCCGCGCTGCGGCTCCGATGTGACGGAGAGCAAAAAAGGCTTTTTCTGTGAGCGGAACGACTGCCGCTTCGGTCTCTGGCGGGACAATAAGTTCCTGACCGGCAAGAAGATCAACCTGACGGAGAAACTGGCAGCAGCGCTCCTGCGGGGAGAACCTGTGTCGGTCAAGGGCATCTACTCCGAGAAATCGGGAAAGACCTATGATGCGGACATCATCCTGGAGGACAACGGCAGCGCCGTCCGATACCGTCTTTCTTTCCCGGAGGGTGGGAAATGAAGCTCACAGATGAAGAGCGCGAAACCATTGTGCTCTACAATCAGAAGGAGACCACGGCCAGCGTTTATACCCATGACCCGAAGCTCCTGGAAAAGCTCAAACGCCTTTCGGAGAAATACCCGGACCTGATCTACTCGGAGAAGAACGTAAGACCCGATGCGGCCAGTTATATCGTGCCGAAAAAGTGTGTTTCCATCCGGGAGCCTTACAGTCCGGAACGCCGCAGAATGCAGAGTGAACAGGCAAAGGCCGCTGGGCGCAAACCACCCGGAAGAAAAGAAAGACAGCAGTAAAGATGTGCGCCCCGCGCTCTAACTGGCGCGGGGCGTACATAGTTCCGTTGAAAGGAGTGCTATATGCCTGAAAACCAGTCAAGTCCGGATTTGTGTGTAAATTCCTTTAGGTAGGTTGGACGATGTGCCGCGATTTTTCCCAGACGGAGCGAGGGGCGTAGCCCCGAGCGGAGGCTGGGAAAAATCGGCCGGCGTCAT
>Ga0079305_1002650_pt1 | contig 14542 bp, 9 predicted proteins | sample LMS_cellobiose_e_FD_79183 | JGI IMG/M metagenome (GOLD analysis project Ga0079305, IMG submission 79183) | Rumen-fistulated moose microbial communities from Alaska, USA - LMS_cellobiose_enrichment | ecosystem: Host-associated > Mammals > Digestive system > Stomach > Rumen fluid ... | reverse complement strand
ATGGATTCCCAGCCTGCGGCTGAGAATGACGACTTTTTTATTTCCGTCATCCTCGAGGGAGCCCGTAGGGCTCAGCTCGGGGATCCATTCTTTACGGCTTCGCCGTTTGGGGCTTCGCCACTGGATTCCCAGCCTTCGGCTGAGAATGACGGGGAAATAATGAGGAATGAGAAATGAGGAATGAGAAATGAGGAATGAGAAATGAGGAATGAGGAATGAGGAATGAGAAATGAGGAATGAGGAATGAGGAATGAGGAATGAAAGAGACTTCGTCCTTAGGTTACAGGTTACGGGTTGCAAGTTTTGCGTAAGGGTTTTATAATCCCGAGCCAATGTTGAAACTTGTTAAAATGGCGGAAAAATGCATATCGTTATAAGGTTCTTACTGCTGGGGTTTTTGTTATTTTTAATCTTTCTTTTTGCGACTTCCTGCTCCTCGGACGGGCAGAAGCCGGTAGAGGAGCGCTCGGTCGAATCTCTTTACAATGAAGGGTATCAGAAAATCCAAGCCGAAAATTACGCCGATGCCGCGAAAATGTTCGACGAGGTCGAGCGACAGCATCCTTATTCCTCTTGGGCGGCAAAGGCGCAACTTATGGCCGCTTATGCCTATTATGAAAACGAAAAATATGATGATGCAATAATGGCGCTGGATCGCTTTATCCAGCTTCACCCCGGCAATAAAGACGCCGCGTATGCCTACTATTTACGGGCGCAATGCTATTACTTGCAGATATCCGATGTTTACCGCGACCAAAAAATGACTTTGCTTGCCAAAGATGCTTTGGCCGAGGTGTTCCGCAGATTTCCCGCAAGCCCCTATGCCCGCGATGCTCGTATCAAATACGACTTGACCGTCGACCATTTAGCGGGAAAGGAAATGGCTGTCGGGCGGTATTACCTTAATCGCGAAATGTATCTTGCCGCGCTTAACCGCTTTCAAGTGGTGATTATGCAGTATCAGACGACTACTCATATTGAGGAGGCGCTTTACCGCTTGGTTGAGACTTACACGGCGTTGGGGCTTAAGAAAGAGGCAGTGCGCGCGGCGGCGGTGCTGGGGCATAACTATCCCGCTTCCGAGTGGTATGAAATGGCGTATAAAGTCGCCGAACTTGACGAGGAAAAACTTGCCGAGCTTAAAAAGCAAGAGGCGGAGAACTCGTGGTTCGGTTGGGCAATCTTTTAAAAATGAAAGTAATAATGAAGGTGGTTTGCGGTGAGTGATACAGCGGCAAAAGATCCCGAAGATTTAACTGCGGACGAGGCGGCGGAAGAGCTGGCACGGCTTGCCAGTGAAATTATTTATTATGATATAGCTTATCATCAGAACGATGCGCCGCTTATATCGGACGGCGAATATGATGCTTTGAAGCGGCGCAATGATGCTATCGAGGAGCGCTTTCCCGATCTTATTCGCAAGGATAGCCCGCGGTTCAGGGTGGGATATACTCCTTCTAAGGCTTTTAAAAAGGCGACGCACACCGTGCCGATGTTGTCGCTGGGGAATATATTTACCGACGAGGACGCCTTTGATTTTGTGGAAAGGGTGCGGAGTTTCTTGGGGCTTAAGGAAGGCGAGCCTTTGGATATCGTTGCCGAGCCCAAGATTGACGGGCTGTCGTTTTCCTCTCTTTATCAAGGCGGCGAGTTCGTGCGCGGGGCAACTCGCGGTGATGGCGTGGTCGGCGAAGATGTTACGCAAAATATGCTTACCATTGCCGAGCTGCCAAAGCGCCTTAAAGGCGAGATAAAGAATATTGAAGTGCGCGGCGAGGTCTATATGAAAAAGGCGGATTTCTTTCGCCTTAACGAGGAGCAGGAGAAAAAAGGAAAGCCGCTTTTCGCTAATCCCAGAAATGCCGCAGCGGGCTCGCTTCGCCAGCTTGATGCGGCGGTGACTGCGCGGCGCAAGCTGTCTATATTCGCCTATGCCTATGGTGAGCTTACGGATAAGGTGCCTTTTGTGACGCATTACGACTTTTTGGAGTGGCTTAGGGCATCGGGCTTTCCCGTTAATCCCGAGATTCGCCTTTGCCATTCTGCCGAGGAGATTGTCAGCTTCTTCCACTATATCATGGATAAAAGGCCAAGCCTTTCTTATGACATTGACGGGGTGGTGTATAAGGTCAACCGCCTTGATTACCAAAGGCGGCTCGGATTCGTGTCGCGGGCGCCAAGGTGGGCTATCGCGCATAAGTTCCCTGCCGAGCAGGCGCGGACTATCCTTAGGAATATAAGAGTGCAGGTCGGGCGCATGGGGACGCTTACCCCCGTGGCGGACTTGGAGCCTGTGAATGTCGGCGGAGTCATGGTGTCGCACGCTACTTTGCATAATGAGGACGAAATAAAGCGTAAAGGGGTGCGTATCGGCGATACGGTTATTGTGCAGCGCGCGGGCGATGTTATTCCTCAAATCGTCGGGATTGACTTGGCAAAGCGGCCTCCTCATTCGGTGGATTTTGTCTTTCCCGAAGTTTGCCCCGTATGCGGAAGTGTCGCCGTGCGCGAAGGCGATGAGGTGGCTCGCAAGTGCATGGGCGGGCTGCATTGTCCGGCGCAGGCGGTGGAAAGCCTTAAACACTTTGTATCGCGGGACGCCTTGGATATTCGCGGTTTGGGCGATAGGAATGTTGAGGAGTTTTATCACAAAGGTTGGCTTGCCGATGCATCTAAAATCTTTTCCCTTAAAGAGGACAGGTGGTTTGAGCTGCCTAATCTGGAAGGCTGGGGCGCAAAGTCCGCGACAAAGCTTTTTGATGCGATTGATAAGGTAAAAGAGGGTATCCCCTTGGACCGCTTTATCTATGCTTTGGGAATACCGCAAATCGGATCGGCGACGGCGCGGGTTCTGGCAAAGCAATACCTTTCGCTGGTGCACTTCATGGATAGCATGAGCTCGGCGCAGGACAAGGATTCTCCCGCTTATCAGGAATTGGTCGCAATAGAGGGTATCGGCGAGTCTATGGCAGAGGATTTGCTGTTTTTCTTTGCCGATGAGAAAAATCAGGAAGTGGTTGCAAAAATTACCGCGCAAATGAAAGTGCTGGACTTTGTGCCGCCAAAAGCATCGGATTCTCCTTTTGCCGGAAAGACGGTCGTGTTTACGGGGACTTTGACGGGAATGACTCGCGGTGAGGCGAAGGCTACCGCTTTGGCTCATGGGGCGAAGGTCGCGGGGTCTGTGTCCGCTAAAACCGACTTTGTGGTTGAGGGGGCGGACGCCGGCTCAAAAGCCAAAAAAGCCGCAGAACTGGGCGTGAAAGTCTTGTCCGAGGACGAGTTCTTGGCGATGATAAAAGAGGTTAAGGGTTAAGGGTTAAGGGTTACGGGTTAAGGGTTACGGTTACCCCCTCCCTAGCTCTCCCCGAAGGGAAGGGTGGATTCCCGCGCTACGCGCGAGAATGACGAAAAAAAAGCGCGAGAATGACGGGGAAAAGAAAAGCAGAGAATGACTGGAAGGTTGCAAAATAAGCCTTCGGGCAAATATGCACGCTATTCTACAGTAGTCTGAACTTCCAGTCGCCATAATCAACTATTGCCTTTTGTTGTTCCTTATACTAACTTTATCTTGAAATCGGGTGATGCCCGATTTTGGTTGGGGAATAGAATCCTCGTACATAGTCCTTCGGGATAACCAGCATTGACTGGAAGGTTGCAAAATAAGCCCTTCGGGTCAATATGCACGCTATATTTGTGCGTAGATTCTATCTTCCAGTCGCCGCTCATCACGGCGAATTTTTTTGTTTTAAAAAGGACGAGAATAAATGGACGATATCAATAAAGTCATAGGGAAAAACTTGCGAGCTTTTCGCATTGAATCGGGAATGACCCAGTCGGAACTGGGGGGAATTATAGGTGTAACCTTTCAACAGGTGCAAAAATACGAAAAAGGGGAAAGCAAAGTGACGGCGGCCTTGCTTTATAAGTTCTGCAGGATTTTCGGAGCTCCTCTTGATAGTTTCTTTGACTGGGAAGCGATGACTTTTTCTATGGAAAGAGATATTTTGTTTCCAAGACTCGCAAGGGCTTACGCGAAGCTTCCTGTCCCTAAGCGGCAATTACTCTTGAATGTAGCAAAGCAAATGGATTGCAGCGCAGAAGGCGAATGTGCCGTGCCTCGCTCAAGGCGGCGGGCGGTGGAGTTATCTTAGTTAGGATTAGCTGCCGACGGCGACGGATTCGGTCCATTCCTTGGCGGGAGCAAAGCTATCTTCCAAGGTGCTGTTTACGATTTCGTAGTTTGCCTTGTTTTTAAATAACTCTTTTAACAAAAGGTTGTTAAGGCGGTGGCCGGATTTAGAGGCAATAATCTGCCCCTCTATCGCATAGCCGGCAAGATACATGTCGCCGATAGCGTCAAGGACTTTATGGCGGACAAACTCGCCCTTCATGCGCAGGCCTTCGGGGTTCATAACGCCTTCGTTCGTGGCAATCAAAACATTTTTAAGCGAGCCGCCTTTGGCAAGACCCATGTTGCGAATCTGCTCAATCTCCTTGGCAAGACCAAAGGTGCGCGCGGGCGCAATTTCGTTTTCATAAGCAGCGCAGTTAAGAGAGAAGGTCAAGCTGTCTTTGCCGATAGTCGGGCAGTGCGCATAATCAAGTGTAAAGTCAATGCCGAAGTTGTCCCGAGCGGGAAGAAGGGTAATGAAGGCGTCGCCGTCTTTAACCGTTACGGGCTTTTTCACCCTTATCATCTTTGCCAGGGCTTGCTGTTCCACAATACCGGCGCAGTGCAACAGGAAAACAAAATCGGCCGAGCTGCCGTCCAAAATTGGCATTTCCTCGCCGGTGATTTCAATGTTCAAGTTGGTAATGCCAAGACCGTGAAGCGCCGACATTAAATGCTCTATCGTGGAGATGTTATGTCCCTTGCCATCGCTGATACAGGTGCAAAGGCGCGTGTCAACCACATTATCATAGTGTGCGGCAATTGTTGCGGAAGCCCCGCTGATATCCGTGCGCTTAAAGGTGATGCCGGCGTCAATCGCGGCGGGCTTTAAGGTGAGCTTTACCTTCGCGCCGGAGTGTAAGCCGATACCAACGCAGGATATTTCGTTTTTTATGGTCTTTTGTAAAACTGTCATTCTGTTATCTTTTCCAAAGTTTAACCAATTTTGTTTGTGTTTATATCACTCGCCCGAGTCCAAGACAAATCAACCTTTGTTACGGTTATTACAGGAGAATCTTTAAAAATCCTTTGTTTCTTAACTATTTTTTAATTTTTTAAAAAGGCGAGGGGCGCGACTCCTTATTAAAAAAGGCGAAGGGATTTTGTGTCGGTTGCAAATAGAGCTTGAAATATGCGCCTTTCAAGTGGTATCTTTAGGCCTTAAAAAACGCTATCTTAACAAGAAAGGAATAAAAATGCGGGAAGTGGACGGTTTTCCAAGTGTGCATGTTGTTAATCACCCTTTGGTGCAGCATAAGTTGTCGGTGCTTAGAAATATCTGCACGCCGTCTTATGTCTTTCGTGACTTGGTAAAAGAGCTCGCCGTGCTTATCGGCTATGAGGCTACGGCGCATATGCGGCTTACCACAAGAGAGATTGCTACGCCTTTTGCTACGATTAAAGATGCTCCTTATCTTAAGGATAAAAAGCCGATTATTGTTCCGATTTTAAGGTCGGGATTGTTTATGTCCGAAGGTCTTTTAAAGATTTTGCCTTGTGCTAAAATCGGGCATGTCGGTATACATCGCGATGCCAAGACAAAGAAGCCCGTGGAATACTTTGTTAAAGTGCCGGAGTTTGAGGGGCAAGAGGTGTTCTTGGTTGATCCTATGTTTGCTACCGGCGGGACGGCGGTTGATGCGGTCAAAGCCTTGGTGAAAAGGGGTGTGCCGGTTGAAAGCATTGTATTTATGGCTTTGCTTGGTTCTATGGAGGCGGTGAAAACTTTTACAAGCGCTTTCCCAAGCATTCCTTTATATATTGCTTCGGTTGATGAGAAGCTGAGCGATGATAAGTTTTTAATTCCCGGTCTCGGCGATGCGGGAGACAGGCTTTTCGGGACAGAGTAAAAACTGCTTTTGCGTAACGACTTTGAGGGAAAAATGAAAAAGTTCTTTATTATGTTGTTCTTGCTGTTGGCGGCGTTTATGGCGCTTGTCTTTACGGCTCCGTTGTTTCTTGATGATGCGGCGTTTGAAAAGCGCTTTGTGGAGGATTTTGAAGCGGTTACGGGACGGAAAGTCGTGGTCGACGGCGAGTTCATGATTAAGGTTTTCCCTTCTCCCTCTCTTGATGTGCAAAAGGTCAGGATTATCGCTTCCGAAGGGGCAAAAGACGAGGATTTGCTTTATGTCGAAAGGCTAAAGGCGGAATTGGACTTGACAACTTTCCTTTTCGGCGGGGTGGAAGTTACCAGAGCCGAGCTCGTAAATCCCGTCATCAATTTGGAAATTACTCCCGAGGGGAAAGCAAGTTGGATGATGGACTTTTTACGCGCGCCGGATATGCAGCTTGCGGGGGATAATTATGTCGATAAAGGCGTGTCTTTGAAAAGTGTCGGCATTGAAAACGGTGTGCTTAACTTTAAAGATTCGGTGTCGGGCTTTAGTTCTACCATTTCAGGGCTTTACGGTGATTTTGTCGCAGATACTTTAAGAGGGCCTTATCGCTTTGACGGTAATTTCTCTTTGTTCGGCGAGACGACGAGTCTGGCGGTGTCTTTGGATAGGTTGCAAGAGCAAAATCCTTCCGAGTTCAATGTGATGATAGCCAGAGGCGATGCGGAAAGTCGCCTTTCCTTGTCCGGCTCTTTGATGGTGGAAGGCGGCAAGTTCAATATGTCTGGTAATGTCACAATGGAAATCGGCAGGCCTTTAAGGATGTTCAATGATGTTCTTGCAAAGATTAAATCCGCCGGCGATTTGTCCGCTCCCATGGCGGCTAATTTGTCTTTTGTAGTGGCGGAAGGCAAGATTAAAATTACCGATGTCGTGTTTAAGCAGGGGGACGCTTCGGCGGTCGGAGACGGCGTGTTTTTACTTGCTGCGGCAAATGGAGAGGACGAAGCGCGGCGCCTTTCCATGTCTTTTATAGCAAATAAGTTTAAGCTTGAGCCGATATTTGAGCTTATTCACGCGGCAGGCGAGGGCAGTGTTTCTTTGCGGCTGCCTAAAAGCGCGGTGTTAGGGTTTAAGTCCGATGTTTTAAGCTATAAAAATGGCGATATAAAGAACTTGTCCTTTAAACTGGATATGGACGGCGATAACATTACCATGAAGGACATAGAAGCAACTTTACCCGCTGATGCTACAATAAAGGCGCAGCTCGCCTTTGTGCGAGGCGATGACAACGGCGCTAAGGTCGCGACTTCGGGGAATATCGAATTCGCAACGCAGAACTTCGGTGAGGTGGCAAAGTGGCTTTCCTTGCCTTTGCTAAAGGACGCAAAGGCGGATTCTTTGCTTACGGCGCGAATGACGGCTAATATAAACGGAAGCGGTGCGATTGTTTCCTTTGATGATTTGGCTTTGCGAGTTGGGACGGTTTCGGTTACGGGATCCGTCGGGACGGACTTTTCTTTACCGAGAGATAATGTGATGCTTGACATTAGGGTGAGCGATCTGGATTTGGAAAAGTATGTCGTAACGAAGGGGCAGGAAAATACAGGCAAGGAAGTCGCTATACTAGAGCGCATGCAGAATGCCTTATTCGATACGGCAGGGCAGCTTAAGGTGTTTAACGATTTTGATGTCGGCGGGAAAATTGATATCAGCAGGCTCAGCTACGGCTCAAAGCAAATCGGCAGAATTATAGCAGATGTTGCGCTTAAAGACGGAGTGCTGAGGATTAACGAATTAAAGGCAAGCAATCTTGCCGGCGGGACTTTGGGCTTGACGGGTTCGCTGTCGGGCTTCGGGACTAATAATTTAAAGCTACAGAACATTGTCTATACCGCCAGACTGGTTAATGTCGCATCTTTCCTTGATGAAGTCGGGGCCGATGACCTTTTCGATACGATAAAGTTCAGCAATATGCAAACGGAGGGAAGAGTAAACGGTGATGCCAATAACCTTTCCTTTAGGGCTACTTTTGAATCTTCGGGACTTAATGTGAGTGCGGACGGGTGGTTGTTTTTGCCCTTTGGTAAGGAGGCAACGGGTAGATTCCAGTTCGCCATGACACAGGCAAATGCTCATAACTTTATGAAGTTGCTTGCCGCTTCTTATGACTTACCCCAAGGGTTTAACGGCGGAGTTTCTATAAAAGGCGATGCCTCGGTCAAAACGGGCTTGGCGGTCATTAAGGACTTTGATTTTATGCTGGGGAACGAAAGAGCCGTCGGCGCTTTGCGGCTTGCCGGTGACAGTTATGTCTTTAACCTTTCCTCGGATATTATTACGGCGGCGAAGTATTATGCCGCGGATAGCAGAATGGGGGCAAGCAGGCTCGGCTTTGGGCAGTATGTGGCGGCGTTTGCCAGAAATAACAACATAAGCGCCGCTTGGAAGATAAATAAGCTTATCGTCGGCAGTGATATTTTTGACGATGTCAATGTAAGTGCGAAGGTGGCTGACGGAAAGGGCGATATCGCTTTTAAGGCGCTTTTGGGTAAAGGTGCGGTTGACGCTTTGGCAAAGATGGCTTTTGAAGGCAGCACGCCGGTATTCGCAGGTAATTTGGCGGTTAAAGGTATGGCGTTTAATGCTCTCTTTCCCATTTCCTCGGTTATTAATGTGACGGCCGGAAGTGCCGATGTTAAGGCGACTTTTAAAAGCTTCGGCAGAAGTGTGAAGGAGCTTCGGGATTCTGTCACGGGCGAGGGGCAATTCGTCTTGCAAAACGGTGAAATAAGAGCTGTCGGGCTTAATCGCGTTTATTCCTACTTGCAGGACGCTTCCGGCTTTGATGAAAAGTCTGCGGACGCGTTTGCCACTTTGTTTAAGACCAGCGATGCTTCTTATACCGTAGCGAAAGGTAACTTCAAGATGGCGGGAAGCCGCGTGTTCGTGACCGATGCCTCTATTGAATACATGAAAGGGCAAGAGGCGAGGCTTGAAGCTAATTATAACATTGCGGATAAAAGCCTTAATGCAAGATTAGATGTTGATTTTGGCGGAGATATGCCTTCGTATAAGGTGACGATTACGGGCGCGGTGGATAATCCGGTTTACTCCTTTGATAATAAGAAAGCGGTAGAGGTCGCGGCTACGCAGCAAAAGTTGCAAAATGAGTCCGCAAGCGAGCGTGCGGCAAGAAAGCAGGCCGAAGATTTGCAAAAAGCCAAAGAGGCCGAGGCGCGAAGGATATCTTTTGATAATGAGTTTAAAGATGTGAAAATGGCAGTGGCAAAGGCCTATAAGCAGGCAAACGACGCCGAGAAAATGGGTGCGGTGGCCACGGGAATGGGGTCTATTATTGCCAGCACTAAGGCGGTTGCCGAGAAAATGGTGGCAGAGTTTGCCTCTCTGGTCGATGTATCAGCTAAAAGCGAAATTAGTGATGAAGATATAGCTTTGGTCGGGAAGGTCGCGGAAAAGCTGAAAGAGCCTATACGCCAGATAGAGCAAAGCTATGGTCAAGTGGTGATGGTCGCGGCAAAGAAGCTTACCAAAGATTATGCCGACAGTGTCGCAAAGTTTGCTAAATACGCGGCGGATATGGACAAGGCTAATCCCTATTTACCCGCGGTATCGGCAGCGGCAAAGATTGTCGATGATGCTGATTACGATGCGCAAATGGCCTTACGGATTGTGAACGAGACAAAAATATATAAAGATGCCGAGGACGCGGTATCAAGGGCTAAACGCGCTTATGATAAGTCAAAGGCGGCGGTGGATAGCATTGTTGAAGCAACCGGATATACAGAAGGGCTTTGATAAGCTATATTGCTCTTATGAATAAAACGCTTGCGGAAGTTGTAAACGATTATGAACCCTTTGTTGTGGCAGATATTGCCAAGGATAAAGGGGCGACTTTGTATGTCGCGGTAAATGATTTTAAAATGCAGGCCTTTGTTGCGGGAATGAAGTTCTTTCGCCCCGAGATGCAGGTGCTTGAGCTGCCGGCGTGGGATACGCTTCCTTATGACAGAGTGTCACCTAATGTTGATGTGGTGGCAAAAAGAGTGGTCACTTTGGCGAGTTTGACGGCGGGGGTGAAAAAGCCCTTTGTGTTGGTTACCACGGTTGCCGGAATGATGGGGAAGCTTGCACCGAAGTCGTATTTTGAGGAGTCCTCTTTTGCCATAAATGCCGGCAGTGATTTGGATTTGGGGAAGTTCATAAAATATCTGACGGCGAACGGGTATAATAAAGTCGAACAAGTTATGGAGCAGGGGGACTTTGCCGTGCGCGGGGGGATTTTTGATGTCTTTCCTCCCTCGGCGGAAAATCCTTTGCGGTTGGATTTGTTCGGCGATACTTTGGAAAGCATAAGAACTTTTGATGCCCTTTCGCAAATAACTGTCGGAAAGATAGAAAGCTTTATTTTTCATCCTGTTAGTGAAGTATCTTTAACCTCTGCTTCAATATCTCTTTTTAGGAAAAATTATCTTAAAGCGTTCGGGTCAATGATGGCAGGTGACGAACTTTACGAAAGCATTTCTGCAGGTAAAAGGTTCATCGGTATGGAGCATTGGCTTGCTTTTTTCTATCCCAAGCTCGCTACGATTTTTGACTATGTGCCCGATGCCGATGTGGTGCTTGATTTTCAAGCCGAGGCGGCGATGAAGTCGCGCTTGGAGCAGGTGAAGGACTTTTATGATGCACGGGTGGAGGGGCTTAAAATAAACGATGTCGGCGGGTTTAAATATCGTCCCGTGAGGCCCGAGGCAATGTTTCTTTACGGTAAGGAATATGAAGATGCATTAGGTGAGAAAAATGTATTTAACCTTACGCCCTTTGCCGTGCCGGGCGGGGTGCCTATGGGCTCAAGACAGGCTCGCGATTTCGCCGATGTCAGGGCGGCCGGAGACAAAGATGTTTTCGCCGAGGTAAAGGACTTTTTAAAAGCCAAGATGGCCGAAGGCAAGCGTGCCGTGATTGCCGCTTATTCCAAAGGTTCCGCCGAACGGCTTTCGCACTTGTTCAAAGAGCGAGGGATTTATTTCGGGATAAAAAACACTTGGGCAGAGGTTGTAAAGGCGCCTGTGGGTAAACCGGATATCGTGGTCTTGGCATTGGAACACGGGTTTGAAACCAAAGATATCCATATGCTTACCGAGCAGGATATATTGGGAGAACGACTTGCCAGAGCACCTAAAAAGCAGAATAAAAACAAAGACTTTATAGCCGATGTTTCTTCTTTGGTTCAAGGCGATTTAGTTGTGCATTCCGAGCATGGTATCGGGAAATATGAGGGCTTGGAGATAGTAAGTGTGGACGGAGCGCCGCACGATTGTTTGTTGCTCACTTATGCCGGCGGGGACAAGCTTTATGTGCCGGTGGAAAATATCGAGGTGCTTTCCAAATACGGCTCGGAGGAGGCGGGGGTTAATCTTGACTCTCTCGGTTCAAGCGCTTGGCAGATGCGCAAAGGGCGGCTTAAAAAGCGCATTAGAGATATGGCGGAAAAGCTGATGAAAATCGCCGCCGCGCGCTATTTGAAAAAGGCAGATGTATTGCCTGTGCCGCGGGATTCCTATGATGCTTTTGTTGCGGGTTTTCCTTATGTGGAGACTGACGATCAAATGCGAAGTATTGATGATGTTATAGGTGATTTGGCCTCGGGGCGACCTATGGACAGGTTGGTGTGCGGTGATGTCGGCTTTGGCAAAACCGAAGTGGCTTTGCGGGCGGCGTTTGTTGCCGCTATGGACGGTAAGCAGGTCGCGATTGTTGCGCCTACGACCATTTTGGCAAAGCAGCATTTTGAGCTGTTTAAGGAGAGGTTTAAGAACTTCCCTGTCAAGGTCGGGCAGCTTTCGCGTATGGTTAAGGCGAAGGAGGCCGCTTTGGTAAAGGTGGAACTGGCGGACGGCAAAATGGATATTGTCATCGGCACGCATGCTTTGCTTGCCAAGACTTTACGGTTTAAGCGGCTTGGGCTCGTCGTGGTTGACGAAGAGCAGCACTTCGGAGTTAAGCATAAGGAAAGGCTTAAAGAGCTTGCCGACAATGTGCATATTCTTACTCTCACCGCTACGCCGATACCGAGGACGCTTCAAATGTCTTTGGCTGGCGTGCGCGAGCTTAGCGTTATCGCCACGCCTCCGGTGGACAGGCTGGCAGTGCGCACCTTTGTTACGCCTTTTGACAATGTCATACTGCGAGAAGCAATTCTTCGCGAGCATTTCAGGGGCGGGCAGGTGTTCTATGTTTGCCCGAGAATCAGCGATATCGCGCCGGTGGTGGATAACTTGATGCGCCTTGTGCCCGAGGTCAAAATATCCTATGCCCACGGGCAAATGAGCGCGACGGATCTGGAGCAGAAAATCATTGATTTTACAAGTCGCAAGTTTGATGTGTTGGTGGCGACCTCTATCATAGAGTCAGGTATTGATATGCCGACTGTCAATACCATCATAATCCACAATGCTCATATGTTCGGGCTGGCACAGCTTTATCAATTAAGGGGCCGAGTTGGGCGGTCTAAGACAAGGGCCTATGCCTACCTTACTATCCCCGAAGGCGAAAGCGGCAGCGGTGGGGCGATTTCCGCAACCGCGCTTAAGCGCCTTTCCATAATGCAGACTTTGGACAGCCTCGGCGAAGGGTTTAATCTCGCGTCCTATGATTTGGATATTCGCGGAGCTGGCAATTTATTGGGAGAGGAGCAATCCGGCCATATAAAAGAAGTCGGCATTGAGCTTTACCAAAAGATGCTGGAAGAGGCGATTGCGCTTTTGAAAACCGGCGACAGAAACAATGCCGCCGATAAGTGGGTGCCCGAGATAAATACCGGATTGCCCATACTTATTCCCGAGACTTATGTGGCTGATTTGAATTTGCGGCTTTCGCTTTATCGGCGCTTGGCGGATTTAGAAACCGCTTCGGATATAGACGCCTTTGCGGCCGAGGTGGCGGACAGGTTCGGTCCCGTGCCGAGCGAGCTTAATAACCTGTTGGAAATTGTGGCGATAAAGGCCTTGTGTCACAAAGCAAATATTGAGAAAATTGATGTGGGGGAGAAGGGCGCAGTCATTACTTTGCATGGCGGAGTTTTCCCCAATCCCATGGCTTTAGTGGACTTTATCGCCGGCAGTTTGGGAACGATGAAAGTGCGCCCCGACGGGAAAATCGTCTATATGCGAAGTTGGAAAAATCCCAAAGACAAGCTTAAAGGCGTGCGAGTGCTGGTGGAGAACTTGTGCAAATTAGTGGAAAGTAAGGAGAGCCAGCCTTAAAGTTGCTTTTTAAGCTCGCCAAGGACAAAGACGCGTAAGGCGCTGGAAAGGTTTGTGGTGCGGACGGCGTCAATTTCCTCTATCAGCTTGTTAAGGGAAGCGCCTTTGTGCGCGGCAATCGCCCTTAATTCCTGCCAAAACTCGGGCTCAAGCGTGACAGAGGTGGCATGGCCAAACAGCAAAACCGAATGCTTGGGTAGGGAATCCATCGCTACTTCTTGCCCTTTTTAAGCGAGGAAAAGTCAATGATAGTTGCGGATTTATTGCATTGCTCTTTGCCTTTTTCCTTTCCTTCTTTGCCTTTAAAAGCTGTGGGGACGGGAGCAATGTTGCCGGAGTGCTTCGGCTTTAGGGAGAAAAGCGGCCTTTTGGGCGGCATCTCTGGCTCAAACTGCAGGCCGAAGTTCGCCGAAGGGTCAACAAAAAACTTAATCGCGGCAAAAGGAATGTAGAGCTTACTCGGGACGCCGCTAAAGTTAAGGACGACCGAAAAGCCTTCGTCCGTTACGGTAAGCGCCGAAAACTCGTATTGCAAGACAATGGTCATCTCGCCGGGATATTGGTTTTTCAGCTTTTCAGGCATGTCGCAGTCGGGGTGAGAAGTCATAAAGGTGATGTTGAAAAAGTGGTCACCGGGAAGCCCTTTCGTTGCCGTGGTTTCCAAAGCTTGCTTCACAACATAAATGAGGGATTTTGCTACCATTTTTTCGTAATTAAAGTCGTCCATCTTGCCTTTTGCCTATCCTTTTTTAGTTTAAGTTTAATGCGTGTTAATCAATAAATTATGGGGCATCTCTGTTGCTAGGCTGCCCCGACCCCACCTAAAATCGCTCATGATTTCAGGAATTTGTTCTGGTTACTTAGCCGCAAATTACGCAGCAAGAGCAACCGGAGCGCGATTATCATTCGCATTTAAAATTATAGCCCGATAACGGCGGAACAATACCGAACGCAACTTAAATCTTTACTACGCGTGTCGATCCTGTTTCATCCCCATGTTTACCGCAGCGCGGTGATTTTTGGTGGAGATGCCGAGTACTGCCCTCGGGTCCACTGCGCCTATTCCATAAAAGGTTTAGCGTCATAGCCGAATTGCTTCAGCTCTATAAGTATCTCATAAATCGCTATGAAATACAAATAATTTATGTTGCCACCCCTGATTAAATATGTAATCCTTCCTTCAGGAGAACTTTTTAAGGGGATAGGAACATTCGCGATGGAAAAAAGTTTAAAAGTTGGTGTTT
>Ga0079305_1002648_pt1 | contig 14545 bp, 7 predicted proteins | sample LMS_cellobiose_e_FD_79183 | JGI IMG/M metagenome (GOLD analysis project Ga0079305, IMG submission 79183) | Rumen-fistulated moose microbial communities from Alaska, USA - LMS_cellobiose_enrichment | ecosystem: Host-associated > Mammals > Digestive system > Stomach > Rumen fluid ... | reverse complement strand
CGAACAGGAAGGAACCTATCCGCTTCCGGAGGCCCAGGTTGACCGGTTTATGCTGAAATCGAAAGTCGACTATCCTCAAATTGCGGAAGAACGGATTATTTTTGATCGGGCACTGGACACAACCCCGGTGACTGTTCATGAAGTCCTTTCGGAACAGGATGTTTTTGAAATGCAGAAAATCGTTGACCTGATTTACATCGATTCCAGCGTCCGGGATTACATTCTGAACATCGTTCAGGCAACCCGTTATCCGGAACAGTTTGGCCTCGTGAAACTGAAGCCCATGATCGACTTCGGAGCATCGCCGCGAGCTTCCATTTTTCTTGGGAAGGGGTGTAAGGCAATCGCGTTTCTGGCGGGACGGGGGTATGTAACGCCGCAGGATGTCAAGGATATTGCCTATGATATTCTCAGACACCGGATTATTCTGTCTTATGAAGCAGAAGCTGAGGAAATCACAACGGAAAATATTATTACCTCTGTTTTGGACGCGGTTCCTGTTCCGTGATGCGGAAAGGATGGGTCGTGTGTCAACGACAGATGTGAAAAATATTGCTGCTGAAGGGTGATCAGGATATTGAAACTGCTAAAAAACGACCGTTACGGCAACAGGACGGTTGTTCCGCGGTAACATCTGTTTTCAATGTCGGGGAATTTTCTGTAATCTGCGAAATGGGAAAATGGCTAATACAGTAACGGAGTTATTGAAGAAGGTACGGCGTCTGGAGATCGTTTCCAACAGGTTCGCGAATGATCTTTTTGCAGGTCAATACAAAAGCGCGTTTCGCGGTCGGGGAATGGAATTCAGTGAGGTTCGGGAATATCAGCCGGGTGATGATATACGGCAGATTGACTGGAACGTAACCGCGAGAGCCGGACGTCCTTATGTCAAGCGTTTTGTGGAAGAACGCGAGCAGACAGTTATGTTTATGGTTGACGTTTCCGCATCCGGAATGTTTGGCGTTAAGCAGTCCAAAATGGAAACGGCAATTGAAATTGCGGCGACTCTTATGTTTTCCGCGCTGAAAAATAATGACCGCGTTGGTTTATTGACGTTTTGTGATCAGGTACTCGATTATTTTCCGCCGCGGAAAGGCAAGGCGAACGTGCTGCATCTCATCCGTGAGCTGGTAGGATATGAGCCGGTTGTTCAGCCGACCAACATGAACACGGCGATTGAATATGTTAATCGTGTTCTGAAAAAGCGGGCCGTTATTTTCCTGTTGAGTGATTTCCTGACTCCGGAATTAAATGACGCTATTGCCCAATGTCGGCGAAAACATGATTTAATCGCGCTGAACATGACAGATTCTTATGATACGGAGTTTCCCAACGTTGGATTTGTTTCCCTGATGGATCCGGAGTCCGGGGAAATTATTGAAGTTGATACATCAAGTCGGCGGACCCGGAAACAGCTGGCTTTCCTGTTACAGAATAATCAACAAAATGTGGAAAACCAGTTGAAACGAAAAAAAATCGATCAGCTTAAAATTACCGACGATCAGGATTTTGTAAATGAATTACGTCATTTCTTCCGAAAACGAGCCAAAAATTTCCGGTGAAATGAACGTTTTCCCAACAGATAACATCATGGTGAACCGGACCATTTTTATAAAATTATTTCAAATGTAACGTTCAGAAATGAAACCTTTGATACTGATTTTTAACAAATTTACGCGGTTTATGTTTGAGCCTGTGACCGTTTTTTCAAAACAGAAATACCGGGTATCCGGTAACCGGACGGTAACAACAAGCCGATGTTTCGGAATTCTTCCGCTGCGGTACAGCTGCTTTTGTGTGATTTTTCTGCAATGTTTTTCCGCTTGTGTTTTGGCCAATACATTTCAGAATTCGCAGTTTGAGCCGGGAAACATCCATATTACGACAACTGTAGAGCCCGAACATGTTAATTTGACGGACGATGTTTATCTGACGTTGAACGTGTCCCATGACGCGACCTGTTCGCTGATGCCGCTGACGTTTGGGGACGGATACGGCGATTTTGATGTTGTCGGAGTACAACGTTCTTCCGCGCGGATTGAAAACGGGATTGAGTCAAGCCGGATTCAACTGAAGCTCCGCCCTGTCAAAAGCGGAACGTTGACCTTTGGTGAAATTCCACTGACGTTTAAACGAAATCATTCGGAAACGCTGGATAATAATTATTCGAAAACGTCCAACAATAACGGGCAACCAGGAAACGGCTCAGTGTCGGATGACAACCCGTCACAGGACGATACATTCAGCGTTACATTACCGTCCGGAACGGTTGATGTCACGTCGTCACGAAATCCGGATTCGGTTTCCCTGGATGAAATCCGTTCTTTTCAGGAGAGAATTTACCCTGTTCCTTATTTATGGTATCTGGGAATCGCGGTTGTATTGGCGGGCATTGTTTTTCTGATCTGGAAACTGGTTCGGAGAGCCAGAAACAAAAAACACATGGAGAAACCGGTTTCAGCGCGGGAACTTGCGTTGCTGCGATTGAAACATCTGGAAGAATCGAATATCGCGGCCCGCGATATTAAAACTTTTTATCTTGAGATCACCTCGATTATTCGTTGGTATATTGAGCAGGTGACTGATATTCTGGCAGGAGAGAAAACAACGGAAGAGTTCCTCCAGGAAATAAACGCCTCAGGAGCCGATTTCCGATTCAATGCCGATACCCGGCAATATCTGGCATCCTTTTTGGAATTTGCCGATCTGGTCAAATTTGCCCGTCATACCCCGGACAAAATGGAAATTAAAGAGGGTTTCAGGAACGCGAAATCGTTTGTGATGACGTTTCAAGCAACAGATCCGGAACCGGAGAAGATGAAAAATAACGCGATTCGCCCGGACGGGGGAGAGACCGGACAGCAAGATGTTTTACAAATGTCAAAAGAACCGTTGGAAGGGAGAAAATAATGTCAGGATTTCGTTTTGAGGATCCCTGGTGGTTTTTGTTGATTCCGGTGGTTCTGCTTGTTTTCTGGTGGAAAGACAGGAAACGCGGACAGCATGTTTTTCTGTTTGGAAACACCGGTCTGCTGAAAACACTGAAAAGCGGTTGGTCGGTACGTGTCCGGCTTGGGATCATTGTCGTATTGTATCTGGGACTTCTGTTATTGATAACCGCGTTGGCGAGACCGCAGGCGGGGCGGGAGGAATTTCGCGTCAAAACCAGTGGAATCGCGATCACGATGTGTCTGGACCGCAGCGGTTCCATGGAGGCGATGGATTTCGTCATCGATGGAGAACGCCGGAACCGGCTGGATGTTGTTAAACAGATTTTTCGGGATTTTGTTTTGGGAAAAGAGGGATTTGCCGGAAGACCGGACGATCTGATATCCGTGACGGCGTTCGGGGGATACGTCGACACACACTGTCCTTTGACATTGGATCATGAATCGCTGGCCGGTATTCTGGATTCCATCAAACTGCCGGAACCGCTTTTTGATTCCAACGGACGGATTGTCAGTAATAAAATTCTGGAGGAGGAGTCGGCAACGGCCATTGGCGACGCTTTGGCCAGTTGTGTTGAGACGTTAAAATCATGCGACGCCAAAAGCAAGGTCATCATTTTACTTTCCGATGGCGCGCAAAACACAGGTGTTCTTTCCGCGCAGGAGGGGGCTTCGCTTGCGAAAAAATATGGTATTCGCGTTTATACGATCGGTATAGGTTCCAACCGTCCGGTTCCTTTTCCTGTTTATGACATGAACGGTCAGCGCGGATATTCCCGTCAGATTCTTGAGCTTGACGAACAGACACTCAAAAAGATTGCGGAAACAACCTCCGGGAAATATTTTCACGCGGATAACACGGATACCCTGAAAAACATTTATGAAGAAATTGATTCGCTGGAAAAGACCGAACAGGAAGGACTGGCTTTCACAAAATACAACGATTTATATCGATATTTTCTGATACCGGGATTTTTTATGGTTTTTGGCAGTTGTTTTTTATTGCAGACAAGATTCAGGAAAATACCGTAATACAGTAGATGGAATTCTATTGGACCAGATAGGACGGCATAAAGATTATTGGATAAAAAATGACCTGGGACTCCAAATTATATTTTTTATGTTTATGGATACTTCCTGTTTTGATTCCGGTTTATTACCATATGATCAGAAAAAACAGGGCGTGTTACGATAAGCTTGTTCATGTGTCCATGCAGCCACGATTGCTTCCTGTTCCGGGAACGTTTCGTGTCTGGATCCGGGGATTTCTGCTGACGCTCTCCTTTGTTTTTTTGACCGTGACACTTGCGGGACCGAAGTTCGGAGAGACGCTGGAAGTCGTCACGCAAAACGGAACCGATTTGATGATCCTTCTGGACACATCAGAATCAATGATGGCTGATGATGTTCAGCCGAGTCGGATTGAGAACGCGAAACTTGACATTGAAGATCTGCTGACGCAAATGGTCGGAGATCGGGTTGGATTGGTCGCATTCGCGGGCAAACCGGTTGTTGTCGTTCCTTTGACCAGTGATCAAAATTTTTTCCGGAGCATGTTGCAGAAGGTCGATACACGAACAGCTCCTGTTGGGGGGACGGCTATTGGCGACGCCATTCGTCTGGCAATAAAAGCGATTCCTGTTGACTCGAAACGGGAACAGGCCATTATCCTGATCACGGACGGCGAGGATCACGAATCCATGCCTCTTGAAGCGGCGGCAGACGCGGCGAAACGGGGAATCAAAATTTATCCGGTTGCCATTGGGGACACTGTCGAGGGGAGCCGTATCCCGGTTTTTGACGCTAATGGGAAAAAAACCGGCTACAAAAAATATCATGACGAAGAAGTCTGGTCCAAGGCTGATGTGAAGCTGCTTCAGGAAATCGCGAAGACAACAGACGGTGTATTTATTCCCGCGGGTGTTTCTTCCTATGATCTTGGTAAACTTTATGTTGAAAACCTTTCGCCGCTGAAACGTGATGATTACATGGCGGAAACCAGAAAGTGTCCTAAAGAGCAATATCAGTTGTTTTTGTTTCCTGGTATTCTTTGTCTGATCCTGTACCTGACAATATCTCCCTATAAATCCCGTCAGCCGATCCTGTCCGAAATCCGGAGAGGTACCGGTATTATGGCAAATGTAAAAAAACAAACCAATATCAGCAGACCGCGGATATTCCGGTGGGGACCGGGACATAAAATGTTCCTGATCGGAACGATATTTTCCTGCGGTTTTCTTTTGCTGCCGGGTAATATTCCGGGCGAGGATCATATTTCGCCGGAAGTTTCCGAAGAGCCATCTGTCACCAGCCCCGCGGAAAATATTTCTACAAATATAAAAAAAGAGGAGCCGGGGAATGTTGATGAAAAATTGGTGTCGACCAACGAATTTGAACGTTATAATGATGCCTGTCAACTGTTGGCGGATAAAAATTTTGATCAGGCCGAAAGAGTTTTTAAAACACTGCTGAATACACATAATAAAAAGATCTCAGCGTCGATTCAGTATAATCTTGGATTTCTGGAAGTGGAAAAAATCCGGAATCAGATTGAATCCTTGAAAAACGGGGATGGAGACAGTGAAATACCGGTGGAAAACGATTCCGCGAAGGTTGATAAAAAGCAAAAGCCCGAAGATTCCGTAACTGTTTACGAACGGGAAAGAAAATCGAGAGATCAGAAACGTGCCGCGATTTTAGAGGTGGCCCGTAATGCCGAGAATTATTTTTTTGCGGCCGCCCAATATTCGGAATTTAAAAAGGAGGCGAGACGCAACATTGATATTTTACGGAACTGGAAACGGAAAATGATTCAGGAATGGGATCAGCAGGAGCGGAACACCCGTAATGAAAAACTGAATCCGCCGGAACATTTTCAATGGATGGAAAACCGTGAACGGGCGGTCAGAAGTCAGATATTAAAGAACGATTCTCCTGTTAAGAGTCCGGCGTTTTTTCATGAATACGACAAATGTGGAAAAGAGATTGACGGACTCCGGGATGATCTGGAACAGGTTGCCGGTAAAATAAAAGCCGATATACTGCAAACCGGCAATTCGTCGGATGATGATACCGCGTCGTTTGATCGTGGCGTTGAACAGCTTGACCGGTTGTTATTGAAAAGCGCGGAACTTCTCGAGGATCACGAGACCGCGGAAATAAATGATTCATTGAAGAATACCATTGAATTAACCAATCTTGCGCGGACATCCCTGATTCCTTATCAGGAATTGTTGACAGAGAGCATCGAACTGCAAAAACAGATCGTCAAAGACACAGAACGTTTGTCCGTTTCTGTCAATGATAAAAATCAACATGAAATTATCTGGGATTCCGATTTTATAAAAAATTGGACGTTGGCTCTGACCGCGAAAGCCTCCATGGAATTTCTGTCAAAAAAAATAAATCCGGAAGAGGTGCCCGACGACGCGGACATCTATTCTTCGGAACCGGGTAACCGCCTGAATATCATGCAGCAGGAAAATCCGGAATCTGAAGAGACCGGACAGAATGAATTATTGACAGAACAGACAAGCGAAGAGGATTCATTGACCGAATCTCAATCGTCCGAACCTGATGGAACAAAAGAACAGGCTGAAAACGATGACTTGACGGACAGGGAAGTCCTTTCAGAAACCGATTCGACAGAAACCGGGCATCCGGGAACCGATCCGTCGGGATTTGGAGAAACGGAGCAGAAGAACGGACAACAAACGCCCGGGGGACAGAGTTCCCCTGAAGAGAAATTACATCGATCCATGAGACGTGCATTGACATTGGGACCGAAAATTATAAAACAGATACCGGAAGTTCAGACGGCATTGGAAAAATCGGAAATCGCCAGCGCGGTTTCATTGGAAAATGAAATTTTGAAAATGCTGGAAAAGATTGCGGAACCATTGCAGGACGAAAATCAGCAAAACGATCAGAATAAGAACGATTCGTCCCAGGAGCAGCAGGATCAAAATCAGTCATCCGAAAAAAATCAGCAGGAGAATTCAGACGATTCCCAGAATAATCATTCGGATGAAAACAAGGACGACGGACAATCGAATCCTCAGGATCAGCAGAACGATTCGGAACAGAATAATTCGGAACAGAACGATCCCCCGAACAATCAGGAGGATTCCGATGACGGTTCGGAACAGGAATCTGATTCTCAGGAAGATAACGCGGACGACAAAAAGAATCCGGCGGATGATAAGGAAGAGCTTGAAAACGACCAGGCGGAAGCGATGTTTCGCAAGGTCCGGCAACGTCAACAGAACGCGCAGGAGATGCGGCAGCTTGTCGAACAGTATAAGCGCCGTCGCGAAAAAGTGGACAAGGACTGGTAAAGACTTCCTTTGGAGAGTAACTCTGAGCATGTAATTTTTTAAGTAACAGAACATTTTCTACAAGTGACAAAATGAGCGGTTTCCGTTTTTTGAAATATTGTGTTGTAGCGATTGTATTCCTTCAGGTTTTTCGATATGGGGAAAACATGACGTTGGCGAAAACGCCGGAATCGGCGTCATTGCGAATGAATGTTTCCGCGACCCGGATTTATGAAGGCGATTCCTTACGTTTGCAGGTTCATCTTGACAAGATGGATTCGTTTCAGGAACCGGATATGAGTTATCTGAAAAACGAATTTGACATTGTGTTTCTGGGGGAACAGAATCGCAACAGTTCCATGATCTCCATCATCAACGGCAGGCAGCAAAGGTTTGAGGAGCGCGGCATCACCTATAATTACAAGTTAGTTCCCAAACGTTCCGGAAGTATCGTCATTCAATCGCCGGAGGTTGCGTATCGGGATGAAATTCTGAAAGCCTCCGCGATTGAAGTTGAGGTTGTTCCGCCATCCGATCAGGATCTCGTTTTATTGGAGCTTTCCCTGTCCCGATCAGGCGTTTATCCCTGTGTTCCGTTTGATGTGACGTTATCTGTCCTGGTCAAAGAATTACCGGGTAAATATCAAAAACTTGATCCTGTAAAAGTTCTGGCTCAAAATGTCGGGAATTCAATGCTTTCCATTCCATGGTTGGAAGACGAAAGATTACCGGCGGGACTTGTGCCGGACGTCAACTGGAAAGAATGGTTGTTGAAGTATCGAAGCGATGACGGTGGATTTGGTGTTAATAATGTCCATTTCGACAACCCGTTTGATTTTAGCTGGTCCTTTTTTGATCAGCGGTCACCGGAAGCAGGGTTTCTCCCGGAAGGAAGTCCGGTTGAACGGGAAGACGCCAACGGGAAGACGATCCGTTACCGGAAATATGATTTTGTCCGGACATTCATGGCGGAACAGCCGGGAACAGTGAATTTTGATACGGTGTCACTGAAAGGAATTTTTGCGCGGGAAAAAGGAAATGATTTTATCGCGGAAGAGGTTTACACGCTGTCGAACCCTCTTACATTGACCGTAAAAAATGTGCCGGAAGAGAATCGACCGGAAAATTATATCGGGGCGTTTGGCGAATTTGACTGGAATGTCGAGATCAATCCCAAAAAAATTCAGGTTGGCGAACCGATCACGTTGACGGCAACGCTTCAGGGAAACGGCTCCGTATTAAATGTCAAAGCGCCGGACATCGCTTCCAACAAGGAGATTACCGACAATTTTAAGGTATACCCTCCTACCGAGGAAACGGCAGACGGAATCGCGTGTTTTACTTATTCATTACGTCCCAGGCATGAAGGTGACATTGTTTTCCCCTCTGTTCCGATTTCTTACTTTGATGTGAGAACAGAAAAATTTGTCTCTCTTGAAAGCGCTCCAATTCCGCTGACGATAGGGGGGGGGAGTACGCTCGACCTGGGGTTTATTCCGAAAAATCATTCCGTCAATGAAAAAACATATTCCTCAAAAGGTCTGTTCAGTAATCTGACCGATATTTCCGGGGTAAGGAATCGTTCCCTGTCTGTAAAAAGATGGATTGCCGTCAATGCTGCGATTTTCGGTGCCGGCTTTTTGTCCCTTGGTTACTTCTGGATCTTGCGTTTGGAAAAAACAGGAATGAAAAAGAAGGAACGCCTGCTGGTCAAATGTTCCCGGAACCGGCTCATCGCGGCATTGAAATCCAGGGAGGTTACATCGTCCGTTTTGGCGGAGATTCGGGGGGCATTTTTGATGGTACTGCAAAAGATCCTTCCCCGATCGGTCACAACATTAACGGACGCGGAGATTCAGGAGTTTCTTGAAAATATCGCAAAGCATTTTCCGCAAAATCCGACGCCGGCCGAAAAGGTTGCCGGGCTCCTGAAACAGTTGGAAGAGTTACGTTACGATCCCAGCCAGGGAACTTTACCGATGTCGAAAAAGGAAATTGTCCTGCTCTTTGACGAATGGGTCCTTTTTATTACCAACAGGTTGTCCCGGAAGGAATTTGCCCTGAACAGGAAAAGAGGAGGACTCAATAAAACGATGATGTTGCTCCCGATTCTTGGGGTGACGTTGACCATTGCAGCAGGATGCGCGGATCGTGTTCCGGAAAAAAACCGTCAGTCCTTTGAATTAGCGCTTCAGCTGTTTGACGAAGCAGATCAGATGTCTGAAGATGACACGGGGAAAGGAAACGATACGGCCGGATTGACGAATAATACCGAAGATGGAACTGTGACGGAAAAAAATGACGAAAGCAATGACGCGACAAACGACGGGGAGACACCTTCCCTGCCGTTAAAAAAAGAACTGTTTCGCAAAGTTGCGGCGATTTATCAGGGGCTGATCGATCAGGGAATCGAGTCAGGGGCGATCTTTTATAATCAGGGAAATGCCTGGCATAAATCAGGGGATGATCCGAAGGCGCTGGCGGCATGGCGTCAGGCGGAAAAATATATTCCGGCCAATCGCGAGCTAAAGGCGAATCTGGCGACATTGGCGATTCCGGAAGAGCGTCCCTCTTCTTTTTGGAGAACGTTGTTTTTCTGGCAGGATATGATATCCCAACCGGCAAAGTTCCGATTGGCGACGACGTTGGCCTTTTTAGCGTTTTTAACATTTCTCTGGACCCTGTTTCTTATTGGGGGCCGTAAAGACTCAACGGCATCGGAACCTTTCGATCGCCCGGAACCCGAATCTGGAAAACCGGAACATTTGCTGTTGGTTAAACTCGCAAAACAACTGACATTGATTTTTCTGATTGCCTGGTTCGTTATGTCAGCATCCGCGTTTTATGATTGGTATCGGTTTGACGGTCAAAAACACGGAATACTGGCCGCCGATCAGGTTATCGTGAGAAAAGGGAATTCAACGCAATATGAACCTCTGTATATTGAGCCGCTTCCGAAATTAACAGAAACAATAGTTCTCAAAGAAAACAATCGCTGGGTCCAGGTTCAATTTTCCGATGGTCAGATCGGCTGGGTTCCTGAAAATGAGATTCTAATTTATTAACAGAACATTCTTTCCGTGTGTGATGTTTCCCAATTTTGATGAAATTGGAAAACGTCCTCCGGATGAACAGATCAGTGTTTCCCTGTCCGTAATATTGAAGGGAAGGGCGGGGCGACTCTGAAATAACACTTTATTGTAAAGCAGACATAAAAAAACAGCGGATGTGGAATCCGCTGTTTTTTAAAGTGCCGAAGAGAGGACTCGAACCTCCACCTTCTGTTACGAAGACTAGGACCTGAACCTAGCGCGTCTGCCAGTTCCGCCACTTCGGCAACCGTCGAATAACCCCGGGGACTTAATCACGAAACAAACAATCGGAAAATTAAACCGGGCTCACCCAACCACTTTCTGTATTATAGCAGAATTTCCAGAAAAACAAGGGGAAGGTCAAATTTTCCTGATTTTATTCAGAGAAAATAAAGAGCCTTTTTCAGGAAATCCCCCATCCGTATTTTTTATCATGTCTGTTTAAAAAGTTTCGGATGTTTTGTCAAATTGAAACAGAACACGATAAATAAAACGCTTAGAGATTGTAGGTGATTTTCTGAATCTCAAATTTTTTAAGCCCGGCAGGAACCTTAATCTCCGCAATATCACCGACTTTTTTGCCGAGAAATCCCTGAGCCAGAGGACAGGTAACAAGGATTTTTCCGGTATCAAAATCTTCTTCACCGGCGCCGACAAGCGTGTAGTTCAGAATGCGGTTATCGTTCAGCCGTTTGACGACAATGGACGCGCCGAAACGAATTTCATCCTGCGGAACGGTTGACGGGTCGATAATTTGAGCGCGACCGATCCGGTTTTTCAAATCGTTGATTTTTGCCTGTAAAAGCCCCTGACTTTCCCGGGCGCCGTGGTATTCCGCGTTTTCTTTTAAATCGCCTTCTTCCCGCGCGTTGGCCAGCCGTTCCAGAATGGGCGGCATTTCTTCATTTTCCAGACGTGCGATTTCTTTTTTCAGCCGGTTATACCCTTCGCGAGTCATTGGTATGGAATTGTACATCGTTATTACCTCTCTTGTTCAGGATCGAACACTGTTCATGTTCGGCATTTTCACTTATCGACCGCACTTCAGGAAAAGCTGCGGAAAACTGCCGTTACAAATAACATGTCAAACGTTAAAAAGAACTCTTTATTATACCATACACAGATGAATTTCAATAGACCATGAAATGAAATCGTGGTTCTTCAGAGAACTTTCATGGTGTCCAATAACATCAAACCCGTTTTCAAGGTCGGACAGCCTGAAAACGTCTGCCGACTCCGAAAACGGAATTTGTAATGATGGTTCAGAAAATAATTTAACAAGTAATTCTGTTTTTTTGAATTTCTCTCCCATAATTGGAAACACAGCACGGTTTCCCGATACTCCGGTTCTGTTTATTGTTTTTTAATCAAGTTGAGTTTATGTTTGAGAATGCCTATTGTAGTGATTATGGACGTTGTGTCATTGTAAGAAATTTCCTGGGAGATGTCAATTCTGGAATTGGATGAATATTCTGTACATAACTGACGGTCAACATCGTATGTGGAAGTACTTTCATTGGTAACTTTGCCGTTGATCTCGTCCAGAGACAGCGACGCATTGGATTTAACCCTCGCGACTTTATGCCGGGGAGTCGGGCGAACGGATTCCAGCTTGTTGGTGATGGATAACGTCTTTGTTCCGTAAACCGGGATGTCAATGTCCTGTTCGGTATTCCATTCTTCACCCACAGCAACCGGTTCCGGGGAACAGGAATTGTTCAATGTCCCAATCAATTCCTTAAAAAACTGTTCGGTCAGCGGGTTTTTTATATCTTCCGGCGATAACGTTGAATCCTGTTTGATCAGGTCGTTTAAGGATGCCTGTAATTCATCAATTCCCTCCACCTTTTGCACTTTTCCCTGTTTGTCGATAAAACAGTGAATCTGAGTGTCCAGATAAGGTTGATAAAGTTTGTTCAACGTCTCATTTGCAGCGATTTTGTTTGTGTTGTCGTAATAAACTTTTTCGTTTCCCTGTTCGGAACGGCAGACAATACGGTGAGCCTGCAAAACCGCTTCTTGCAGTTCCTCTCCTTTTTGAAGCGGCAGGACAGTCATGTTCCAGGATACCTGGAACACGGTCAGCGTTACGGTTGATACTCCGTCACAGGTGATCGCCAGGGAAAGATGATTGTCCTGTTGCAGGGTATAACGTCCTTCGGTCAGGACATTTTTGATTTCATATTTATCCTGAGCCATTGCCCGATGGGACAGGATAAACACAAATGAAAACAAAATCACATAAGATAATATCTGAAATTTTGACTTGTCCATAAGTTGAGGTACTCCTGATAGAATAAAATCACTGGAATAGAATTTTTCGCGTTTTCGACTTTCAGAAACACGCTGAAGGTCCCCGGCCGCGAAATATTCAATAAATATATAAAATATATGAGTTTTTTGGCTTTGGCGGTTTAAGGCCACGGTAAATTTTATTTCTTTATCTAATAAATTATTCGACCGTACAAAATGTAACAATGAATCGAAACGTTGAATTTTATGTAAAACACCGGACTTCAATAAAAAGCAGACACACTCCGGGAATCGTGTTGGAATTTTTATAAAATCACAATGCCACTATTTTATAGTTTAACAGATTTTATCGGAGAATCCAATATCAAATAAAATTTTTCTGTTTTAAAAATTTTTATAACCGCTTTATTGAAGTTACTGACATGAGACGTTGTTCCGGAAATTTCCACAGCAGTTTCCCCGGGGAAAACGGAAAACAGCAGGGCCAAAAGCGAAAGGATTTCCGGAATATAATCTTTTCCCCTGATTTTATCCGATCGGAAGGCTATGCCGGGAATTTGAGATATGCCGCCACATTATCAGAATGTTGCCGGATGATACGCCGGAAGTTGATCTTGTGAAAAATTATCCGGGATGTTATACTTATAATGTTATAATAATATCGCGAAACGCGGTGTGTTTTCCGAAGGCGCCGGGAAACGGACTGTCCGGATACCACCGGAAAATTTTTTACAGATGATAATCGGAACAAAATTTAACCGGGGTAGGATTTTCCCGTCTTAAACGCGGTTAAATGAACATTTCCTGTCGAAATCAGATTGGATTTTATTAAAAGGAAACGGGATTTTGATGGACGGGAAACCGGGCTGTTGTATGGAAAACAGGCGTCGGGTTGAACAGGATTTTACATGCGGGGAGGATATGCAATGAATCTGGAGCGGCAGAAAAAACCTGAATCCGGAGAAGCGACGGAGTTGCTTGCGTCTGTTTTTCCACGATTGATTCCCGAAGTTCCGGAGAAAGAAAACAGTTCCGCGGTTCGGATCGGGACAAACGAAAAAACGGTTGATTCTGAAAATCCCGCGTCTTTTCGACAGCTCAGGATTCATCTGGCGGATTTTCCGGAGTCAGGGAATTCTCCTGATAATGAACAGATTGGCGGAGAGGAGGAAACGGAGTCGGTCCTGAAACTTGCCCGTAATATTTTGCGTCAGGAAAGCCAGGCGGTTTTTGAACAGATTCAACGGCTGGACGAGGATTTTTGTAAAGCGGTTTCGCTGATTTTGAATTGTTCCGGAAATGTCGTCGTGACCGGGATGGGGAAAGCCGGACTGATTGGTCAGAAAATCGCCGCAACTCTTTCCTCAACCGGGACGCCCAGCCATTTTTTACATCCGGCGGAAGCTTTTCACGGAGATCTGGGAACAATTCGATCAGGTGACTGCCTGATCATTCTGTCATACAGTGGGGAAACGGAGGAAATTACACGGCTGATTCCGGCTTTGAAAAAGCGTCATTTTCCTATCATCGCCATTACAGCGCATCGTGGCAGTACATTGGGACGCCGGGCAGACGTTCTGTTGTCCATGGGGACGCTTGCGGAAGCGGATTCCTGGAACCTGGCCCCAAGCACGAGCACGACGGTTATGCTGGCGCTTGGTGACGCTCTGGCTCTGGTTGTAAGCCGAAAACGCAATTTTCGCGCGGAGGATTTTGCCCGTTTTCATCCGGGAGGAAGTCTTGGTCGAAAATTGAGTCATGTTGAAGAGATGATGCGGCCGATCACGCAATGTCGGGTTGCCTCTGAGGAACGGACGATCCGCGAAATTTTTGTTCAGTGCCGGCAACCGGGACGGCGTTCCGGCGCGATTCTTTTAACGGACGGACTGGGGCGGTTGTCCGGAATCTTTACCGATAGCGATCTGGCCAAACTGTT
>Ga0079305_1002646_pt1 | contig 14585 bp, 8 predicted proteins | sample LMS_cellobiose_e_FD_79183 | JGI IMG/M metagenome (GOLD analysis project Ga0079305, IMG submission 79183) | Rumen-fistulated moose microbial communities from Alaska, USA - LMS_cellobiose_enrichment | ecosystem: Host-associated > Mammals > Digestive system > Stomach > Rumen fluid ... | reverse complement strand
GAGGCCCCCACGCCCCCCGGGCGGATCAAGTATTCTTTTGGGAGCACTCGGCCCCTGTTTTCTACACGACGTGAGCTGGCCTTCAATTCAACTGAAGCAATGAGCGGGCCCGGTAGCGGGCACTGCCCGCCGCCCCCTTCCGGCCGCTGCCGCGGCCACCTTCCCCCTCGCCTGCGCGAGGGGGAAGGTGAGTTTTTTTCCCTGCGGGGGCCGAAGGCCCCCGCACCCCCGGGCGGATCAAGTATTCTTTTGGGAGCACTCGGCCCCTGTTTTCTACACGACGTGAGCTGGCTTCCAATTCAGCTGAAGCAGTGAGCGGGCCTAGCTGCGGGCACCGCCCGCCGCCCCCATCCGGCCGCTGCCGCGGCCACCTTCCCCCTCGCCTGCGCGAGGGGGAAGGGGAGTATTTTTCCCTGCGGGGGCCGAAGGCCCCCGCACCCCCGGTGGATCAAATATCCTTTTGGAAGCAGGCCCCCGCACCCCCGGGCGGATCAAGTATTCTTTTGGGAGCACTCGGCCCCTGTTTTCTACACGACGTGAGCTGGCCTTCAATTCAACTGAAGCAATGAGCGGGCTTGGCTGCGGGCACCGCCCGCAGCGGGCTTGGCTGCGGGCACCGCCCGCAGCGGGCCCGGTAGCGGGCACTGCCCGCCCGCTTTCGATCGCGGGTTTCGCCGCGATGCGGCGGGCATCGCGCGGGAAACGCGCCGACTCTCCCTCACCCGGCTTTGCCGGGCGCGCGCCCCCATTTCCCGCCTCCGTTCGTGCGGCGGATTGCGCGCCGCGCCGCGCCCGCGGCGTGCTACAATGAATCCGCCGTACAAAGGAAGTCCCAAATTCAAGGAATCAGAAAGCAGGTGCCCCATGGACAAGCATGCAAGAAAATCTCCCCTCGCCACCCTGCGCCGCGCCGCGCTCGCGCAGGATCTGCCCATCGGCCGCGCGCTCGGCGCGCTGGCCGTTTTCCTCAGCGCCGCCGTCGTCGGCGGCGCGTCGCTCGCCGGCAGCGTCCGCCCCTTCGGACTCGCCCTCGTCGCCGCCGCCTCCGGCATGCCGATGCTGCTCGCCGCGGCCGCCGGCTATGCGCTCGGCGCGCTCAGCGGCCGCGCCTGGGCTGCCGCCGCCGTAACCGCGCTCCTCCTCGCCGCAGCCCGCGCCCTCTGCGGCGCGCGCCTCGCCCCACAGAAGGAGGATCCCTTTCGCCGCCGCCTCTGGCGCGGCGGCGCCACCGAATCCGTCTGGCTCCGCATGGCCTTTGCCGCGGCCGCCGCCATGACCGAGGGCGCCCTCGCTCTCCTTCTCCCCGGCAGCCGGGGCGCCCCCTCGCTCCTCGCCGCCTTCGCCTTCGCCGCCTCGCTGGCCGCCGCCCGCAGCGCGCCCCATACGCCCACTGCCCGCCGCATCATGGGCGCGGCGATCACCGGTCTCACCGTCGGCATGGCCGTCGATCCGGGCGGCGCGCCGGTCTACGCCGTCGCCGCCGTCACCGCCGCCGCGATCTGGGATTTCTCCGGCCTCGCCGCCGTCTGCGCCGCCTGGATGGCAGCCGTCGGCCTCACCTTCGCCGCCGGCGGCCTTGCGGCCTTCGCGGCCGTGATGCCGGAGATGACGCTGGCCGCCGCCGTCATGATCCCGCTCCTCCACTTTCATCTCCTGCCGCCGCTCGCGCTGCGCGCGACTGCCTCGCCCCCGATCCCGGCCGCCGAAGCTGTGCGCCGCGCGGAGACCGCCGAGCGGCAGACGGCCTTCGGCCTCGGCCGCCTGCGCGCCCTCTCCGCCTCACTCCATACGATGGCCAACTTCTTTGATTCTGTCTCCGCCCGGCTGCGCCGTCCGCCCGCCGCCGCGCTGAAATCGCTGTGCGACGAGGCGATGCGCCGCCGCTGCGAGGGCTGCGCCCACCGCCGCCTCTGCTGGGAGCGGGAGATCGCCTCCACCTCGGACATGCTCGCGCGCATGAGCGCCTCGCTCTGGCGCGACGGCCGCGTCTCCGCCGCCGTCGTCCCCGCGCCGCTGGCCGGACGCTGCCATCACATGGCGGAGATCCTCGACGAGATCAACGACGGCTGCGCCGCCGAGACGGCCGAGGCCGTCGCCGGCGACCGCTCGGACGTCTTCGCCGAGGATTTTGAGGCCTTCTCCAGCCTGCTCACGCGCTGCGCCGAGGAAGCGGAGGAGGAGTTCGCCCCCGACGAGGCGCTCTCAGCCAAGGTGCGCCGCGCGCTCGGCGCCATGGATTTCTATGCCGCCGACATCACCGTCAGCGGCCGCCGCCGCCGGCGCGTCGACGCGCGCAATCTCGATCTGACGCGCGTGCGCATGGGCGGGGACGATCTGCGCCGGGCGCTGGAGAAAACGATCGGCGCGCATCTCGGCGAGCTGAGCTACCGCATCGACGGCGACGAGGTCTCCCTCTCCGCCGAAAGCGTGCCGTTTCTCACGGCCGACGCCGGCAGCGCCAGCCTCTCCGCCGGTCAGCTTCGTCAGGAGAGGAGCGGTGCGCCGCACGGACGGACGCCGCCGAACGGCGACTGCGCCGTCTCCTTTGAGACGGATGACGGCCGCGCGTATCTGCTCCTCTGCGACGGCATGGGCACCGGCGGCGAGGCCAGCGTCACCGCCCGCATGGCGGCGGTCTTCCTCAGCGAAATGCTCTGCGGCGGCGCCGATATGCACAGCGCGCTCTCGATGCTCAACAATTATATGCGCTCCCGCCGCATGGAGGTCTCGACCGGGATCGACCTCATGGAGATCGACCGCTACACCGGCGAGGCGCGCTTCGTCAAAAGCGGCGCGGCGCCGTCGTTCGTTCTGCGCGGCGGGCGGCTGTTCCGCCTCGCCTCGAAGACGGTGCCGATCGGGATCCTGCGCGCGCTCGACGCGGAGATGATCCGCTTTGCGCTGGAGGCGGGCGACGTGATCGTCATGCTGTCCGACGGCGTGACGGAGAATTTCGAGGATTCGGCCTGGCTGTGCGAGCTGCTCACCTCGTCCGTGATGGAGGAGGCGCCCGGAGAGATCGCGGCGCGGATCGTGCGCGCGGCGGCAGCCGGCGAGAGCGGCCGCACGGACGACGTGACGGCGGCCGTCGTGCGGATCTCCGCCGCGGCGGGGTAAGGGGGAACCGTCCGGGGGATGCGCGGCATCCCCCGGCGGCGCAGCCGCACGATTTTTTCGCGGGGAAGCGAAAGATTGTTGAAAAAACACTTGACAAGAGAGGGGCGTTGTGGTACAATATACAGGCTTTCAAAGCGATCGGGGTGTGGCTCAGTTCGGTAGAGCGCTTGGTTCGGGACCAAGAGGCCGGAGGTTCAAATCCTCTCACTCCGACCAAAGCAACAGAGGGTGTCCTTACGGACACCCTCTGTTGCTTTGCCCGGAATACGCTGCGATGCAGAGCCTCTGACGCGTGTGGTAAACTGGCCGGACGGCCAGTTTACCACCGCATTTGCCTCTCGCGCCGCAAAAGGCGGCGGCGCGTTCCCTGCGGGAACCAAGGCAAAAGCGCGCGGCGCGGCATAAGGTCTTGCGCTGCGCTGTTCGGCAATTCCGCTGAAGTTGGCGCAAGACCAAGGTTCCAAATCCTCTCACTCCGACCAAAGCATAAGGCGGATAGCGTCAGCTGTCCGCCTTATGTTTTGTTTGGTGTACGCCGCGATGCCGTACCTCTGACGCGTGTGGTAAACCGGCCTTGAGGCCGGTTTACCACACCAAACAGCGTATGCAGGCTTTCGCCCAAGAGAATTCTGTGTTGTCTCACAACTCAGCTGAAGTTCTGCGCGCGCCTGCCGTCCGGCAGCCGCGGCCGGGCACTGCCGGCCACTGCCGGCCGGTCGCGCTCAGCGGAGGCTCTGCCTCCCCATGCGCGCGGCGATCTCGCGGATGTAGCTCGGATCACTCCCGCAGCACCCGCCGATGTAATCGACAAAGTCCAGCGCCGGCTCGATCCCGTCCGCAAAATCCTTCGCGCTGTACGCCGTCGCCGTCGTCCCGTCGGAAGCCAGGATCGGCTTGCCCGCGTTCGGCTTGAAGATCAGCGGCAGCGACGTCTTGCCGACAAATTCACGTATCACCGGCACCGCCAGCTCCGGCCCCAGCGAGCAGTTCATGCCGATCGCGTCGATCCCCAGCGGCTCCAGCTCCTCGATCATGTCCTCGACCGAGTTGCCCATCATCGTCTTGCCGCGCCGCTCGAACGTCAGGCAGCAAAAGACCGGCAGGCCGAATTTCTTCGCCTCGACCGTCGCGACGCGCAGCATCGCCAGATCGATGAACGTCTGCAGAAGGATCAGATCCGCCCCCTCCTTCACGCCGGCTTCCAGCATTTCGGCGTACGCCGCCGCCGCCTCTTCCTCGGTCAGATCGCCGTACGGCTCCATCAGCATGGAGAGCGGCCCGGCCGAGAGCGCGACCTTCACGCCGCGCCCGCGCAGCGCGTCCTTCGCGATGCGGACGCCGGCGGAGACGATCTCCGGCGCCGTGTAGGGCGAGGCGCGGCGCACCGCGGGACCGTTGGCGCCGAAGGTGTTGGCAAGAACGATCTCCGCGCCCGCGTCGGCGTATTCCGCCGCCAGCTCGGCGACGATTTCCGGATGTTCGAGGTTGTAGCGCCAGACGGGATCTTTCCTGAATCCATGTGCCTCGGCTTTCGCCCAGAGGGAGGTGCCGACCGCGCCGTCCAGCAGGGTGATGTTCTCTTTCATGGGAATCTCCGTTTTTTGATTGAATTTGGATTGGGGCCTCCGGGGAGGCCTACATGCATTATACCATACTCCGCGGTGCTTGACAAGCAGGAAAATGAAAAAAGAACGGCGGCGCCGACGGACGCCGGGACGGATGGAGATCCGCTCGCCGGGTCCGCGGCGCTGCCGTGTCGGACACGTCTTGAAGCGCAGTTACACCGAAAAAGGTCTTGCCGGGGAGTGACGATCCTTTATCGGAATTCATTCACTTGCCGCATCGCCGAATATATGCAGATAATAATCCTCCAGCGTCGGAGGCGTCGTCCGCGCGTTCTCCGTGGGTTTCTCTTCCGTCAGTACGCGCAGAAGCACGGCGCCGGATTGCTCGTCGCGGGCAATATTCGTCACCCGGTATTGCTGCTGCATCTGCGTCACCTCGGATTCCTGACAGGGGATCAGCCACGTCTGACCGGCGATCGATTCCAGAAGCCGATGCGGCGGCGCGTTGTCCACGATCACCCCTTTTTTCAGGAGGATCACGTCGCGCGCGATCAGCTCCACGTCCGAGACGAGATGCGTGGCGATCAGCACGATCTTGTCGAATGCGATTTTCGAGATATAATTCCGGATCACGATCCGCTGCTTCGGATCCAACCCCGCCGTCGGCTCGTCGAGGACCAGGATCTCCGGATCGCCGAGCACGGCCTGCGCAAGCGCAAGCCGCTGCTTCATGCCGCCGGACAGCGCGCCGATTCTGCGATCGGGGACGTCGTCGAGCGCCACCGCGCGAAGAACGTCCGGGATCTGCTGCGCGGCGCTTTCCTTCGGCATGCCCTTCAATGCCGCCATGTACCATAAAAACCGCTCTACGGTATAATGCGGATACAGGCCGGGATACTGCGGCATAAAGCCGATCCGTTCCCGGAAGCGAACGCCCAGCTTCCGGATATCGACGCCGTCAAACAGGATCCTGCCGCTGTCCGCCGCCAGATTGTCCGTCAGGATGTTCATCAGCGTCGATTTTCCGGATCCGTTTGGGCCGAGCAGCGCATAAATACCCGGTTCCAGCTTGGCTGTAAAACGATCCAGCGCCAGATTCGAGCCATAGGATTTCGTTACGTTTTCAAATCTCAGCTCCATGTTCAGCCTCCGTTCTGACAGTTTTTTTCCACAGCGCTTTATCCCGTCCGTTCCAGAGAGAGGCGGCCGCCAGCAGAAGAAGCAGCGCCGCTGCCGCGGGAACGAGCAAATAGACCGCGCCCTTTCCAAAGCCATTCAGCAGCACCGGCGTTACGCGCAGCACCTGCACATAATCCTCCTTCGCCAGAATGGCAAACCCCAGCGTTACCAGCAGATGCGGCACCAGCGTTCCGAGAACGGTTGCCGACATGGCGAGGATCGCGCGCCGCAGGAGACAGGACAGCGCGGCGCACAAAACGCCTAGCAGCGCGGCGGCGAAAATACGCAAAAGGATCCACACAGCGCCGTAGCCGCGCAGCGTCATCGACGGCGCGATCCCGCAGAACATTTCCACGGAGCCGAGCGGCGCCTCCGGCTGCGGCATGAGATAATTGTGAAAGAGCGTCGCCGCGTATACCGCGTTCCAGATCAGGCACAGCACGGCCGAAATCAAGGCGGCGGCGGAAAATTTGGCGAGGAACGTATGCCGGCGTCCTTTGCGCGTCGTCCGCAGGATCTGCGCGAAGCCGCCGCTGGAGGAACGGCTGTCATATTCCATCGAGAACACGCTGCAGCACACAAAGAGGATGGCCGCGTACTGCGTCCAGTCGAAGAGAGAATTGAACAGCATCTTCCAGCCGGTGTCGTAGACGAACCAGGCGCTCTTTCCTTCCTCCGCCATCCGATCGATGTACGCGGCATGCGCCTCGACGACCTGCAGGATCTCGCTCCGGGTCATGATCGATTGGCTCTTGCCGATATACTCCATGTACTCCCGGGCGTCGATCCTGCCGCTTGCAAACTCTTCTTCGATCGTCTCACCCCGGGCAAGGTACGCGTCGATCCACGCCCGCTCCTGGGCCAGATACTGCCTTTTTTCGTCCGTGATCGGTCCGGCAAGCTGCGTCATATACGAAGCGTACAGCGATTCGCTGTAGAGGATGTTCGGGCGGTTCTCCCGCGCGGACAGGACGCATTTCAGGCAGAGCATGGCCAGCAGCACCGCCAGCACGCGCCCGCTGAGGGATTTTCGCAGCTCCGCCGCCCGGATGGTCGTCGGACGGATCCGCACCGTCCGCTGTGCCGGGCGCGCCCGCCGGGCAAGCCGCGCGCGGATCCGCGCGGCGAGGCGCGTCACGAATTGCAGCTTCACGCCCTTTGCGCCGTGCGTATAGATCCCGATGCAGAGCGCCGCCGCGCAAATGCCCGCGAGGCCGATCCCCGCCGCAAGCAGCGGCAGGAATTCAACGACCGACGTCCCGAGGCGCAGGATGCGGAGACGCTCCGTCAGCGGCACCAGATACGCGCCGGCGAACAGATTCATATGATGGATGATCTGATCGGCGGAATAGTCGCGGACGACGAACATCAGATAGTTCGCGCCGAGCAGCGCCAGGCCGAGCAGATATTGCAGCACATAGTTGTACAGCAGCACCGAGAAAAGCGCCAGAAACGCGGAGAAGCACAGGCATACGAGGATCCGCATGCCGATCTGCAGAGCAAAATACTGTCCGACCGTCAGAACGAGCGGCGAGCGAACCAACAGATCCAACTGCTGGATCGCCGTGCCCGGGTCGCTCATCCCCAGCCGGAGCCAGTAGATCGCGAAGGTGGTGCCGGTGAACACCAGAACGTCGAACACCGTCAGCAGCAGCATCGCGGCGAGCTTGGCGGCGGCGGTCCTTGTGCGCCCGTTGCGCGACAGGCGTAGGATCGGCATAAAGCCGCTCGTCATCTCCTGCGTGAAGATCACCGCGTCGATGAGGATCAGGGAAACGAGCAGGAACACGTTCACCCATTGATTCTGGAAATACTCCGACCAGCCGTGCAGGTAGGTGAAGCGCATCTCTATATGCTCCTGCGCGTAGGTGTACCGATCGATGACGTACTGCTGACTGCGCACCGCGTAGGAGTCCGGCGCATATCCGAGGAAGGTATATTCCCGGATATTTGCGTTCGCGCGGCGGATGATCTCGTCCGTCACCGTCCGGTATTCCTCCATGCCGTTCAGACAGTTGAACAGCGCCGTGTACAGCTGCGCGTCCGTGTATCCCTCCGGGGCGTACTGATTCGGCGGCGGCGTGACCTCCGCGACCTCCCCGGTCAGACGCGCCTGCTGGAACGCGAGGCGCTGCCGCTCGCTGCTGCTGGCGTTGTACGCCGCGTAGTCCGCGCGGATTTGTTCCGGATTCTCCTCGTACAGCTGAAAGAAGCTGTCGACCATCGCCTCCGGCGGCGCCGTATCCGCGGCATGGCGGGTGTTGAGGAAGCAGAGCGCCGCGTTGGCGATCAGCAAGATCGCCGCAAAGCCCCAGACAGCACGCGAGCCCATCACTTTTTTCAGTTCATGACCGATCAATCGCATGGCGTCCTCCCATTCTACGACCCCGCGCGCAGTCCGTACGCGGTCACACCGTCGATCGTCACCGGCGGCGAGGCGAAAATGTCGGAGAGAAGGAAGTCAAAGGGGAAATGGTACTGCTTGGTTCTTCCGTTTTCCTCTACCATTTTATCGTACCACACCTGCACGCCGAGCCCGCATAGATCGATACTTCCAATACCGTCGAACTTTTCCGGGTCGAGGCGGCAGATATTGTAGATCGTCCCCTCCTCCGTCATAACGTACAAATCGGTTTTATATTTGAAATAAACACGATTCTGGTATACTTTTACATTTTTGGGGAACTCATCGAATTGTAGGATCACATGCGGCGCCTCCCCGTCCTTTACCGAATAAAACGCCGCCCTGGTTGCGGTCTTCTCCATATAAAACACCGTACCGTCCGGCGCCATCCAGTACATATTGGTCACCGCGCCTTCCTGATCCCGGACCAGCACGGTTTCCTCCTGCGTTTTCATGTCGATCATTACGATTCCATGGGTTTTGAAGGGATCCTGACAGTACAGCTTTCCGTCAAACACTCCGTCAACAAAATACGGCCGCACGATCCCCAGGTCCTCCACGGGACCGCCTTCGATCGAAACGCGCCGGAACAGGAATTTTGCATCCTCAAAGGAGTACCCTTCCGATCTGTTGTCCGGATCGGCCACCTCCGTGGTAAAGTAAACGTATCCGTCCCGAACGACCAGCCGCCCCTGAATCCCTTCGTATTTCGTCATCAGGAGGGAGCACAGCGTTTTCACCTCTCCGGTCTCGCAGTTATACCGCGCGATGCGCTGCGGTTCTGTCGGAATTCCCGTCCTCTCGTCAGTATAAGATTTTCCGGCAGACACAAAATACAGGCTGTTTTCCCAAAATATCATCCCGCTCGTGACTGACCGGGAAAACAAACATTCGTCGGGATTTTTGTGATCGCAGAGGGGATCCGGACACATCGGCGTATCCTCTCCGGTGAGAATATTATGCTTGCGCTGCCACGTGACCGGTTCCTTGCCGTATTCGTTCAACGAGGGAAACGTATATATGTCGGAGAAGGAGTAGCTTATTTTCGGGGAGGCCTCCTCCCCCGCGTCGGGGCCAGACCCGCAGGAGACAAAAGAAAGCAGGAGGACAAGCGCTGTGCACAGCGCGCAGATTCTTTTTATTTTCATCATGAAGCTTCCTTATGTAAATGAGGCAAAGGGGGAAAATCCCCCTTTGCCATATTCGTAGTATTAGTGTTAATAAATAACAATACCTGCGCTGCCGCTGAGGGTCAGGCTGGAATCCGTCGTACAGGTCAACTCTGCCGAATGATCCGTATAGCCGCCGGCGTATGTTTTATTGGGGTATACATTTGTGGTTGCAGAGGTATTGGTAATCCCCACATCAAAATGCGACAAATACGTACCATCGTCGTAATCCATGGTTGCCCTTACATAAGAATAACTGGGATAATAGGTCAGGTTTGTTCCGGCGTCCCTGACAGGAACGACGTCCGTTCCCCCCGACACATATGTGCTTTGATCCGAATACAAGCAGCCCACAGCGAACTCGATGGATCCGGTCGAAATGTAGTCAGAAATATACACGTCGTCGTAATAATCCGCTGTCGCGGGAAGAATAGACACGCCAATCAATACCAAGACAAGGGCGGCAATCAAAATCGGTTTTCTTTTCGTTTTCATTACTGTTCTCCTTTTCTTTTCATTGTTTTGATGTTCTGGTTCCCGTTTTCCTTCGATGTCTTTTCCCTCTTGAATGCTCAGCAGCCCATCGGAATCACCTCTTGTATTTATTACCATATATTATTATACTATATCTCCCTCTCGCTGTCAATACAGTTTTCACAAAAACAACAACTTTTTCCAAACTTCCGGCGCGGTGATTTTGGCAGGCGCGCAGCCGGGGCCGAAGGCCCCTTGGGCGCGCCTGCTGATAAGAAACAGAACGGCGGCGCCGGGGGACGCTGGATCTTATGCCGCGGCGCGCGCTTTTGCCTCGGTTCCCGCAGGGAACGCACCGCCGCCTTTTGCGGCGCGAGAGGCAAATGCGGTGGTAAACCGGCCTTAAGGACGGTTTACCACACCATTCTGCGTGAAACCTCCGGCAAAGGCAAACTTTTGTCCCCGCAGAACGCGAACTATTTACAAAATTCATATTTACAAACACGCAGAAATGCGCTATAATAGTACCGATTGTTACGATGTGCATCCTTGCACATGTGAAAACACAGAAACCATTCAGGAGGATCAATTTTCATGGCAAGAAAGAAATTGTCCATGGATGGCAACACCGCTGCGGCGCACGCTTCCTATGCGTTCACCGAGGTCGCTGCCATCTACCCGATCACCCCGTCTTCTCCCATGGCGGATACCACCGACGTGTGGTCCTCGCAGGGACTGAAGAACATCTTCGGCGATACCGTCAAGGTCGTTGAGATGCAGTCCGAGGCCGGCGCCGCCGGCGCGGTCCACGGCTCCCTCGCCGCCGGCGCGCTGACCACCACCTACACCGCCTCTCAGGGCCTGCTCCTCATGATCCCGAATATGTACAAGATCGCGGGTGAGCTGCTTCCGTGCGTGATCCACGTGTCCGCGCGCTGCGTCGCTTCCCACGCGCTCAACATCTTCGGCGATCACTCCGACGTGTACGCATGTCGTCAGACCGGCTTCGCCATGCTCGCCGAAACCAACCAGCAGGAGATCATGGACCTCGGCGCCGTCGCGCACCTGTCCGCGATCAAGGGCCGCGTGCCGTTCCTCAACTTCTTCGACGGCTTCCGCACCTCCCACGAAGTGCAGAAGATCGAGGTCTGGGACTATGACGACCTGAAGTCCATGGTGGACCAGGACGCCATCGCCGCCTTCCGCGCGCATGCGCTCAATCCGGATCATCCCGTGCTCCGCGGCTCCGCCGAGAACGGCGATATCTTCTTCCAGCACCGTGAAGCGTCGAACAAGTACTACGACGCCCTGCCGGCCATCGTCGAGGACTACATGAACCAGGTCAACGCGAAGATCGGCACCGACTATAAGCTCTTCAACTACTACGGCGCGCCGGACGCCGACCGCGTCATCATCGCCATGGGCTCCGTCAACGACGTCGCCGAGGAAGTCATCGACTATCTGAACGCGCACGGCGAGAAGGTCGGCCTCGTGAAGGTCCGCCTCTACCGCCCGTTCGTCGCCGAGAAGCTCTCCGAGGCCATCCCCGCCTCCGTCAAGAAGATCGCCGTGCTCGACCGCACGAAGGAGCCCGGCTCCCTCGGCGAACCGCTGTATCTCGACGTCGTCGCCGCCCTCAGCCGCACCGGACGCACCGACATTCAGGTCGTCGGCGGCCGCTACGGCCTCGGCTCGAAGGACACCCCGCCCGCGTCCATCTTCGCCGTCTATGAGAACCTCGCCAAGGCGGAGCCGAAGGCCAACTTCACCATCGGCATCGTCGACGACGTGACGCACCACTCCCTCGAGGAGAAGCCCGCGCCCGATACCGCCCCGGCCGGCACCATCGCCTGCAAGTTCTGGGGCCTCGGCGGCGACGGCACCGTCGGCGCCAACAAGAACTCCATCAAGATCATCGGCGACCACACCGACAAGTATATCCAGGCCTACTTCCAGTACGACTCGAAGAAGACCGGCGGCATCACCATCTCCCACCTGCGCTTTGGCGACAAGCCGATCAAGAGCCCGTACTACATCAACAAGGCCGACTTCGTGGCCTGCCACAACGTCGCCTACATCCATAAGTACGACATGGTCTCCGACGTCAAGCCGGGCGGCACCTTCCTGCTCGACTGCAGCTGGACGCCGGAAGAGCTCGACGCGCATCTGCCGAACGCCGTCAAGAGCTACATCGCCAAAAACAACGTCCGCTTCATCACCATCGACGCCACCGACATCGCCTCCAAGCGCGTCGGCAATCCGAAGGTGAAGAACACCGTGCTCCAGTCCGCCTTCTTCGCGCTGGCCAAGATCCTGCCGAAGGACGAGGCGATCGAGTACATGAAGAAGATGGCCTACAAGTCCTACATCAAGAAGGGCCAGAAGGTCGTGGACGCCAACTACGCCGCCATCGAGGCCGGCGCCGACGCCTTCACCGAGGTGAAGGTGCCCGCCGCGTGGGCGAACCTGCCCGCCGACGCGCCGAAGGCGCCCGCCACCGGCACCCGTCCGGAGCTTGTGAAGTTCGTCAACGAAATCGTGGAGCCCGTCGGCGCCATGGCCGGCGACTCGCTGCCCGTCTCCGCCTTTGAGGAGTACGCCGACGGTCAGTTCCCGCAGGGCGCCGCCGCTTATGAGAAGCGCGGCGTGGCCGTCTACGTCCCGACGTGGAATCCGGCCGCCTGCATCCAGTGCAACAGCTGCTCGTTCGTCTGCCCGCACGCCGCCATCCGTCCCTTCGCCATGACGGAGGAGGAGGCTGCCGCCGCGCCGGCGTCCACCAAGTTCGCCGCCCGCCCGGTCCTCAAGACCAACTACAAGTTCACCATCGCCGTCTCGCCGCTCGACTGCATGGGCTGCACGCTCTGCGTGAAGGCCTGCCCGGTCGCCGTCAAGGCGGAGAAGGACGCCGCTGCCGCCGTGGCCGCCGAGCATCCGGAATACGACGCGAAGACCGCCGCCAAGGCCGCCGCGAAGATCGCCGCCGCCAAGGCCCCGCTCGCCATGGCGCCGCAGGAAACGCAGGCCGATCAGCAGTCCGCCTTCGACTACGCGGTCGCCCACGTCTCCGAGAAGCCGGAGCTGGTCAACACCACCGTCAAGGGAAGCCAGTTCAAGCAGCCGCTGCTTGAGTTCTCGGGCTCCTGCGCCGGCTGCGCCGAGACCTCCTACGCCCGCCTCATCACCCAGCTCTTCGGCGAGCGCATGTACATTTCCAACGCCACCGGCTGCTCCTCCATCTGGGGCGGCTCCGCGCCGGCCACGCCGTACACCGTCAACCGCGAGAGCGGCCGCGGTCCGGCCTGGGCGAACTCCCTCTTCGAGGACAACGCCGAGCACGGCCTCGGCATTTACCTCGGCCAGAAGACGATCCGCAACCGTCTGATCGCCAAGGTCGAGGAGATGGCCGCGTCCGAGAAGGCGTCCGAGAGCTTCAAGGCCGCCGCCAAGGCGTTCCTTGACACGAAGGAAGACGGCAAGACCAACACGGCTGCCGCCGAGGCGCTGATCGCCGAGCTCGAGAAGGCTGCCGCGGACGGCTGCCCGATCGCGCCGCAGATCCTCGCCGAAAAGGATTATCTCGCCAAGAAGTCCGTGTGGATCTTCGGCGGTGACGGCTGGGCTTATGATATCGGCTTCGGCGGCCTTGACCACGTGATCGCCTCCGGCGAGGACGTGAACATCATGGTCTTCGACACCGAGGTGTATTCCAACACCGGCGGCCAGGCCTCCAAGGCCTCGAACATCGGCCAGGTGGCGCAGTTCGCCGCGGCCGGCAAGGCCATCGGCAAGAAGAATCTGGCCGAGATCGCCATGTCCTACGGCTACGTGTACGTGGCGCAGGTCGCCATGGGCGCCGACCAGAATCAGCTCCTGAAGGCGCTGACCGAGGCTGAGGCGTATCACGGCCCGTCGATCGTGATCGGCTACGCGCCCTGCGAGATGCACGGCATCCCCGGCACGATGGCCAACTGCCAGATCGAGATGAAGCGTGCAGTCGAGGCCGGCTACTGGCAGCTGTTCCGCTTCAACCCGGCTCTGAAGGCGGAGGGCAAGAATCCGTTCTCGCTCGACTCCAAGGCGCCGACGGCGGACTACAAGGAGTTCATCGAGGGTGAGGTTCGTTACGCCCGTCTGATGCAGTCCTTCCCGGAGAGAGCGGAGGAGCTGTTCAACAAGGCGGACGCCAACGCGAAGGCGAAGTACGAGCGTCTGACGAAGCTCGTCGAGCTGTACAAGTAATCTTTGAACGCAAAAAGAGCACAGGATCGCAGGATCCTGTGCTTTTTTGCGCGCCTTGCACCCGCTGCTCTGCGCAGCAGGGAGGAGGGAAAGCACCATCTCACGGGAGCGGGGCCCCCACCACGGCGAAGCTTCTTTATGCGGAGGGGAAGTTCATCCCCTTGCTCAGGGAGGAGGGGAAGGACCATCTCAGACGGCGAAGTTCCTTCCCCTCCTCCCTCTGGCGCGCTGTGCGCGCCATTCACCTACCACCCTATCTCCTTGCCTGGGTTAGAATTAGACGGACATCTCACATTTTTATAGATAATTCGCCGGGAAGCGCATCTATTGATGCACTTCCCGGCGTGATTTTATATTGTAATGGACGATCCCTACCAAATATCATCAGGCAAGGAGATGGGGTGGTGCGGAGGGGAAGGAACTTCGCCGTCTGAG
>Ga0079305_1002643_pt1 | contig 14626 bp, 13 predicted proteins | sample LMS_cellobiose_e_FD_79183 | JGI IMG/M metagenome (GOLD analysis project Ga0079305, IMG submission 79183) | Rumen-fistulated moose microbial communities from Alaska, USA - LMS_cellobiose_enrichment | ecosystem: Host-associated > Mammals > Digestive system > Stomach > Rumen fluid ... | reverse complement strand
TGGTGCACCGCTTCATCGGCGGCGTCTGCGATTGCGGGGCGGAGCCCCTGGTCTACGACTATGTGCTGCCGGAGCGCTTCTACGACGAGTGCGGGCATCCGGGCAGCATCGAGAGCTGGGAGTACCAATATTCCGAGCCGGGCTGGGCCGAGTACACCCGCCATCTGCAGGTCTATCTCCCCTGCGGCTACGACCCGGAGGGCCAATACGATATGCTCATCCTCCTGCACGGCACCGGGGACGACGAGACGGCCTGGCTGACGTATCCGCACTATGTGCCCGACCGCATGATGGAGGCGCGCACCATCTATGACCGGATGATCGAGGAGCAGATCATCGAGCCGCTGATCATCGTCACCCTGCGGCTGTACGAGGACTTCGGCGCCTATATGGGCGACCCGACGCCGGAGCGGCTCGCGCGCGAGCTGCGCGAGAGGGTCCTGCCCTATCTGGCCGAGCACTACGCCACTTATGCGGAGGAGCCCTCCCTGGAGGCGATCTCCGCGGCGCGGCAGCACTTCGGCATCGGCGGCCTCTCCTGGGGCTCCTACTTCAGCTACGCCTCGGGCATGCGGCAGAACCTGCCCTATTTCGGAAACTTCATCTGCTTCTCCGGCAACGACGATCCCTCCCTCGTGCTCAGCACCATCAACACCCCGGAGCTGATCGACTATCCCATCTACCTGTACTACTCCGCCGCCGGCACCACCGACATGGCCCACAACGGCGGGATCAACAACTTCTATATGCTCGTCAACTACACCGACCGTCTCACCGAGGGTGAAAACGCCTTCCTGCACGAGACCCAGGGCGGGCACACCTGGAACGTCTGGACGACCGAGATCTTCAACGCGCTGCAGCACGCCTTCCTTCCCCTAAAAAATTGAAAAAAATAGTGAAATCTGCCGCGGGATATAGTATAATCATGTCGCAAAACCAAAAACACACATAGGAGGACCGAAATGAACCTGCTGAATGTTCTTTTGAAGGCCATGCTGGCGAAGGCCGCGATCGACGCCCTGTCGAAAAAGACCGGCTTGAGCTCGGCACAGCTGAGCAAGCTTATTCCCCTCGCCATCCCCCTGCTTCTGCGCTTCATGACCAACAACGCCTCCACCCAGAGTGGCGCGCTGTCCCTGCTGGGCGCCCTGGCTCAGCACACCAACACGCGCTCGCTGGACGAGCAGTTCCTGGATGCCGACGTGGAAGACGGCGCGAAGATCCTCAAGCACATCCTCGGCGACGACAGCGACCGCGCGGTCGAGACCCTGGCCGCCGAGACCGACATGAGCAGCGAGGACGTGTCCCGCGCACTCGGCGGTCTGGCCCCCGCTCTGCTGAGCGTGCTCTCCGCCGCCACCAGCTCCGCCTCGGCCAATCAGCCCGCAAACAGCGCCGTCAACCTCAACGACGGTCTGGATCTGAGCGAGATGCTGAGCCTCTTCGGCGGCGCCTCCCAGGCGCAGCAGACTGCGCAGCAGCCCGGTCTCGGTCTGCTCGGCTCCCTCCTCGGGGCCTCGCAGCCGCAGCAGCAATCCGCCTCCGGCGCGAGCCTTCTGGACGCTCTTCTCGGCGTCACGCCCGCACAGCCCGTACAGCAGCCTGTTCAGCAGTCCAAGCCCAAGAAGCCCGGCCTGCTCGCCTCCCTCTTCGGCGCGACTCCCGAGCCCGAGCCCGAGCCCGAACCGCAGCCGGTCCTGCAGCCCAGCGCCAGCCTGCTCGGCTCCCTCCTGGGCCTCACGCCCGCACAGCCCGTACAGCAGCCCAGCGCCGGCCTGCTCGGCTCTCTCCTCGGCGCCTCGCAGCCGGTGCAGCAGCCCGTGCAGCAGAGCCTCAACAACCTCAACGGCAACACCCTGCTCAGCCTCCTGCTGGGCGCGATGCAGTAATCTCTCTATAAACGGCACCGCGGCCGCTCCCGAAAAGGAGCGGCCGCGGTTTTTATTCGGATGGTGATGTCTCCGGGATGAATGGCGATGGGGTTCATTTCGTCCTCTCCGATTCCGGGATCGCCGTGGCGAAGTAGATGATGTCGCTGACAGCGCGCTCGGCATTGAGGTCGATGTGGTTATAGGGCTGTCCGCGGAACACGACCTCGCTGGTCTGTCCGCCGTCGAGGCAGTAGGCGTTGATCAGGTTCTTGTTGTACATCTCCCGGCCGAACTGGTTGACCGTCCAGCGGGCCGCCCGCTCCGGCGAGTGGTTCAGGGACATGTAAAAATAGTGCAGCTTGTCGAACTGCCCGATGCCCGCGCGGGAATAGCCGGCGTCGATCTCGCCCGCGGGGTACCAGTCGCAGATCTGCAGCTCCCGGTTCTCCACCAGCACGGGGCCGAAGGAGATGGAGAAGAGCACGTCGTTGTCCTGCATGTACTGCTGCATCTGCTCTCTGCTGCGCTCCTCCAGCCGGTGGATGAAGAGGAAGTCCCCCTCGCCGGTGACAAAGCAGGTGTCCACGCAGTTGTATTTTTTGTACATGCCGGTGTATATGCTGTCGTCCATGCGGTACAGCTTCCGGTTGTAGGCCATGATGCCGAAATCCCGGAACATGTAGTAGTCGGCGTTCATCGCCACCACGGCGTTGACGCTGTTGGAAAGCTCCGAGGCGAAGACGCGCAGCGGCGAGCCGAAGGTATCGTCGGTGATCTTCCGGCGCAGCTGCGAGGCGTCGGCGATCTTGACCTCCACGCAGCTGCAGGTAAAGCCGTCGATCAGCTCCTTCCAGCAGATGACCAGAATGGTGTCGTCGCAATAGTACTGGATATCGGAGTCGTAATAGAAGGCAACATTGGGATCAAAGATCACGTCCTGCCCGTCGAGCAGGCCGGAATCCCGCGCCTTCTGAATGACCTCCAGCACCGCCGCGGCGTTGTCGATGCTCACCGTGCCGTAAGCGCCGGGATTGGGCGCCGGGGCCGCGAGGGCCTCCTCCGGAATGCTGTACTGCTTGCGGATGTAGGTGATGTCACTCAAAGCGTCTGCTTTGGAGTTGAACACCCTGTTGCTCAGGCGGGTGACGATGTCCACGCTGGCGTCGCCGCGCACGATCTCCGCCGCGGCGGCTTCCGGGTGAATGTTGTAGACCGACCAGACCAGGCACAGCAGAGACAGAGCCGCGAAGATCATGCACAGCAGCCCAAGCCACAGGCGCTTGCCGAGGCTGTCTTTCTGCGCTGTGCCCATAGCCTTTGCGGCGGCTGCGGCGGCAGGGGCGACCGCGCCCGGCTCCGGCGCTCTGTCCGCCGAGGAAGGCTCTGCAGGCACAGGTTTCTCCGGGACCTGCTCCGGCACGCTCTCTCTGCGGCTGTGGGCTGACGGTGCGGGAACACTGTGCCCGTTGAACTCCGCAATGATATCCTCCAGATCGAATTCAAACTCTCTGTTGTTCAAGCCGTTCACCTCCGATCAGGTGTCGCAGCTCAAAAAGGCGCGAAACTGCTCTTGGTTGGTCTGCGTCAATCACTCGCCATTGGTATGGCTCAATCCCACCTCAATTTCCTTTTACTTTATCAAAATTATTATTTCGGCAGTTCCGGCATCTGCTGCAGCGCTGCAGATGCTTGCCGCTGTCTTTCGGTAAATCAGGCTCTCCTTCGCTTCCGCTTCGCCCTGCAGCTTCTGTAGAGCACGCTTACGACCCAGACCATCACCAACAGCGACACGCTCTGGATGATGTAGCAGCGCGCGTACATGCCGGTGCGCTGGACCTTGTACTCTCCCCAGTAGCCCACGCCCAGCAGGGTGCCGATGTACACCAGCAGCAGCGCGACATGGTACCACTTCCAGCCGCGCGCCTTGACGGACACGTGCAGGTAGTGGATCAGCACGCCCAGGATGGTCGCGGCGGCGAAGACCTGCCCCACGCTGATGAAGGAGGCGTAGGGGTTGAGGCTCTTGATGAGCGTGAAGTGGAACAGGTGCGAGTCGTAGCGCGTGGAGTCCATGATGATCTCCACCGCGCCGTAGTACAGCAGGAAGCGCCGCGCCACGTTGCCGCCCCGGTTGCCGCCGCGCAGGCGGTCGTCCCGGTGGTCGCAGTAGAACACGAGCAGCAGCACCGTCACCAGCAGCATGAGCAGAAACTCCACGAAGAAGGTGGCGAAGCGGTAGTTGACGTTGCCGGCGGAGTCCGTGAAGGCCACCGCCACGGGCAGATGCTGAAAGATCTTCTCGGAGATGATGATGTGGCTGCGGCAGGAGTTGTTGAACAGGGCGCTGAGGCGGATGAGCGCGATGCACAGCGCCATCCCGGGGGCGGCGGCGTCAAGGAGCCGGCCCGCGCTGTCGGTGACGTTGAGCATGCGCGCCACCAGCGCGCCCAGCCAGGTGCCGATGATCACGCCCGGGATGCAGAAGCTGCCCGTGGAGTAATCCAGCAGCGCGTCGCGGATCGAGGCGTACTGCTCGATGTGGCAGTACCAGTAGATCGCGCGGGCGAAGACGACGGAGAAAAACAGCGCGAAGGGGAACATGACCCACACCGCCGCGTTGTGCCGCCCGCTCATGGGATAGAGCGCCAGCGTCAGACTCAGGCAGGCCGCGATGGCGATGCCGATGAGGATGCCGCTCCAGTAGATGGTGATCTCACCGGTGTAGATGGCGATGGGGTTCATTTCGTCACCTCCGATTCCGGGATCGCCGTGGCGAAGTAGATGATGTCGCTGACGCCGCGCTCGGCGCCGAAGTCGATGTAGTTGTAGGGCTGGCCGCGGAAGACGATCTCGCTGGTCTGTCCGCCGTCGAGGCAGTAGGCGTTGATCAGGCCCTTGTTGTACATCTCCCGGCCGAACTGGTTGACTGTCCAGCGGGCCGCCCGCTCCGGCGAGTGGTTCAGGGACATGTAGAAGTAGTGCAGCTTGGCGAACTGCCCGATGCCCGCGCGGGAGTAGCCGGTGTTGATCTCGCCCGCGGGGTACCAGTCGCACTCCTTCAGCTCCCGGTTTTCCACCAGGACGGGCCCGAAGGAGATGGAGAAGAGCACGTCGTTGTCGCGCATGTACTGCTGCATCTCCTCCCAGCTGCGCTCCTCCAGCCGGTGGGTGAAGAGGAAGTCGCCCTCGCCGGTGACAAAGCAGGTGTCCACGCAGTTGTATTTCTTGTACATGCCCGTGTACAGGCTGTCGTCCATGCGGTACAGCTGCCGGTTGTAGGCCATGATGCCGAAGTCCCGGAACATGTAGAAGTCGGCGTTCATCGCCACCACGGCGTTGACGCTGTTGGACAGCTCCGAGGCGAACACGCGCAGCGGCGAGCCGAAGGTGTCGTCCGTGATCTTGCGGCGCAGCTGCGACGCATCGGCGATCTTGACCTCCACGCAGCTGCAGGTGAAGCCGTCGATCAGCTCCTTCCAGCAGATGACCAGGATGGTGTCGTCGCAGTAGTAGCGGATATCGGAATCGTAATAGAAGGTGCAGTTGGGGTCAAAGATCACGTCCTGTCCGTCGAGCAGGCCGGAGTCCCGCGCCTTCTGGATGACCTCCAGCACCGCCTCGGCGTTGTCGATGCTCACCGTGCCGTAGCCGTCGGGGTTGGGCGCCGGGGCCACGGCGGCCTCCTCCGGGATGCTGTACTGCTTGCGGATATAGGCGATGTCGCTCAGCGCGTCCGCCTTGGAGTTGAAGACGCTGTTGTTGAGGCGGGCGACGATGTCCGCGCTGGCATTGCCGCGCGCGTCCTCCACCGTGGTGGTCTCGGGGTGGATGTTGCCGATCGACCAGCCCAGGCACAGCAGAGACAGGGCCGCAAAGATCAGGCTCAGCAGCCCGAGACCCAGGCGCTTGCCGAGGCTGTCCTTTTTCGGCGCGAGCGCGGCCTTGGCCGCGGCTTTGGCGGCCGGGGCGGCCGTATCCGGCGCGGCCTCCTCTTCCGGCGCGGCGCGGCGCTTCTTCTTTTTGCGCCTGCGCTTTTTCCCCTCGGGCTCGTCCTCCGGCTCTTCCTCCGCTTCGCCCTCCGGCGCGCTCTCCGCCTCCGGCTCCCGACCGGGCGCCGCGTGGCTCGGATCCATCACCATCAGCGGCTCCTGCCGTCCCGGCGGCGCCTCCTCGGCGGCGGCCTCCTCTGGGGCGGCCTCCTCTGGGGCGGCCTCCTCTGGGGCGGCCTCCTCTGGGGCGGCCTCCTCTGGGGCGGCCTCCTCTGGGGCGGCTTCCTCCGCTAAAGGCGCGGCGGGGACCGCTTCCTCCGCGGGGGGACCGGCGGGCGCGGACGCCTCCGGGGCCTGCTCCGGCGCGCTCTTTCTGCGTCTGCGCTGGGGCGGCTCGGGGATGCTGTAATCGTTGAACTCCGCGATGATATCTTCCAGATCAAATTCAAAGTCTTTGTCGCTCACGCCGCTCACCTCCGCTCAGGCGTCGCCGCCCATAATGGCGCGAAACAGCTCCTGGTTGGTCTGCATCAGCCATTCGCCGTTGATGTAGCTCAGCTCCACGTCGAATTCCGCCGTGCTGTAATAGAAGTCCGGCGACTCCAGCACCTGCTGCAGCGCGCGCAGGTACACCTCGTCCGTCAGCTCCGGCAGATACTGGTCGTTCTCGTCATAGACCTCGTTGCGGGGCTTCTCCGCCACGAGGAAGGCCAGGACCGTGTTGACCCGCTTGCTGATCTCCGACTCCACGCGCTTGACGTTCAGATAGCGAAAGCTGACCGTCTGCACGGCATGGAGCTGATCCTCCCTGCACTTGCCGACCAGCTCGTACCGGTAGCTGTCCTTCAGCGCCTGGTAGATCAGCCGCGCCTCCTCGCTGGCCGGCTCGTTTTCCAGTCCCAGCGTCGTGTAGTCGCTCAGGCAGGCGTAGGCGTCCCGGTACTTTCCGGCCAGCAGGGAATCAAAAAAGCTGCTGACCGTGTACTGCGGGTTGCCCGAGGGCTTGATGTACAGCGAACCGCGCCAGGAGGCATACACGCACAGCAGCAGCGCCGCCGCCAGCAGCAGGACCGTCACGGCGACCCAGAACTTTTTTACTCTGCCTTCCATAGATCCGTCCCTCTTATCATAACTTCGTTTACTTTACATAATATCAGACTTTCCCCCGCAGTGCAAGATGCTCTTGCGCGCGTGCGCGCAAAAGTTGCGCGCAAAAAGGGCGGCCTTCCCGGGCCGCCCCTGTCCTGTTCTTCCAGATTCTACCGCGGCCTGCTCACGCTGTCCGCCAGCGCCAGGGCCTCCTGCCGGGACGCGGCGCGCGGCGCGCTCTCCGCGGGCTCCTCCGCGCCCTGCTCCCCGGCGGCGAGTTCCCGCCTGCGGCGCAGCTCCCTGCGGGCGAAGAGGGCCATCACCGTGCCGAAGACCAGCAGCACGCCCACGGCGCGCACGATGTTCTCCAGGCGCGTGTACTCCGCCCAGAACAGCGGCAGCACGAGATCCGCAAGGCCCAGCGCCGCCGCGCCGAGGAGCAGGCCCAGGAGGCTGCGCCTGTTGAGGATCTTCTTGACCGGCAGGTCCGGAAAGACGGTCTTGCCCGCCAGCAGGAAAGCGCCCGCGAGCGCGCCGAGAAAGAGCAGCCAGGTCAGGGCCTTCGCCAGCAGCGGCGACAGGAGCGCCGACCACAGGGCCGCGCCCGCGCTCAGGATCAGCCAGCCCAGGCCCCACAGCGGCAGGATCACCAGCAGGCGCAGCGCGCAGGGCAGCTGCAGGATGCGCCGGCGCAGACCGGCGCGCGCGCCGCCGCGCAGCTCCTCCCGCTCTTCCTCCTCGCTCTGTCCGCCGTCGTCTCCGGCGCCGCCGTCCCCGTCGCCGCCGCCGGGGCCGTCCAGGTCCGTGTCGTCGGCGACCTGCTGCTGCGGCATGAGGTCCTCGTCGGCCAGCAGCGCCGCCGGGGAGTTGAAGATGCCGCCGACGAGCATGCTCGCGGAGGTGACCACGGCCACTGCCGCCGCCGCGGTCCGCTTCTTTCGCTCGCGGTCCTTCCCGGCGCCGCTTTCCGTATGCATCTGTTCCGTTTCTTTTTTCATGGCATTCTCCCCGGCCGGTGCCCCGGGGCTCCTTCGCGTCCAGTATACACCCTTCCCGCTCCCCTGCCAAGCCTTGGCCGCTCCCGGCGCCGGGATCTTCCGAAATTGTGCATTGACAGTGCTTTTTCTCCTGGTGTATGATGAAGGAAAGTGAAGCAAATGCGGTGAAAAGCAGGTGAAAAATGGATAAATTCAAACTGAAACAGTATATGGACGCGAGCCCCGACGCCAAGCTGCGGGACCTCGTGACGAAGCTTCTGTACGATGAGATCGTGAACCTGCGCATCGCCCCGGGGACCAAGCTCAACGTCAACCAGATCGCCTCCTCCCTCGGCATCTCGCGCACGCCGGTGGCCGAGGCCGTGGGGAGCCTCGCGGAGATCGGCTTTGTGGTGAGCCGCCCGGGCCAGGCCGGCAACTTCGTGCTGACGCTGAGCCTGCCGGACATGATCAACCTCTACCGCGTGCGCAGCGCCATCGAGTGCGAGGCGGCGGCCCTGTGCGCCGTCAACGCCGAGGAGGCCGTGGTCCGGGAGCTGAGCCTGCTGGCGGACGCCTTCCGGGACAGCGTCGAGCGGCGCGACATCCGCGGCATGAAGGACACGGACATGCCCTTCCACCGGCTGCTCATCAACGCCTGCGCCAACCCCTACGTCGTGCAGAGCTACGAGCAGATCCTGCCCAAGCTCATCATGTACCAGGCCTCCATGCTGGAGTTCATCGTCCAGCAGGCCAACCAGAACAACCCCTGGATGTCCAGCGTGAAGTTCAACCACATCTCCGTGGTATCCGCGATCCGCATGCGCATGCCGGAGCTGGCGCGTCAGAGCATGTCCGAGCACATCGGCGCCAGCCTCAACTTCACGAGCCTCTCCGGCGATTTCGCCGACCCCTTCTTCGCCCTGCGCAAAAACGAACGCTGACCGATGCAGAACCGAACCCCGCCGGAGCAAAGCTCCGGCGGGGTTCGTTCGCATTCCATACGCTTCAGTCGACGCGCTCGCTGCCCCAGAAGAACAGCGCCACGGTGCCCGGCCCGGTGTGGGAGCCGATGGTGGTGCCGACGCTGTTGATGACGACCCTGCCGTCGAGCTTTGGGAAGCGCGCCTCCACCAGGTCCGCCACGGCGCGCGCGTCGTCATAGCAGGCGGACATGCTGATGTAGCACTTGCCGCTGTAGTCGAGCCCGCCCTCGGCAAACTCCTCCATCTTGTTGACGATTTCCCGGATGACGCGCTTTTTGGTGCGGATCTTGAAGCGCGGGATGAGCCGCCCGAGGTTGTCCATGTTCATCAGCGGGCAGATCTCGAGCAGACCGCCGAAGACGGCGGCGGCTTTGGAGATGCGGCCGCCCTTGACGAAGAAGGTCAGGTCCGAGGAGAAGAACCAGTGGTGCAGCCGGAGCTTGTTTTCCTCGATCCAGGCCGCGAGCTCGTCCACGTCCATGCCCTCGTCGCGCTTCGTGGCGGCGGTATCCATGAGCAGGCCGTAGCCGGAGGAGGCGCCCAGGGAGTCGATCACATGGATCGTGCGCTCGGGGTAGCGCTCCTTGAGGATCAGGGCCGCGTTGCGCGCGGAGTTGATGGTGCCGGAGATGCCGGAGGAGAGGCAGACGTGGAGGACGTCCTGTCCCGCCTCGAGAAAGGGCGTGAAAAAGTCCACGTACTCGGAGACATTCACCTGCGCGGTGCGGGTGTCGGCGCCGGCGCTCATGCGCGCGTAAAACTCCTCAAAGGGCATGGACTGGCCCAGGTCGTCCGGGTACTCCACGCCGTCGAGGGCGTAGTGGAAGCAGATATAGCGGATATCGCGGCTGGCAAAGTGCTCCCTGCTCAGATCGGCGGTGGAGCAGCAGCTCAGAATATAGCTCATGGTCACCCTCCTGCGGTGTTCTTTCCTTCACAGGATACCGCGCCGCGGCCCTCCGCTCAAGAAACTCTTCGCTTTTTTGCTCTACACAGAGAGACAGGACGGGCGGAATTTCTCTACCCATCCTGTCCGCGCTCTCTACGATTCGTAGAGAGGAGCTTATTCGCTTTTTTCGCGCGTTTCTTTTTCGCCCTGTGCGGGTAGCGGATGTTGCAGCTGAGAAACACGATGATCTCCGCCAGCACGGCGATCAAAAACAGCTGCCAGGGATTGCCCGGGAGCAGGAGGAAGAGCATCACAAAGAGCGAGAGCACAAAAAACGCGATCACATACTGCAGATGATCCCTCTTGTTGAACACGCAGATCAGCACCATGTACACCAGGATGGACACGGGCAGCGCGACGGCGAAGATCTTCCAGCGGATCATGTGCACGAGCCACAGCGCGACGAAGGCGGTGAGCGCCAGCGTCCACACGCCGATTACCGCGACGGCGATGATGCGGTTGGTGCTGTAGCTGTGCTCCTCCTCCGGCAGATCCTCCTCCAGGGGCTGCCAGCTGTCGTGGGAGGAGAGAATGTTGTCCACGCTCACGCCGAAGAGCTCCGCGAGCTGCGTGAGCACATAGGCGTCCGGGATGGCCTCGCCCCGCTCCCACTTGGAGATGGTCTTGTCCGAATAATTCAGCTTTGCGCCCAGCTCCGCCTGGGTCATCCCCGCGCCGCTGCGCAGGCGGATGAGGTTGCTCGCGACCACGAGCTTCAGTTCCGATAGTTGCATCATATCCGATAACCTGTTTCCGCTCTCCCGGCGGGCCTCCGTCCTGTTTCTGTCCTGCGGGTTTTCACATTTTATCATAAGTCTCCGGCGATTACAAGCGCGCATTTTCCCATCGCGTGCCGTCGGGCAGATGAAAAGCCGGGCGCCTCCATGCGAAGGCGCCCATTTCCCGCGTTTGCTTATTTCAGTTTTGCCTGGGCTCTGGCGAGAAAGCGCTCGTTCGAGACGATGCAGCGGCGGTGCGTGCCCTCACCGATCAGCTCCTCTCCCGCCCAGGCGCGGACACGGAAGCCCAGCATCCGCCCGTCGATCTCCGTCAGCTCGCTCTCGGCGCGCACGCTCATGCCGATGGGGGTCGCCGCGAGATGCTCGACGTCCAGCCGGATCCCGACGCTGCCCTTGCCCTCCTCCAGGCAGGGCTGCACCGATTCCAGTGCGGCCTTCTCCATCAGGGCGAGCATGGAGGGCGTGGCAAAGACCGGCAGCGCCCCGCTGCCCACGGCGGCGGCGGTATTCTCATAGACGACCTCCGTCCTCGCCTCTCCCCTGAGGCCGATGCGAAGCTCCTCCATCCCTTACCTGATGGCGCCCTTGAGCACCTCGGCCAGGATGTTGATGCCCTTGATGATCTTGTCGTCGGAGGAGCAGGAGTAGTTCAGGCGCATGCCGTTGTTGACGTCGCCCTTCGGGTAGAAGCCGGAGCCGGGCACGTAGGCCACCTTCTGCTCCATGGCCAGCGGCGCAAGCTCGCGGGTGTTCACGTACTCGGGCAGCTCGACCCAGGTGAACAGGCCGCCGTCGGGATCGGTGAATTTGGCCTCCTTGGGGAAGGTCTTGCGCATGGTGTCGATCATCAGCTCGCAGCGGTGCTTGTAGACCGGCAGGATCGTGGCGACATGCGCGTCGATATCGAACATGTCCATGTACTTGGAGATCGCCATCATGTTGATCGTGGCGGTCTGCAGCACGGCCGCCTGGGCGATGTGGTTGACCTTTTCCACGATCTCGCCGTCGGCGATGATCCAGCCCACGCGGAAGCCCGGGGAGAGGATCTTGGAGAAGGAGCCGAAGTAGACGATCAGGCCGTCCTTGTCCATGCTCTTGAGGCTGGGCAGATACTCGCCCTTGAAGCGCAGATCGCCGTAGGGGTTATCCTCGATGGCGTGCACGCCGTACTTGCCGATGATCTCCATGAACTTCTCGCGGCGATCCCTGGGCCAGGTGCGGCCGGAGGGGTTCTGGAAATCGGGGATGATGTAGATGAGCTTGACATTCGGCGTGTTGGCCAGGACCTTTTCCAGCTCCTCCATGATCATGCCGTTTTCGTCGGTGGGGACCTCCACGAAGTTGGGCTGATACTGCTTGAAGGCGTTGATGGCGCCCAGGTAGCTGGGACTCTCCAGCACGACCACGTCGCCCGGGTTGAGGAAGAGCTTGCCGAGGAAGTCCAGCCCCTGCTGGCTGCCTGCGGTGATGAACACGTGGTCCGGATCGGTGTGGATGTTGTTCTTTTCGGCGACGCGCTCGCAGATCTGCTCGCGCAGACGCAGATAACCGTCGGTGGGCCCGTACTGCATGGCGGCGCGGCCCTGCTCGTCCATCACGGCGCAGAGCGCGGCCTTCATGTTTTCCACCGGGAACAGCTCCGGCGCGGGCAGGCCGCCGGCGAAGGAAATAATGTCGGGACGGGCGGCGACCTTCAGCAGCTCACGGATGTCCGAGGCCTTGATCCCGCTCATTCTGTCAGCAAAATGTACCATGGTCAGTATCCTCCTGTACCTTAGATGTTGTGTGACAATGGAATGGGAAGACATTCCCTCTTATGTATATTATAGCCGAAAGAGTCTGCCCTGTAAATATGAAAATTGTTAATTTTTATACAAGATCCGGCGCAAAAGGCCCTTTCGCGTTTGTTTCTCCTCCGGCACGGCGAGCGCGCCGAGGGCCTCCGGTCCCAGGTAGCGGAGCACCGCCACCTGCGGCTCCGCGTCCGGCGTGACGAGAAAGGTGTCGGTGTCGTAGCGGTGGATGAACTCCGGGGATTCGAAATAATAGACGAAGTCCTCCACGGATTCCAGGCGGTGCGCGCCGCGCTTGCCGTCCCGGTAGTGCATGGGGATGATGACCTTCGCCATGATCTCGTCCGTGGCGCGCTTGGCCTCCTGCGAGGGCAGGGCCGTGGCGGAGCCCGCGCAGATCATCACCACGTCCGCCCCGTAGAGGCGGCGGATCTGAGCCCCGTCGAGCTGGGTGCCCAGATCGCCCATGTGCACGAGCTTGATGCCGTCGGCCTCGAGGATGTGGATCTTGCAGAAGCCGCGCCAGTTGCCCATCTTGAACTCGTGCGGCACGCGCAGCGTCTCGATGGCGAAGGGGCAGTCCGACTCCGGCCGCCCGGAGAGCAGGACGCCCTCGCGGTAGTTGTGTCCGAAGTGCTCATGGCTGACCAGGACCCTGTCCGCCCGCACGCGCAGCTTCGGATAGCCCGCGGTATAGTCGCTGTTGTAGGGGTCGATGACGATGGTATAGCCCTTGTAGCGGATGGCAAAGCAGGCGTGGCCCAGCCACTGGATCTCCATCTTGTCCACAGCTTATCCCTCCATGACGTGCAGCGCGCGGATCTCCGGGTTTTGGATCGTGTCCATGATCGCGAAGGCGTGGCCCTCGAGATAGTCCGAGCCGCTGCGGCTGAGCTCCTGCCGCCGGAGCTCCCGGATCACGGATGCGCAGATGTCCTCGATGACGCCCGCCTTGGTCTGCCGCCCGGCGGCGTCGTTTTCGCCCGTGAGCAGGAATTCCAGCGCCGGCTTCAGCCCGCCCAGCTCCGGCAGCGCGTCCATGCCCCGGAGCATCCACTTGTAATAGGGCATGTGCCGCCGGTTGAGCAGGTAGATCATGCCGCAGGCGGCGCGCACGAACTCCGCCGCCGCCAGCATGGCCGCGCCCTCCTCGCCGTGCCCGAGGCAGCGGCTGTAGTTGTACTGCCCGGCCTGGGCCATCTCCACCGCCCGGGCGGCCAGCTTCTTTTTGCGCACGTCCTCCGGCATGCCGTGCAGAAGCTGCTCGCGGACGGCGCTGAAATGCCCGAGATCGTCCCGCCAGACCTCGCCGTTGGTGGCCTCGGCGAGGGCGTGCGCGGGCAGGTACATCCACTGCCGCCAGCTCTCCGGCGCGCCGGGGGAGCCGGTGTAGCGCCGGTAGAAGAAGCCCGTGCGCCGCACGCCCAGATGCTCCTCGCCCAGGGCGCTGCTCTGCGCGGACTTCCGCCGCGGCAGCTCCCGGTAGGCCCGGGCGAGCGCCACGCCGACGGCGAGGTCGTCCTCATCCTCCAGCCACATGCAAAAGCCCGTCTCGTAATCGTGATCCCGGGAGAGCTCGTCGTCAAAGCCGAAGCACTCCGAGCCGCGGCCGACCAGGCCCACGGCGATGCGGCCCTCATAGTCCGCAAAGCGCCCGTGCAGCATGGGCCGCCCGTATTCCTCGTAAAAGGCCCTGGCCTCGTCAAGTCCCGCCACGGATCGCCGCCATCCTTTCCCTGAGCTCCTTCACATAGAGGAAGTAGCCGAAATAGTCAAAGCAGGGCAGGCACTTGCGGATCGTCAGCGCGTGATAGCCGTCGTGCGCGAGCCCCGGGGCGTTGAGGTGCTCCCAGGCCCTCTCCATGCACTGCCCGACCCGCTCGTCCAGCGGATCCTGCCTGTCGTAGAGCTCGGCCAGGCTGCACCAGGTCACGGCCTGGTCGTTGTCCTGCCCCCCGGCGCGGCCGAGCACGTCCAGCGCCAGCCGGTAATGGCGCTCCGCCCCGGCGAAATCGCCCAGCTCCGCACAGGACTGGGCCATGTTGTTGTACAGCCCCGCGAAGCGGTAGTCCGCGGGGTCCAGGTTGTCGGCATAGACGCGCCCGACGTGCCGGAAGATGGGCAGGGACTCCTCCGCGCGGCCTAGGCTCTTGAGCGTCGTGGCGGCGTTGAGCAGCACGGTGGCGCCGGAGACGGTGCTCCCCAGCCGGTGAGCGCGGAGGTGCGCGAGGC
>Ga0079305_1002642_pt1 | contig 14629 bp, 13 predicted proteins | sample LMS_cellobiose_e_FD_79183 | JGI IMG/M metagenome (GOLD analysis project Ga0079305, IMG submission 79183) | Rumen-fistulated moose microbial communities from Alaska, USA - LMS_cellobiose_enrichment | ecosystem: Host-associated > Mammals > Digestive system > Stomach > Rumen fluid ... | reverse complement strand
GGGGTATCTGGCAAGCATCGCCCTGACCAAGCATGCCGAAAAAATCGTTACCGACTCCGGCGGGCTCCAATGCGAGGCTTTTTATGCGGGAGTTCAGTGTGTGACCGTGTTCGATCACGTTGTATGGCCGGAAACCCTGGTCGGCAACCGGAATCAGATGTGCAGCGCCGATGCAAAGGCGATTCTGGAAAAACTCGCCGCTCATCAGACGGTCGATCCGGCGTATCAGCCGTTTGGCGATGGTCATGCCTGTGAAAAGATCACAGAGAAAATTGATTCCTTCTTTAGGGAAAGGCGTAAATAAACGTGGGCAGCTATTTCAAGCACGAATCCGCTTATGTGGATGAACCGGTCAGCATTGGCGATGGAACAAAGATCTGGCATTTCTGTCATGTCCAGAGCGGAGCGAAAATCGGCGAACGCTGCATTCTCGGTCAAAATGTGAATATCGCCAATGATGTCGTTATCGGCAATAATGTTAAAATCCAGAATAATGTCGCGGTCTACACTGGAACGGTTGTTGAAGATGACGTCTTTCTCGGCCCAAGCTGTGTTCTGACGAATGTGACCAATCCCAGAAGTCAAATCAAGAGGCATTCTCTTTACGAGAAAATTCTGATCCGGCGCGGCGCCTCGATCGGTGCGAATGCAACGATCGTCTGCGGCATCACCATCGGACGGTATGCTTTCATCGCCGCCGGAGCCGTCGTTGCAAAAGACGTCCCGGATTATGCGTTGATGGTTGGGGTCCCGGGGCGCAGAGTCGCCTGGATCAGCCGTCACGGGCATATTCTGAAAAATCCCGACCAGGACGGCATCATGATTTGTCCGGAAAGCGGATACCGCTACAAGGAGGTGTCTCCCGGAGTGATCCGCTGTCTGGATTTGGATGAGGAGGCTCCGCTTCCGCCTTCGCAGACCGAGGGGAAATTCACATACGATGAGTTCAAAACAAAACCGTTTTAGGCTTTGTTTTCAGAGCGGGCAGGGATGTTTCCATGGTTAAAGTTTGCCACATGACCAGCGTGCACAAACGCTATGACACGCGCATCTTTCAGAAGATGTGCCGTTCTCTGGCAAAAAACGGCTATGATGTCACTTTGCTGGTTATGGATGACTTGCCGGAAGAAACGAAAGACGGAGTCCGGATCGTTTCTGTCCCTTTCAAGCCGAAAAACCGGCTTGACAGAATTCTTCATTCAGGCAGAAAGCTTTTAAGAAAAGCTGTGGAACTGGATTGTGACCTGTACCATTTTCATGATCCGGAGCTGCTGCCGATCGGTCTGCGGTTGAAAAAACTCGGCAAAACGGTAATCTATGACAGCCATGAGGATTATCCTCAACAGATTATCGGCAAATCTTGGATCCCCGGCAAAATTACGAGAATGCTGCTTTCTCGTTTCTTCCGTTGCTATGAAACATCAATCTGCCGGAGACTGGATGCCGTGATATTTCCCTGTACAGTCAATGGGAAAAACATCTTTGAAAACCGGGCCCGGCGGTGTGAACTGGTCGGCAATATGCCCATTCTCCAGACAAATCCGGCTCAGAACATGTGTGTAAAAAAAGAGAAGCAGATCTGTCTGACTGGATCGCTGGCGGAAGCCCGCGGAGTTACACAGCTTGTCAAGGCAATGGAGTTCTGCGATGGCATGCTGGTGATGGCGGGGGCGATTCAGGAAAAATATCTTGCTTATCTGCAGACCTTGCCGGGGTGGGAAAAGGTCGATTTCCGGGGACGTGTATCGTTCGAAGAAGCGCAGAAGATCATCGGTCAATCCTGTGTCGGTACAAGCGTGCTGCGCAATACTCTGCAGTACAATCGCATTGATACATTAGCAACAAAAATCTACGAGTATATGAATTTCGGACTCCCCGTCGTCATGAACGATGCTCCCTATAACAGGAGCCAGAATGACCGATTGAATTTCGGGATATGTGTTGATCCGGATTCGCCTGCGGAAATTGCAGCGGCACTGAATCATTTTCTGGCGCATCCGGATAAGGCAGAAGCAATGGGCCGTAACGGCAGAAAAGCTGTCGAACAGGAATTCAATTGGGATATCGAGTGCAAAAAACTTCTTGATCTGTATAAAATGGTTTTGTAACAATCGCCAAGCAATGACATGAATAAGAAACTGCTACGGCTTTTTAGTTTAATTTTGTATCGTCTTTCTCTTGATCTGTCATATCCTCTGATTTCAGAATACTACGAATATTCCGGAATGATTATTTCCGACAGTGCGATGCCTCCATTGTATTCCTGGCTGATTTTTCTCTGCTCGTTGCCTTTTGCCATGGCTCTTTACCACAGAGACACCTTCTTCTGTGCGTTGACAAGCATGTTGTATCTTCTCGGTTTCGTTCCTATGACATCTCTGTTTATGTACATGGAACCGTCTTCGGGGCTTGTATTATGTTTCTGTCTTTACTGGGGCGTGCTTGCCTGTGCGGCATTTGCGGCAGTCCGCTGGACACCGCCGCTACTGGAGAGCAAAAAGGATCATACCGGACTCCTTTATTTTTTCATACTGTCACTTTGCGCCGTTGTCCTGTATGCCTCATGGCGGTTTCGGGGGCTGTCTTTCCATTTCGATCTCAGTACCGTATATGAGCTGCGCCAGGATGCCGAAATCAAGAATATGGGAAATTTGTTCAATCGTACTCTTTCTTATGCAAATAAATTGCTGCCGATCGCAACAACGTTTTTTTTGTGGAAAAAGCAGAAAATCTGGTTTATCGGACTTTTGATCGTCACATTGCTTGACTTTGGAATCGGGGGACATAAAACGGTATTTTTCAGTGTGATCCTGAGTGTGCTCGTCTGCCTTTTTTACCGGAATTGGATGTGGAAGGCTATTCCGATCGCATTGGCTCTGATGAATTTTGCCGGGATGTATCTGCTTAGGCAATTCAACAGCATCGAACTGATCGGATACTCTACAAGAAGAGTCCTTTTTGTTCCCGCACTGCTGAATTATTGCTATTATGATTATTTCAGGTCTTATGGAGCGGATTATTTCCTTGCCGGACCTGTCGGCAAACTTACCGGGTTGACATCACCGCATTCGGACAACATTCCTCATCTGATCGGTGAAATATATTTTAACGCGCCGGACATGGGAGCGAACAACGGGCTTTTCAGCGACGCCTATGCCAACCTGGGGATCATCGGTTGTGTGGTGATGCCGATAATGTTGATACTGTGTATTTACCTGTTGCAGTATATCGGCAGCACTCTTCCGGCTAAAGTACTATTCAGTGTTGTAATCGTGTTTTCGGTAACATTTGTAAGTTCGTTTCTAACAACCATCCTTTTCACCCACGCGCTCGTTCCCTGTTATCTGCTGCTGTATCTTATGTCGACATCCCACAACAAGGAGCTGAACCGGGACACAATGCTTGTATCAAGCTCACCATCCATTGAAAAACCAAGGATTCTGTTATGAAAAACATCTTTTCCAAATTAAAAACCTTCGTTGCTAACGGCTTGCGTACGATATGTCCGAAATGGTGGGATGTCTTCCTTTATGTTTACAGAGAAAAACATTTTTGCAATTTGCGAAATCCGTCAAATTTTTATGAAAAATTGATGTGGATCCAATGGCACATATATCAGAATAACAAATCCGTGATTCAATGTTTAGATAAAAATATGGTCCGGCGGTATGTGGAAGAAAAGGGATGCGGCGAGATTCTGATCCCGCTTCTTAAGGTTTTCAAAACGCCGGATGAAATCAAATTGGAGGACTTGCCGAATTCATTTGTTTTGAAGAGAAGTTGGGGATGCGGCGATGTGTTTATATGTCCCGACAAAGGGCTGCTGGATCCGCAGAGTCTGGAAAAAGCCAAGAAGCATTGGAGAACCATGTCGGGCGCATATGACAGAAACACCTGTCGTATGCTTGGAATCAAAAGAGACGATTTGGCTATCACTTATGTTTGTGAGAATTACTTGGTATCGCTAAGTGCGGTTCCGAACGATTATAAATTTTATTGTTTCAACGGCGTACCGAGATGTGTTTTGGTTGTGTCCGGTCGATATACGAACAATAAGTGCGCATGTTTGTTTGACACAAATTGGAAAGAATTGGTTGTTCATAATTACCAGGGATTCGTGAAAAATGCCGAGTTGAAAAAACCTGAAAATTTTGACCAGATGTGCGAATATGCGAAAGCTCTCAGCGGGGATTTCCCGTTCGCAAGGGTAGACCTGTACAATATCAACGGGAAAATTTATTTCGGAGAGATAACACTGTTTCCCTCAACGCATCCGATTCAATGCGATACAATACAGGGGCGGCCAATGGGGGATTGGCTTGTTCTGCCCTCTCTCGAAGGCAAATGAGATTATGGATTTCTTAAAAAAAATCGTTTCCGTACTGAAAGGCGACAGTCTCCTAGGCCATGTGTCGGTATTGACCATCGGAACCCTGATCGGTCACCTGGCGACGCTGGCGGGAAGCCCGATACTAACGCGGATCTATACACCGGAAGCGTTCGGCACATTCGGCGTTATTTTCACCGGCATTTCCTTGCTGGCGATTTTTTCCACTTTCCGGTTCGAACTGGCAATCCCATTGGCGAAAAAAGAAGAAGAGGGATTTCATTTAGTGATTCTCTGCGGATGGTGTTTGTTGTTTTTCTGCCTGATTTTGTGTGTTGCGATTCCTGTCATCAAAGCGTTTCACATCATAGAAGGGCTGGATAGGATCTCTTACTGGATGCTGATCTTCTTTCCCTTGGGCTGTTTCGTGGTCGGCGTGTACAACACCTTGGTATCATGGGCTATTCGTGCACGCAATTTCTGGCTGATTTCACAAACAAAATGCGCGCAGAGTATCGGTATCGTGGCCGGGCAGCTGATTCTGGGTTTTTTGGATTGCCGTCACCTGGGGCTTGTTTGGGGAGATGTGCTGGGGCGTTGTCTTGGGATTTCATCCCTTTTAAAATCTTTGTGGGCACAAAAATATTTTCAGCGATTTGATTTTCCCGATATGCGTCAGTTGATTTCCGTGGCTAAGACCTACAAGGACTTTCCGATGAAGAGTCTGCCGGACGGCATATCGGATAAACTGAACAGTTCGATGCCGATTTTTTTGTTTTCAGCCTTTATCAACAACAGCGCCAGCGGCTTTTTCTTTTTTGCAAACAGTCTGCTGGTGCTTCCCAGTGTACTGCTTGGACATACACTCTCTCAAGTGTATCTGCCGAGATTTGTGGAACATTTTCAAACGGGAACTTTAGCAGAGAGCGTCTCTGATGTATTGGATTCTCTGACGCAACTGGCCGTTATACCTTTTTGTATTGCTGCGGTTTTATCTCTCAATCTCGTGTCCCTGATATTTGGCGAGTCCTGGGCTCCGGCGAGCTGGTTTATCGTGTGGCTGGCAATTCCGTCATGTATCACCTTTATCTTTTCTCCGCTATCGCAAGTGTTTACGGTCACAAGAAGATTTCTTACCGCTTTGCTTTATCGTACCTGTAACTTCTTTTTCCGGCTTGGCGGCTTCTTTCTGGGGTATTATTGGAACAAGGATTATATTGTTCCTGCGTACGCAATCATGGCAGCTTTGGCCGGCATTACGGGAATTTCAATCATATTATTTATCGCAAAAGTGAAAACACATGTCATTTATAAAAATTTATTGCTTTTGCTTTTTTCCTGGGGAGCAACAGGCCTTGTCGTCACATATGGAAATGTTTATATCCGAATTTCATATGTGTTTCTGTTGGTTGCGATATTCTTTTTTATTACCATACGAAAGAGGGGAATGAGGGAAAAACGGCATCAGAAGTAGCCGGTTTCCGGTCGTCACGTTCCTTTGTCCGTAACAATCACATCGTCAAAGAAGATTTCGCCGTTGAGGCACCGGAACAGCAGACGGAATTTCGCCCCCTTTACGGAATATTCTGCCGGGTCAAAAGAAAACGAATAGGTCATTACCTGATTTTCTTTGAAAATTTTTACGGGAAGCACGGGGATTATACGGGGAGGAACCTTTTTTTCTGTATAGGCCAAAAGGGATATTTCCGCCGCAGATCCGGCACGGCCCCGGATGCGGAAAAATATATTTGCTCTGCCATGCAGTGTAAACATACAAGAAAACAGTCCACAGGGATGAGCCGCTGTCTTCATCCTGAAAGATCTTTTCCCGCTGATGGGATTAGCAGCGGAGGATTCGATTTCAAACTTCTGTTCAGGACGGAATGAAGCCAGGTTCCAGTATGCTGGAAAGGGAGGCTCGCCGGCGAGAAACGTTATTTTCTTATTTTTTGCAATCTGCAATATCTTGCTGCTTAAGTGCGTTGCTTTCTCTGCATCGCCGTTGAGTATCAGATTTTTCCCGGACGGCATCAATGGCGGCAGACACGCGCCGGCTTTTCGGTAACTGTATACTTGAAAGTAAAGCTTCTGCTTCCGTGTGCGCCTGGCGGAGTATATGAGCTTCCAATCCCCGGTCAGCCCCAAGTCCTGTTTGGACAGCTCTTTGTCGCCCTGCATATCGCAGCACAAATAAATGACATCCGCATACGGAGCATTACCGGAAACGATGCGGGCAATATCCCGTATTTTTTCAGTATTATCCTGACTTTCATGGAAACCGCATACGGGGACAGGGGAATACAGGGTCATCAGTTGAAAATCTCCGCCGCGGACAACCGCCAGCGGATATCTGTCATTTACAGTGTCCTGTGAGATCGCCTCGGCCGCATCAATCATCAGGCGCCCCTTGAAATTGAACCGGAAGATTTTGCAGCAGCAGACAATACTCATTATGATGACCAGCGCCCACCACCATTTTTTGAATTTAACCATCATAAAGGTCATCAGCAATGTCGCCGGGAAAATGCATATCACCGCATATCTTGTAGAATAGAAATTCGGAATGAAAAATCGCCAGACCATCATCCCGGTCAGCAGCAGATAAACCCACAGCAGGACTTTCAGATTTTTGCGGCAGCTCTGCATCGTATAGAATACCAATCCGGCAATAGCCATGCCGAAATAAACCTCGAAGCAAACCTTGATGATCTTGTTGAGAGATTCCCACATTTACAACAAGGTCCCTTCTATTTTTCTCATCACGGTCGTTTCAAAAAAATGAAACGGGATTCCGAAAACCCATATCAGCAGTATACAACCGACTGCCAGTCCGCCCCAGAAATAAACATTTCCGACAAGTATTTTTTTCCACGTAAAAACCCGCAAGGCGGCGAACCAAACAGACGAAAACACCATTAGAGGAAGGATTTCGAGCGCCTCGTAACGGGAAAAAACGGCCCAGGCCAGGAAAAAACCGGATGGACCGAAAAAGATATTTTTTTTCCGGAAACCGAGAACCGCGAAAAGCAAAAACGCCGCTTCAAAAAACAGCATAAAATTTTCCCGCATGATATTTGCTGAATAATCCACCAGAACCGGATTGAAGGATATCAGAAACGCCGCGATCACCCCGGCTTTCCTGGTATCGAACAGATACCGTCCCGTTAAATAGAACAACGGGATCAGCCCGATCCCGAAAATCAGGTTCAAAGCTATTCCCGCGGGCAGAGGGGAACATCCCATGCGGATAAAAAATTGAATGATCCCCAGCATAACGGGAGGAATATAAAACAAGGGGTCGTTCTCCAGCAGGGCGGAAAAACTGCTGCGGCTCCACATTTCGGAGATTTCCAAATAATAAACGGCATCAGGTCCGACTTGCGGTTCGCGCAGAAAAATAAAGATGCGCAAAAAGGCACCGAACAGTACTGCCGCCGCAAGAAGCCAGCGGTAAAGTCCTTTTTTTTCTTTTTTTTCGGAACAGGAAAAGCTGTCATTGCGCCAGTCAAGCAGAGAAAAAAAAGTCAAAAAAAAGTCGATCACAAGACTTTTGAAGCTTTGCCCAATGTTGTTTGCCAGCTTTTTCATTGAGATTTTCTATTCATGACGTGCTGCTTCTATTCCGATGCAGCCATCTTGACCAGCAGTTCAAAAGTGTCCCACGCATGCCCGTATTCCATACTGTGTTTGAAATACGGATTCTGTTCCCGGGTGGTTTTGGGATCACAATAAACCTGTCGTGCCCGCTCGTCCATAGGAAAATATCCGGCGATATCCCGATAAACACGTTTGATCTTTTCCGGAGCCTTGTACGCATACCAGCCATAAAGGAGCGCGTGGGTGTGTGCATACGGACCGTACCCGCGTCCAGTCTTCGGATCATAGCGGTAGAATCCGTTGCTGCCGTTCATATTGTTGACCAGCCGCCAATAAGGGTTCCGCGGCGTCGGAGCAACAAGGATTTTTTCGTAAAACTTATCGAACAGGGATTCCCTCAATAGCGCGATATGCTCCCGATCCTCTTTGCTGTCCGCCGCTTTTTGCCAGAAATATAAAAAGACCGGGTGCCTCTGGGCATGGCTGGTATCCCACTCCACATCTTCCACCGGTTTCGGCGGCATATTCGGTACCGCCGTTTCATACCCGGAGTAGGCAAAGCTCGGATTTTCCCGCCATAATCCGGGCTGCAAAGCCCAGAAACGCCTTGAGTCATCCCATTTTATTTCCTGCCGAAGAAACCGTATAACAAGTTTCATGCCCTCCTGACATATGGCCGAGGATTCATTGGCAACACCGGTCTTTTTGTAGTAGTAATGCATGTTTCCCATGATGGCCAGCGGAAACAATTCCAAATCCGTAAATGTGCGATAATAGGAATATTCCCGCCGTTGTTCCGGATAAACCTTTTCCCCGGAGAGAATTCGCTCCAAGTGATCCTTCATTGGACAAAGGCGTCTGCTCCAGGGACGCTGATGCGCATGCCATTCCGATACGATAAACGCCTCAACAACTCTCACCATTTCGGGAGTAATCAAGGATGGAGAGTCATATTCCGCACAATTTCTGATGAAAAACGAGAGAAGCATGAGATAATGCTCCCGATTCAAAACACCAATCTTTTCCCAAGCCGCAACTGCTTCTGGAGAATTTATGGAATCCGTGAAACGCTGAAAATGCTCGGAAAAACGTTTCTGCAAATCAGCATTGTTTTTTTCAAAAGCATAAGAACAGGGAATCAGCAGGAACATGCCTGTGTCATAAGCATCCCTCGAACGCCACAATTCCTGAGACAAAACCGGATAGATCTGAGTTTGCAGGAGCCGCTTTATGTCGGGATCGAACTCAGCCGAAAAAATAGACATGGAGAAACAGAAAAGAAGCAGAGCAAGAACTTGTTTCCTCATGATTTTATTGCTTATCCGCCATGGACTCAATCACTTCAATAAGCATCCCGGTCAGCCGTTCGAAATCGAAATCTTCCGCAGCCTTACGGGCATTCTCGCATTCACGCGCATATTGTTCCGGCGGCATGGATGCGTATTCTTCGATTGTTCTGGCAACGGCAGCAGGATCCGACTCGAAGATTTCCCTGCCGCATTGATATTTTTCGATCAGGGAATACCCTTGACGAACGTTGGACAAAATCGGCCGTCCGGCGGCCAGATACTCGAAAAATTTATTCTGGCTTCCGCCGAACCGCAAAACGCTGTTTTCCTGATGTCGGATCAGATCCAGATTGAGATCCGTCCTCGTTACGATCCCGGGCATATATTCTTTCCCGACCTTTCCCCGGAAGAAAACGTTTGCAATGCCCTCTTCACGGCAGCGTTGTTCCAGTTTTTCCCGTTCATCTCCGTCGCCGAAAATCAGAAAACGGATCCGGGGATTCCGGATAAGTTTTGCCGAATCGAGAATACGGCCCACATTATTCACATGACGGATCGAACCGCAGTACCCGACCTTGAATGTATCCTTTGAATCCAGCTCCGGATCATCATACCGGAGCGTCTCCGCTTTTTTTTGAAATACCGGGAAATCCACTCCGTTATTCACATAGTACACGTCTCGGAGATCAATTTTCCCGTGGTGCTGCTGAACGTCCCATTTTTTTTCGATAATGTAGTCTTTGCCACCTTCCATGGTGAAAATAAGCCGATCGGAATGCCGATAAATCCAGTATTCGCCACAATAAAGACATTTGATAAGCAGACTGTTTGCCGATAAAACGCCATATGAGAGAAAAGATTCCGGCCAAAGATCGCGGATTTCCGAAATGACCGGGATCTTAAAAAATTTAGCGATCCGGATCCCGGCAACCAAAGTCAGAGGATGCACGGATGATCCCATGATCACATCAGGTCGACCGTATTTTCCCGCATACTGCTTTGCCGCAGGAATCACGTGCCGGGCAAAATTCACCATATTCAGTATCCGGGAAAAACCATTCCCTCGATAAGGCGTCGTCCGAACAAAAACGAACGGAATGTCATCAACAGTTTTTTCGACCCACAATTTTCCGGGGGGAATTTCCGCGGTTTTGTTCTGGTTGTGAATTGTATTTGCGCAGAAAATGATCGGCGCATACCCTGCGAGCTTGAGATATTTCGCGAAATTATAATGCCGCCCGCCACGGTCAAAAAACATATTGGCGGCATAATGGTTCAGAATCCAGATATTTTTTTTCATCGCTTCAACTTTCTGTAGAAACGCGGCTCTCAAGCAGTATATTTTAACATACAATTCCCCTTTTTCAAGCCCCAAGGGGGAAAAATCAACAGATTAAACTATTCCCTCACATCTTCTGATCCAGATTCCTTCCCGTTTCCTCATGCGAGAAGTTGGGCAGATAGGCTCGCATGACCTCGACGATCTCCGCCTTGGTGGTCTCCTGTTTCGCCAGGATATCTTCAAGATGTTTCAGAAATTCGTCCAGTTCCGCACGGGGTCTCGGTTTGACGGAATCGATGATGCCCAGGGCGTTGAACCGGACGAGGTCCAAATGTTCACCGGGGACATAAAACTCCTCGAAGCTCTTTTCCCCCGTCGTATCCGATTTGAAGTAATAGACCGGATACTGTTTTTCGTTTTCGGTACGTTCGAAAGCCGCTTCCCGAGCCTCCTCCTCGCTGGCGCAATACCGGGGAGTATACCCCAGCGCCGCGAGAAATTTATCCGCAATGGAGCTGAAGGTCATCATTTGCGCTTCCCCCAGCTTCGGGAAGAAGATCTCGCGGTTCTTCCCCAGAAGACATGCAAGCATGCAGATCTGTCCGGACTCCTCCGGTGAGACAAAGTACCGTTTCACGTCGCAGGGCGAGGAAAGAGGCTGCCGCTTCATCATGCGTTCGATAAAACCGGCCAGAAGACTGCCATTGGAAAACGCCACATTGGCGAAGCGCGCCGTGGTGATCTTGAACTTGTCGGAGTAGGACATGATCATATCTTCCATGATCCGCTTGCTGGCGCCCATGATGTTCACCGGATTGGCCGCCTTGTCGGTGGAAACACAGAAAAAATGTTCCGGGGGGAATTCGGTCAGGAGATCCAGCAGCCTGCGGGCTTTGAGCACGTTGTTTTCCAGCAGAACCTGAACACTCCAGCGGTCTTTCTCACTTCGGACATGCTTATGAGCGGAAAAGTTGGCCGCGATGTCGAATCCACCGTTTTCCCGGAAAAGTTTTTCGAATACAGGATCGGAAAAGTTCAGGGGATACGTCCGGTAGTCCGGCGGCACATACATCCCGTAGGTGGAACGTAAATCTCGAGTGAGTTCAGTCAACCCGTTTTCACTGATATCCACCACGACGAGCTGGGCCGGCCGGAACGGCAGGACCGCCCGGATGAAGGAGGATCCGATCGTGCCCGCCCCGCCGATGACCAGAACTTTTTTGCCTTCCACAAGCCGGGAAAGCGTTTCCCTGTTGGCCTCGATATCCGGCAGAAACATGGAACTTTTCCGCCCGGTGATGCTTTCTCCGATGAATTCCGCAACGTGAAACATGATCACTCCTCCATCCAGGTCGGCTTCGCCGGCAAATCTTTGAACCATTTGAAAGGCAGCTGGCTCTTGGAAAACAGAATGACCCAGGCTGTCAAAAAAATGATTTTAAAGTCAATCCAAAGATTCTTATGTTCGGAATACCAAAGCTCCAGCGCACCCTTGTATGGTGCAATCTCTTTTGTATAGAATTCAATGGCATCGACCCCCGGCTTCGACAAATAGTATTCTTCATCACGAAATATGATGGACCCGATTCCTGTTATCCCCGGGATAGAATCATAAATGCGTTCCTGAACATTTTGAGGGAAACGGTAAAAATCGACTTCCATTTGAGGTCTCGGCCCAACAATACTCATGGTTCCGTTAAAAACATTGAATATTTGCGGTAATTCATTGATCTTTGTTTTCCGCAACAGTCTGCCGAATGGCAGGACCCGCGGATCATTTCTAGTTGTCAGACTTCCTGTCCCCATATTGGGCGAATTCAGCAGCATGGTAGCAAATTTAATGATTTTAAAACGTTTATTTTTATACCCGACTCTTTTTTGCAGATACCAAATATAATGCTCTCCGGTACACCACAAAATAAACATACAGGGAATCAGAAACCATGCCGTGCAAAGCAAACCTGCAAGAGCGATGCAGATATCGAAAAATCGTTTAAAAATAGGATAAATCATGATTTTTTCTCTGGTTTCATCCCTTCCTGAATATATTCAATATAAATATAATCATTTGGAAGTTCTTTTAGTATTTTAAATTCATTAATACTGCGATATACCGCTATAGCTCTTGCATTTGCCTTGGAAACCGTTGCAAACGTCCGAAAATGATTGGACCAGCAGATATTAAAGACAATGCGGCACATTTTCTTGACAATTCCGCATCCCTGAAAATTGTACCCTACCAAAAAACCGGCAAAAGCCTTCCGGTTCACAAAACAGCGGATCATAAAATATCCCGCGATTTGATTATCTTCCGTTACCGCGATCATTGGGAAAAAGGAAGGATTTTTCCATAATCTATAAAGCGTATTTTCATCAAAATCATGCGGTTTAAAATAACGATATGACTCATCAGGCTGATCATGAAAAAATGCAGATAACGCGGTAATATCCGCTTCCTGAACCGGACGAAAAATCATCTCGCTGCTTGAATATTCGCAACAGACAGATTTGACAGCCTTGTCAATTTTCTTCCAGAATAAAAAACGAAAAAGAAGACCGTTGCAGAATTCCGCAACTCTCCATAAGAAACCGAGATGATGCTTGATAAACAGCAGCAGACGTATCATATCACAGATATTTTCCCTCGGCAATATTTTTATAGTAGTCCGGAACGATCACGGTGCTCGGGATATTGACGACGCGGTCCTCCAGCCATTCGGCATTGGCAAGATCCCCGCATTGGCATCCCGCGTACATATCCAGCTTGTTGTTCAAGATCCAGATTGGACGCGTCATGATCTTATGATCGTTTGTGAAGGTCAAAAACTCATCCCGCTCCGCACGATCCTTCAGAATCACCGCCATCAGCCAGTAGTTGGAACGCGCCTCGGCCGGTTCCTTATTGAACGGAATGCCGGCTTTTTCAAAGAATTCTGCATATTTTACGGCAAGTTCACGCTTGATCCGGACAAACCTCTCCAGTTGTTCGATCTGACCGCAGCCGAGTGCTGCCGCCAAGTTGGTCAACCGGTAGTTGTACGCCGTATAATCATGACGATATTCCCAGCGGTGCGGAATTTTCGCCGTTGTCGTAATATGTTTTGCCAGTTTGGCCTTTTCTTCACTGTCTGTGAGGATCATACCGCCGCCGCCGGTAGTGATGATCTTGTTTCCATTGAAACTGATGGCACCGAATTTCCCGAAACGACCTGTATGTCTTCCTTTATAGAATGACCCCATGCTTTCCGCAGCATCCTCGACTAACGGGATATTATACTTTTCAGCAATGGCCGCGATCTCATCGATGCGGCAAGGGTGTCCGAATGTATGCATGGGAACAATCGCAGCGAAACGACGTCCTGTTTTGTTGTTGTATGTGAAGCCATCCGGTTTTTTCCGGGAGTTTTTCAGGAGAAAATCTTCCAGTTTTTCAGGAGACATTCCCATGGTATCGCGGTCTACATCGACAAAAACCTGATGCGCATTGCAGTAACTGATGGCATTGCAGGTCGCAATAAACGAAACCGGCTGCGTAATGACTTCGTCATCCGGCTGAACTCCGGCAAGGAGAAGTGAGATATGCAAAGCACTGGTACCGTTGACCGCCGCGACAGCAAACGGGGACCCCGTATAATCCGCAATCGCCTTTTCAAACCTGCCGACATATTCTCCGACACTAGAGACAAAATTGGAATCCATGGCATCCAGCAGATATTTACGTTCATTGCCGCAAAATCTGGGATCATGGAGAATAATCATATTCTCCGGTTCATCAAATATTTTCCGAACAAATGAGATGAAGTCTGACCAGACATTGTTTCCCACACGCATTTCATCCACCCTGTTCCAAGGGAACTCCAGCCACTACAGTCCGGCAAAAGTTGCCGGGCTTGATCGATAATGCCGGCTCCTGCGTTATATCAAAGGCATCTGAAGTCTTTAATTTGAGCGTAGGAGAGCCCACAATGCACTACTATAGCACCTTTCCGCAGTTTTTCAAGTCCGTTCCCCGATATTGTCCCGACACAGTACTGTCCGGTAAAAATTGCCGGACTTGATTGATAATGTCGGCTCCTGCGTTATATTAAAGGTGTCTAACGTCTTTAATTTGAGCGTAGGAGAACCGACAATGCT
>Ga0079305_1002641_pt1 | contig 14641 bp, 15 predicted proteins | sample LMS_cellobiose_e_FD_79183 | JGI IMG/M metagenome (GOLD analysis project Ga0079305, IMG submission 79183) | Rumen-fistulated moose microbial communities from Alaska, USA - LMS_cellobiose_enrichment | ecosystem: Host-associated > Mammals > Digestive system > Stomach > Rumen fluid ... | reverse complement strand
TCTCCTCTCACGGGTTATTTGTTTAGTCACTTATTAATTCGACAAAATGGGGGGTGAAGTCCTTTTTCTGTCCGACTAAAACCCCGGTATTTTCAGCCTTAGGTATTTTGAAAAAGTCTCAATAAAAAAGCGGGCTTTTACACCCGCTTAAATTTGTTGCCAATTTTGTTGCCAATCTATACCTATTTTTGCACTCAAAGACCCATTTTTAACCAACTGCTAAATTTATAAATCCCAATATACCGGCTTTTACACTTCAAACTACCCCTCACCAACATACTTACTAAAAAGTATACCAATTATGGTATAAGTCAGGGTAATAAAAAAAGCGGGCTTTTAAACCCGCCTTTCTGTCTGCCATTCTGTCTGCCGCTTTGCAAGATTCTTATGAAACTTTGCGATTATTACGGGATACTTACGGAACTATAATTGATCTCCATTGTTTTATATAAATCTCTGTATCCCCCAATTTATCGGGATTTGTTTAAAATAAAATGGTCGGGATGACAGGATTTGAACCTGCGGCCTCTTGGTCCCGAACCAAGCGCTCTACCAAACTGAGCCACATCCCGACGCATTACGCAGATATTATCTTAGCATTTTGGGAAGTGACCGTCAACCATTCCGCTCCAGATGGAAATACACATTAAATGCATAAAAGGCCCCCGTTTGCAGCTAGCTACTCATTTGCTCCTTCAATAGCAGACCTACCAGATTAAAGAAGACTGAACCCGCATAATAGATAATTAACGCTCCCAATATGGAAAGCAGAGGGACCAACAGGTAAATAACGATACCCAGGCAGATGGCCAAGGCGGTAGTCAGATAGGCAGAAATGTATTCATTTATTATCCTATTGGTATAAAAAAAGATTTCACTCATACGAAAGGCATCGCGAAGATCTCTGGAAAGACTGAAGGCACCTATGGCTATAGGCAGCATAGTACCTAGGATTAAAAAAATAATGGCAGCCAAAAGGCTTCCAATACCCGGTAGTGAAAGCAGCAGTACTGCTAACACTAAGGGAATACCTAAATAAACCACGCAGATTATTAACACCTGCAGCCCGTCATTAAACAGTTCCGCCCAACCATCCCATTCCGGGAGCATTTGATGTCCTCGCAGTCCTGCTTCCAGGCAAGCCAGAAAATACCCCAAGGTCAGAATGTTGACAATGGGCAGCAGGGTAACAACACAGCCCAGCAACAGCTTACGTACCCAGTCCGGGTCACGGAATGGAAACAGCAGATATTCGCGTAAATCCATAAATCCATCTCCTCCGGTATATACATATCGGTTGCAGATGGTTTCTATGCCAGTAATATCTGCTGTAGGATAACTGCAAAAATAGGCAGTTTATTGATTATGACTGGTAATTTTGCAAATCACTATGGCTTCCATACTGACGCTGCAGTTCGGCAATCTGAGGAACCAGCTGGGTAATACGGTGATGAACTTCATGGTCGGGAACCTGATCAACCAGCAGAATACGATTCTCATCCAATTGCACGCCAATCTTGTAATGGTTTTTGGTAGTATCAGCACTCACCAGCAGCCCTTCCCATTCTTCCTTGGCATACTGGGAATTACGCAAAAACTCTTCTTTGGTCATAATCTGACCTTTTCGCATAAAAAAGCCTCCTTTGGGGTTACATTCTGTTAACTATCTTTTCCCCCGAAAGCAGGCTTTTATGTACTCCTATTTGATTCATTCTTCGTTTTTTGAAAAGTTTTTATGAGGGATTCCTTATTGGATCTGCTCATCTGCTTGATTTGTAGTTCCCTGCGCAAAGCTGAACTTTGATCAGCTACTTCCTCATAGTATACTAATTCCACCGGAAGTCTGGTACGGGTATATTTGCTGGCTTTGCCGGCATTGTGATGGGCAATTCTTTTGTCTAGGTCCTCAGCATATCCAGTATAAAGAGTGTTATCGCGACAGCGTACCATATAAACAAATGCCATTAATTGTCCCTTTCATCTCACTTTCTTTATACCTATCTAGTAAACGGTTTAAGCTAATTCAGTTTCCGGATCGGCTGCCAGCACGGGAAAACTTACCTCCACAATGGTTCCTATGTTGGGAAGGCTGTTAATCATCAAGCTGCCATTGTGGTTTTCGATAATTCTGTAGGCGACTGACAGACCTAATCCAGTGCTGCCTTCTTTGGTAGTAAAAAAGGGTTCCATAATTCTATGAATAATAGTTTCCTTTATGCCGATGCCTTCATCAACAATTCTTACCTGAACACTATTGCAGCCAGATCGGGTTTGGATAAATACATTCCCTCCTGGCTGCGAAGCTTCTATGGCATTCTTTACAATATGCATAAACACGAGAATGAGTTTGCTTTCGTCAGCGTACAAGCAGACATCGTTACTGAGATATATATGTAAATGAATATCCCGGTGTATAATCTGACTGTACAGTAAATCTACCGATCGACGCAGTATATCGTTGAGCATTACCTCGCTAAAGGTGATAGGGGAATTTTTGGCCAGACATAAAAATTCGCTGAGCACTTGGTCAGCGCGATCGATTTCTTCTATCATCAGTTGATAATAGCCTAACTTCTCAGGATGTTCCATAGCCAGCAACTGAGCCAGACCCCGAACTGTGGTCATGGGATTGCGGACTTCATGAGCTATACTGGTGGACACTTCACCAGCTAGAGATAACTTACTAAGCAGTTCACTGAAATCTTGGTATCCCTGACTGTTGATGGTAATGTTTCTTGGGTTAGGATGCTGCTGCGGCGGTGGACTGGAAAGTACTAATTCCGGTTTAATTGTTTGCTCGAACTGCTGTTTGTTCATCGATATCTCCTGCCAAAATATTTGTTTAGTATAGTAATTCTATATCAAAAACTCACGTCCTTGACCAAAATATCGCCAAATTTTTCATTAATACATGCCGCTTCGACTAAGAAAGTCCTATTTAAAAATTTGATAGAAATTTAAAGCGGGGGTATAAAACCCCCCCGCTTAAGAGGTTAGAACCGGTGATGGGTTACTTTAAGAGGAAGCTTAAACTTGTGGGTAATGGTATTGCCAATAGTTTCAATATCATCTGTAGTAACGTCAATAACCAGACACTTCAGCTTGGCATAAATTCGATAGGCATTATCCAATTCCTCTGCCACCTGTTCATCCAGAGTATCTGGATCAATATCCTCGAAACTCCGCAGACGCTCACGGCGTAATTCCATCAGGGTATCAATGTCGATGGTCAAGCCGACCATGGGGACCCTTCCTTTGAGTTCCACGATTTCCTCTGGAATCTCTGTGTCCTGTAGAATGGGATAGTTAGCCACTTTAATTCCCAGATTAGCCAGGTGCATGGACAAGGGTGTCTTGGAAGTACGGGGCAAACCAAGAATTATAAGATCAGCATCCTTAAAGGTTTCCAGATTCTGACCGTTATCGTGATCAATAGTAAATTCAATAGCCTGCATGCGATTGAAATAATGATCGTCTAGTTTATGAGTAAGACCGGAAATGTTGGATGGCTCCAACCCGGTTTTCTCCTGAATCACCTCAAATAATGGTGACAGTACATTAACGGCGCGAACACCCAATTCTTTAGCCTTGCTCTCCATTAAGGCACTCAGTTCCGGCTTTACAATGGTGTAAACTACAATAGCATCTTCCTCAGCCGCCTTGCCTAAGATTTCCGTGACCTGCTGCTCTTTGGTTACCCGGGAGAAGCGAGTTATACTACGTTCCACATTAAATTGTAAGACTGAGGCTACGGCAATTTTCTCAGCCGTTTCACCCACGGAATCGGAAACCGCAAATATGTGAAGCTTGTCGGTCATCACATCATCCCCCTTCTATGTGCCTTAGCAAGAACCTACTGTCACTACTGTAGTATATATTCTACAGACCACGTTTATTTTCCTTCTTTTAAGCCCTTGGGCAGGTTCAGCAAAACCCGGTAAATCAGTACCATATTTCCACCCGGCCCTCCGGGTTATCAGGGTCAGTGGAAGGGGGGATATAAGTCGAACCAGTCGATAATAAGCCACATATATCGCGTATGGAAGCCACCGGTTCTCCATTTTTAAGAAAAGGTGCCATGGTTAACTCACCCTGGCCATTGTTGATCAGGTAGGTAGTATTGCCTATGAACAATTTAATAGCTTTACCGCCATCCATGTTAAAGGTGAATAGACCATAGCCGTAGAGGGTGTCAAATCCCAGCTCTCCCAGGTCAATGGCTTGCATTTGCAGGTAATCCCGAATATAAGCAGGGGTCGGATTTTCCTGAAATCGCATTTTATAGCGAGAAATAATCAGGGCAACCGCACCCGCAATGTGTGGAGAAGCCATGGAGGTGCCGGATAGTTCGACATACCGGTTATCAGGATAAGTGGAGTAGGTATTTACGCCTGGTGCTACTACGTCAATGCGGTCATTTGAATTGCTGAAGTTGGCTATACCTGTCTGCAGATTTATGGCTCCTACGGCAATTGTTTCGGGATAGTAGGCAGGATAGTCTATTTCCGGAGTATCAGGATTACCATCCCCCGCATTACCGGCAGCACAAACTACGGTTATCCCGTTATTGACCGTTTTAATAATTTCCTGGTGCATGGCCGGATTGGGCAAGGACGAGCCCAAACTCATATTGACAACATTCACCCTCTCGCCATTTTCTCCTTCCCAGTTGCGTACCCAGGCCAAGCCTTGATTAATATTCATAAAACTGCCGAAGCCATTCTGGTTCAACACCTTTACCGCCAGTAGTTTAGTCTCTGGTGCCATGCCCAGGATCTTTCCATTTGCAGCAATAATGCCGGCTACATGGGTACCATGTCCATTTAGATCCAGGTAATCGGGTTCACCAGGTACGAAGCTGCGCCCTCCAATAACATTACCAGCCAAATCAGGATGACGATAATCAATGCCCGTATCCAAAACAGCTACGATAGTTCCCTGTCCGCGTGTGGTCGGCCAGATTTTCTCTGCTGCCATCAGACTAATTCCAGGAGGTATCCAGGGCTGATCACTCAAGGTCCGATCATAAATGGCCACGATGGGCGACGTTTTAAGTCGCATTTATTAATCACCTCTCTTTGCTTTATAGTAAGCAAAAGAGGGTCATATGTTGCCACTGACTGGTTATTAAATCTATAAACCGGTACCTTTAAGTTTGCACAAAGGTTAAAAAACTTACCAAAATATATGAATTAATGGTATTATAAGTCAAGGGTTATCCTACTGGAGGGTGTTAGTTATGAGTTCAGCTGAAACCATGGTATTAGTAATTATTTTAGTCTGCCTTGGGGTTGGCTTGCTCGCCTCTATTATTGGATTATTCCTATTTAACAACTTTAATTGGTGGGACAAATTATAGCCCCCGCATATTTTCACTGCGCAGGTACCTAGTATCTCGGTTTGTAAGGACATGTTCGATTATTTGCAGCATGTCCTTTTTATCTTTTTGCAGAGTACCGCTGATGGGCAGGTAGTTGGAAGCATGGGCTCCCACAAATTTGATGGAATCTGCACTGATAGCTTCCAGCATAGTTTTCATCTCTTCCAGGGTCTCAAAGGGATCTAATACCGAAAATTCACCCCTTTGTACCTGTCGATATAATACGGTTCCCGGAACCGGTGTCACGGTCAGAGCAGCCAAGTAGTGGGGCTGCATTTCATTAATCATTTTGCCAGTAGCCAAGGCATGTTCATGGGAACGAGGTCCTTTGCCTGCCAGTCCCAGCAGAACCATTGCTGACAGGTTCCAACCAGCCTGGATCAAACGGCGTCCGGCTTCCAACATTTCCTCGGCCCCTACTCCCTTTTTGACCTCACGCAGCAGTTGATCGTCGCCGGTTTCCACTCCCAAATAGGCTTTTTTTAACCCTGCAGCACGCAGAGCAGCCAGCTCTGAAGGACTTTTGGCCAGGGTACTGTTAGGCCCGACATAACAGCCCACATGGCGCAAGGCTGGAAAGCTTTGTTTTAAGCAATCCAAGATCTCCAACAGGATTTCGGTATCTATAGCAATCGCATCTCCATCACACAGGAATACCTTTTCCACATTCCCATAATACTTACGAGCCGTCTGAATATCTTCTTTAATTTCCTGCAGAGGCCTTACCCGGTAACGCTTGTCCTTGTACATACCGCAAAAGGTGCATTGGTTGTGGGAACAACCAATAGTGCACTGCAGCAAGTAGCTGTTGGCTTCACTAAAGGGTCTGAATATGTTGCCTTCATAGCGCATATAACTGTTTCTCCTCTCCATTAATCTGTTTACTGCGGCTGCAGAATGTCCGGTTCACCCTGGGCAGAACCCGTGGGACCAGACTCTTCATTGTCATCCGGTTCTGTTTCTCCTTCTGGTTCGGGAGTTGGTGACAGTGGATTGTCAGGCTCCTCTTCAGGAATTGCTTCTTCTCCGGTTTGACCTTCATCATCCGGTGTTTCGGTTGGCTCAGTTTCCTCGGTATCCTCGGGCTCCTGCACCTGCTCCTGCTGCGGCTGGCGGGCTGGCTTCTGCTCCAACACTCCCCGGTAGTATAGGGAACTCATATAATTTCTCCATACGGGGGCAGCCAGACTCCCTCCGGAAACTCCGCTTCCTGTCACTGGACTCCCATCACTATTGCCTATCCATACAGCAGTTACCAGATCATTGGTATACCCAACATACCACAAATCCCGGCTGTCGGTAGTGGTACCTGTTTTCCCCGCCGACCTGATCGGAATGGCCGCCGGGGTTCCAGTCCCCCAGGATACTACTGCACCTAACATTTTATCCATGATTTGGGCGGTTCCTTTACTAATCACCCGCTTACTGGTTAGCTTATGCCTGTACATCTCGCTGTTGTCCCTATCCAACACCTGTTCTATAACATAGTAACCATGAACCACACCCTGGGAGGGGAAGGCAGTATAAGCAGCTGCCATTTCCGCCGGGGAAATTCCCTGCTTCATTCCTCCCAAACCTAGGGCCAAATGGCGATCATCCTCTTCCAAACTGGTAACACCGAATGATTTCAGATATTGAAAAGCTTTTTCCAGTCCTAATTTGTTTAATATCTCTACAGAGGCCACATTGTAGGAGCGAGCCAGAGCCTCACTAACTGTAACTTCATCAGGCGCCCAGGTATTGCTGTTGGTGGGCTGGTAACCTCCAAAATCCCGGGGCTTATTGTTAATAACCGTATCTGCATTGATCAGCCTTTCGTTGATGGCAGCAGCATAGTAGAGCGGCTTAATGGCTGAACCAGGTTGCCGGGGTCGAATCACCATATTAAGCTGATTTTTACTAAAATCAGCTCCCCCCACCCAAGCCTGGACCGCCCCAGTGGCCGGGTCCAGTGATATTAAAGCTCCGTCTTTGGCCTTGATTCCCCGCCAACCGATACTGCGCATATTATTAGTCAGCGCCGTTTCGGCCTGGTTTTGCATGATGGGATCAATGGTAGTGTAAATTGACAGTCCTCCTTGGTACAAACGTTCCTTGCCCACCAGATTTTCCATTTTCCATACTATGTAGTTCACCAGGTAGGGATGACGGGTCTGGCGGGTAGGAGCTTCGACTATGGTAATAGTTTGTTTCTTTAGCTGGTCAGCCTGAGTTGAATCCAGCAAGCCCTGTTCCACCAGTACATTTATTACCGTTTCCTGGCGCAGCTTTAACCCTTCCCAATTTGTCTGAGGATTATAATGTTCGGGAGACTGAATTAATCCTACCAGTAAACAGATTTCCGCCTGGTTAAGGGACCATATATCTTTATTAAAGTAAGCCTGAGCAGCACAAGCTAAACCCGCACAGCCCCGGCCCATATAGATTTCATTAAGATACATGGTTAATATCTCATCTTTGCTGAACTTTTCTTCCAGGGCAACCGCTAGAAATACTTCCTTGATCTTGCGGGTAAAAGTCTTTTCCTGGGTCAAAAACATAGTACGGGCTAATTGCTGGGTGATAGTACTGCCCCCTTGAGCACGGCTGCCTTCCAGAAGGTTGATATATATAGCACGGCCAATGCTTTTAGTATCCAGACCATTATGCTGGTAAAAACGCCGGTCTTCTACAGCTACCACAGCATCTTTCAAAAAGACAGGAAAGTCTTGAACGTTGGTACGCTGGTAACCAATCTGGGCCATTGGCTCTCCATTCCGGTAATAGATGGTGGTAGCCTGGGCCGGATAATACTCCCAGTCATTTAGACCAGTAGCAGCCAGTATCAAACGGGGAGTGGTCTGGGTCAGTGAAATACCTACCAGGAAGAAAACTGCAAACAGTACCACCCCGGCCAGGGTCCATCCAATTTTCCTTAACATTTTTTCCAGGGCATCTCCTTCTATATTAAAACTTGCTAAAAGTTTATCGTTGACTATGCTTCAGAACCTGTCAGGAATAAGGGAAAATCAGTAACAGCCTCCAGAACATATGTTCTTTTTAGCTAATTATCTGGTATACTTACATTATTACTAAATAAGCAGGTGATCAACCATGCGCACTGGGACTGCTAATTTGCCTCTGCATGGAGGAAAATGCCCGGCCTGGCTTTTTACACATATGAAATCTCTATCAGCGGCGATTATCGAAGTAATTTTGGAAGATTTCGGTACCGGTGAGGTACTGAGGCGCCTGTCGGACCCCTATTGGTTTCAAGCTTTAGGCTGTGTAATTGGGTTTGACTGGCATTCTTCCGGGGTAACCACTACCGTGTGCGGTGCCTTGAAAGAAGGTTTGGCGGAGATAGGCCCTCAAGCCGGGCTTTTCCTGGCTGGCGGAAAAGGCCGGTCAGCCCGCCGGACTCCCCTGGAAATCGCTGATCTGGCCGACCGTTATCCTATCCAGGGCAAGGTTGAAGACTTAATATATGCCAGCCGCATGGCAGCTAAAGTAGACAGCTCGGCAGTTCAGGATGGCTATCAAATTTACCACCACTTCTTTGTCTTCACTCAATCAGGGGACTGGGCAGTAATCCAGCAGGGTATGAATGAGGAACTGCGCCAGGCTCGTCGCTACCACTGGTTGGGTTCCCAGGTCAGAGATTTTACAGTAGAGCCCCAGTACGCCATCTGCTGCGATTGTATTAACGACACTCTCAATCTGGTTGCCAGTCAGAATGAACAAGTGCGCAACTTGTCTACTCAGCTGGCTTGTGAATCACCCGACCGGTTATTAAAGGAATTGTCAGCTATACAATCTGGCGCTAATTTATCATTACCCAGGCAGCACAGTATTCCCCGCACCAGTTATTTGCAGCGTTCCCTGCAGGCTGCCTATGAGCAACAGCCCGAAAACTTTGCTGCTTTATTGGAAACCAGCGGAGTGGGACCTGCCACTTTGAGGGCACTTTGCTTGGTAGCGGAGGTGGCTTACGGTGTAGAGCCTAGCTATACTGATCCGGTGCGTTATTCCTTTGCCCACGGTGGTAAGGATGGCTTCCCCTTCCCCGTTCGGGAAGAAGATATCAGCAACTCCTATGCGGTCCTGCAACGGGCGGTGAAAAAAGCCCGGCTGGGAAACCGGGAACAGCTCAATGCCCTGCGGAATCTGGCCCGCTGGCACGCCGAAGCGGTCACTACCCCGGCAACTCCCCTCTGTCATGAGCCCCCTTCAATACCGGGTTCTCCAGTCCTGCGCCAGCCCACTTTGTTCTAAAATACTAGGACGGGATTGCTCCCGTCCTAGTGTTCATCAAGTCTTAGTATTTAGTTTTATTTCATTTCGTAGGTTCCTTCCAGACTCAACACATGTTCCTTCCATACTTTATTGCTGACAGCTTCGTCATTAACTGGAGTCATAAGCATCTTGCGCAGCAAGGCTTCTTGCTCACCTGAATTAGCATAATTCATCATCAAATTCAGGGCATAGGACGAAGTGTCGCGGACAATGAAGTTGAAAATCTCATCGATAACTTCGGTAGCTACCTTATGAATCTTGGCGTTTTCCAGAATTAGCTGGGCATAGGCTACCATGGTAAAGATTTCGCCCAAAGCCAACATATAGTCAACGTTTTTGGCCTGTTCAGGTGAAGGAGGGGTGGTTCCCAGGAAGTCCCTTAACAGCTCAATTTGCTGTTTGAATACCTCGATATTGGGAGTAGAGATTCCCTGATAGGGCAGTTTATAATCTGGGAAGCGAACCGAACGCAAACTGCCAGCCTTCTGGTTTAGGATATAATCATCATTGGCTATATCGTCCCGGGTAGGAATTTCCGGGAAGTCAGCCGGGTTAAAGAAGTAATTCTGCAGGAACTTTATGACTAAAGCCATGTTGACATGGGTTGTGCCTTCCAATCTTGGAATCATGCCGATATCCCGCACGGCCAGTTCAAAGAAAGTATCCTGTTCATAACCTTTTGCAGCAATGGCATCCAGCAGCATTTCTATTACTTTCATGCCCTGAGTGGTTACCTTCATCTTCTGTATCGGGTTATACAGCAGGTAGCGACGGTCATCATCGCTGGCCGAACGGAAATAGTCTATGGCTCTCAAGCCAAAAAGTTTCATAGCCATAAGTCTTACATATGACTCATTAAAAAGCTTCTTTATATGAGGGAAATCTGTTACCCGATGACCATATAACCAACGGTTATGGGAGTGATTAATGGCTTCATATAGGGCATGGGTGCAAATACCAATGGAAGCAAATCCTAGCTGAAACTTTCCTACATTAATGGTATTAAGGGCAGAATCCCAAGCCAGGTTGCCACTGGAAATAATCTCTTTCTTGGTAATAGGGTAATCATGCAGCGTGTAAGCTGCCACATAAGCCGGCCGTACTCCGGCAGTATTTATCTTTTTTACACATTCGTAGTTCGGATGACTGCTTTCCACAACAAAGAATACGTAATCATCGGTATCTGCATATCTGCCGAAGGTTGACACATAAGCCGCTTTGTTACCGTTTCCTATGTAGTACTTGTCACCTTTGGCCAGATACTTGCCATCCCCCTGAGGGTACAGCTTTACTTCGTTGGAATATAGATCAGCACCATGCTGTTTTTCCGATAGTCCGAAAGCAAATATACCTGCATCTTTAAGCATTTGGGCTGTGCGGTGCTTTACTTCCTCATTATCACCCATCCAAATCGGTCCCAAGCCCAGAATACTTACCTGGTAATTATACTGAAAGGATAACCCGTAAAATCCCAATACTTCATTAAACTGAGCGATACGATTCATGTCCCAGCGAGAGTCTGCATCCCCATAGCCGGCCGGAGTCAGCAGAGTCGCATAGGCACCAATTTCTTTGTTATAAGCTATCCAATCATCACAGAAGACCATATTCTGGTCATCTTCTTTGATACTTTCCAAGCCCTTATTCTCGAAAAACTCAATGGTTTTTCGGAATATTTGGTTGGTCTTTTCATCTGGAAATAGGTCATTAAAGTTTTTAGGATTCAGCAGCTGCATTTCCTTCCCCTCCATGTTTCATAGTCATCTATGGTTATTATGTCACAGGGGTATTTCTCAGTCAAACTATCTATTTCGCAAGAATTCTCTCACTTATTCGTCTTTTTTTTTTTATTCCTATTACCAACAATGAGCACAGCAGGCTAAATGGCGTTGAACTCGGATCTACCGGCCTTGGCAGCTAAATAAAGCACCCTTATACAGGTAATAAAAATGCATTGCTTGGCTCTTATTGTGAAAGATAGTACAATCACATCAGAAGAAAGTGATCGTGACGAACAAGATGATTTCGGCGGGTATCACACTAAAAAGGGAGGTTGAAACTATGACGGAGGTAGCACGGATTATGAAAAGCAGCACTACTCCCACTGTGCAGGGTTCGGTTTCCTGCCCTCTATGCGCTAGTCAAGCATATAGATTGGGAGTGGAAATTCACTCAGCCATAATTAACATCTACACTGTTATGGCTAAAAAGTGCAGCACCGAATCAGAGTACCAGGTAATCAAAGAGATGATCAAACAGGAGCAGGGCCGGGTAGCCGCATTCGAAAAGGGTTTTGCATTCGCATTAAACTGTGAAATGGGCCGCTTTTACAATTCTGGAGGCATTGTATTGGAAGAAGATCAAATGGCTCAGCGCATAACTAATAGCAGACAGCTAATTCAGAGAAATCTGGACAACTGCCGGGCCCATATCGAAACTCTGGAAAAGGAAATTGCAGCAACTAATGTTCAGGAAGAAACCATAGCTGTTGTCGGTCATACTAAAGAGTATACCAAGGATCTTTACCAACGCTTGGCTCAGCTCTATCCAAAATGTGAAATTAGCCGCGCTTTTGAGGATATGGCTGATCTATGCAGATAGCAAACACAGGTAACCTCAATATGGAGGCAGTTAGGTCCTGCAAACAGATCAACCCGGGTGGGTAATGTTTCCTAGACCTGGGCTTACTCACCCGAGTTGATCTAAAAACCAGAGCACAGTATGCGTGATAAGAAGTCCTATGCATAGATATAAAAATTTTTAATATTCAGACTATTGCCATTAATGAGTATTTATGTAATACTAATATTAACCTTCACCCCCCAAATGAAACATAAATTCCATCACATTCCCTCTCCAATATGAGCCCAGCCCAGGGCTCATATTATTTCTGTTTTTCACCTGTGCTTACATTTTCCATAAATAGCAGTTTATTCACCGCAATTTTTGCTTTACAATAATATAGATGTCTAGTTTTGTCATAAAGGTTCATTCTCATATTTAAAGTTGCGAAAATTGTAAGGGAGGGCCTTTCCATGGAGAAGAAAACCTCGGAATGTCAGGTCATTGTGGTTACTTCCGGTAAGGGTGGTGTTGGTAAGACTACTACAGTGGCCAATGTTAGTACGTCTTTAGCTAGAATGGGTTACCGGGTAGCAGTGATGGACCTGGATATCGGGTTAAAAAAATTGGATCTAATCCTGGGGCTTGAAAACCGTGTTATTTATGATATTGTGCAAGTCATCGAAGGTGAATGTACCCTCAAGCAAGCCCTGGTTAAGGACAAGCGTTTCCCTGAACTTTACATGCTGCCAGCAGCTCAAACTCGCAACAAAGATGAAATAACCCCTGAACAGGTTAAGGAATTATGTGACCAAATGCGTCCGGAATTTGATTTTGTCTTGATTGATTGTCCGGCAGGAATAGAACAGGGATTCCGCAATGCCATTGCTGCAGCGGATCGGGCTTTGGTGGTAACCAATCCTGAGGTATCTGCGGTAAGGGATGCGGACCGGATTATCGGTATGTTAGAATCCGCTGGCTTCCAGGATATCAAACTCATCGTAAACCGTATCCGTCCAGACATGGTTCGCCATGGGGATATGTTGAGCATTGAGGATTTGTTGGAACATTTGTGCATTGACTTATTGGGAGTGGTACCAGAGGATCGCAATGTAGTGGTTTCCACCAACCGGGGTGAACCGATTATTCTCAATAGCCGCTCTAATGCTGCGATAGCCTTTAATAACATTGCCCGGCGTATAACAGGAGAACAAGTGGAATTCCCCACTTTTGAGGAAGATTCCTTCTGGAACAGGCTGAAAGGCCTGGGGCGTAATCTGTTTTCAGCGCGGTAAAGGAGGGCCCAGTCATGTTGGATTTCATAAAAAAGATTTACTCGCGGGATGAAACATCCAGCCGCAGCCAGGCTAACAACCGTTTGCGAGTAGTTTTGACTCATGACCGATTGAACCTGACCCCGGAGACTCTCAATGCTCTTAAGGAAGACATTATTGCGGTTATTTCCAATCACTTGGCTGTTGATGGCAGTCCTGAAGTGCGTTTGATTACGGAAGGACGTAATACTGCACTGGATATCAGTATACCATTAAAAGGCAGGTAAGTAACCAAAATGATTAAGATCAAAGGTGTCAATGGCAACCTGTTGGTGATGTTTGATACCGCTCCTTTTGACGATCTATATCGCGAACTAAGCGAAAAAATACAGAGCAACCAGCAATTATTCAAGGGATCACGGGTGGTATTCAGCGGCAGTGGTTTGACTAATCTGTCTCTGGACGAGATAGCAGCCTTGCAACAATTATGTTTAAACTATGGTATGGTTCTCAATAACACTGAACTTCCAGTCCGTAAATCATCTGGAACCGCCGCTTCCCCCTCTGCTCCCAGGAGTACACCATCTTCCGGTGATTTATTTATTCATAAAAACCTGCGCAGCGGTCAGAAAGTAAATTCGGAAGGTACTGTAGTTGTGTGGGGGGATGTACATGAAAGCGCAGAAATAATCGCCGGCCGGGATATTATCGTATTAGGCAAAATGGGCGGCATAGCTCATGCCGGTTGTTTTGGAGACACCACCAGTATTGTATTTGCATTGAATCTGGTTCCCAGCCAGATACGGATTGCTGACCGGATATCTCGTTCACCTGAAGGCCAATCAACTCGTCCTTATCCTGAAGTTGCTTATATTGACGATGAAGGTATCTGCATCAAAATGTACAATCCCCGGGAAAACCTGGGGCGTGGCCGTAAGTAAAATAGACCCGGCAAGAGTATTTCGAGCCTGCCCTCAGTTGAAGGCAGGCTCTCAGAGCGTCAGAAAAGTCTATTAGTGGTTTTGCTTTTGAATCGAGTAGGGTGCAGCTGCAGTAGCTTGCTGCAGCAACATCCCTCTCACAGAACCGTACGTACGGGCCTCGTATACGGCTCCTGGCAAACCTTATCTTTCGTAATAGAATGACAAAG
>Ga0079305_1002639_pt1 | contig 14656 bp, 12 predicted proteins | sample LMS_cellobiose_e_FD_79183 | JGI IMG/M metagenome (GOLD analysis project Ga0079305, IMG submission 79183) | Rumen-fistulated moose microbial communities from Alaska, USA - LMS_cellobiose_enrichment | ecosystem: Host-associated > Mammals > Digestive system > Stomach > Rumen fluid ... | reverse complement strand
TCGGCAACAGTTCTTGCACTTTCTCATACTTCCTTGACATAGTTATACCCCCTAATGTAGTACTTTTATTTTCCTACATCAGGGGGCCTTTTGTCTATTGTCCGTTTTTACTGGTTCGGTTCACTGCCGTGGGTCCTTTTTGTCGTTTAGTTCTTTTCTATTCGCACAGAAGCGGAAAGGCGTCTGACGGTCTGTGGCAGCTGATCCGGCGAGCGGATAACGGCGGTGCAAAAACCGAGCTCCTCCTCGGTGCCGAAGCCGTAGGCGCAGCCGATTGTGGGAAGGCCGTGGACAAGCCCCACCTTGCAATCGGAGGCGCGATCCCCGACAACAAGGTATCCCGCATCCGGAAATTGCTCCCTGATTGCGAGGAACATCTCTTCTTTAGGGATGAAGCGGTAATCCTCCGCACAAAAATATCCGGAAAACCATCGGTCCAGAAGAAATGCGGTGCGATGCGCCGCCATATAACTGCGCATGCAGTTGGAAAGGATCACCATGCGAAAGCCCTCCGCCCGAAGCAGGTCGAGCGCCTCAGGGATGCCGGCGTAGAGCGAGCCGCATCCGGCAAGGACCTGCCGCGCCATCTCCGCGGCAACGATATCGTTGGCCCGACGCCAGATATCATCCGGCAACTCGGGCATGAAATCCGTCCACATCTCCTGCGCCGTCATCCCCAGCCATTTTGTCACGGCCTCATCCGGATAATAGCGCTCGGGCGCATATCCTTGCGCGACAAGCCACGCATACGCCGCCCGAAACGAGCAGCCGTACACATGCGTGGTATTGTGGAGCGTCCCGTCGTAATCAAAAATCAGCGTCATACCATTTCCGCCCTTTTCCTTGTGCCTGCGGCGATCGGTTTCAAGCCCTGATCGGATCGGAGCCCGCCTTGCCGCGCCGATCGCGAGACATATTGACGATAAAGATCCGCACCCCACCTTGGAAAGTCGGGGATGCGGTTTTCGCACAACACTATACCACGCTCCGCCGGATCTGTAAAGCACTTTACACGGCCGAACCAAAAAGCGGCGGGGCTGCACCCCGCTTTTTCCATTGCAATACGGCGGCAACCGACAAGGCGGCTTTTCGCAGCCGCTTCATTGTCTCTGTATTCTGTCAATAAAGGACCGGTTAGATTTCCGCGGTCATTCCATAAGATTGCGATTGATTTTTCCGCCGCGGCCCTCAAAACCGCTTCTTCCTCCTCGGTGATGCCGGCAAACAGGCGCCGGTGTATCCGCTCTCGGCACCCAGTTTTTATAATCCGCTTTCATCCGTCTGCCCTCCGATCATTATAAAAGCCTCAGAAAAAGAGTCTTTTCCGCGCTTTCCGCTCCTCCGCGGCGCATTCCATTGAGCGCAGGATATAGCCCGTCTGTGCGATCGCGTCTCTCAGCTTTTCCTCATCCGGCCTCTGTTCCGACAGGAAAACGCATTCGCCCTTTCGAAAAGAGGACTTCATCTTTTTCGCATCCGGCACAACCCTGCGCACCGCCTCGTTGATATGGGCCTCGCACATGCCGCACGCCATGTCCTCAATCGCCAGAGCCACTTTCATCATCACGATTCCTCCCGATTCTGTTTTTCCGCCGCTCCGGCCGGTCGGAACGATCCGCTCCGCCGCCGTGCGCCTCAAAGAACGCACGAAGCTTCCTTCCGGCTGCGGGCTGCCGTCCGGCATCCTCAAAACGCCGGAAAACGGGGAGAACGCCGTCTCCCCGTTGATTCGGTCACGCCAATGATCCGCCCAGCGCCGCGCAGGCGGCCAGCGCCGCATCGTCCGGCGCATCGTTGCACGTCAAAGGCTCACATGCGAGAACCGCGCCGTCTCCGAGACAGCGGGAAGCCCATGCGCGCATCCATTCTCCGTCTCCCCATCCAAAGGAGCCGAACAGGGCAATTTTTTTGCCGGCAAGTCCCGCCTCACAGGCGGCGAACATGGGCTCGAACTCGCTCTCTTCCAGCTGCTCGGCCCCCATGGCCGGACAGCCGAAAGCGATTGCGTCATAATTCGGCATCATGGCGCCGTCGAACTGCGCGCAGGCAAAGAAATCGACCTCCAGGCCGGCGTCCGCGGCTCCTTTGCGCACCGCGTCCGCCATTGCTCTGGTATTGCCGCTTCCACTCCAATAAACGATCGCTGCTTTTGCCATTTTGATACTCCCTTTCCAAAATATGATGTTGATCGGCGCCCTTTCCGGCGGAAAGCCGCGGAGCCGGCCGTCGGCCCGCATCGCATGCGCATTCGCTTAGGCATACGCACGGGTTGGGATCTGCCGCGCCGCTTTTTCCCGCTGGCACAGGAGCGCCTGCCAGAGTTAGTTAAAGCTAACTTCCGGAGCAAAAGAATGGTTAGCATATGCTAACTTATGCTTATTATACCGTCTCTCCCGCTGCTTGTCAAGAGCTTTCTCCGGCGCGCCCGATTTTCAAAATCTGAGGCGGCCTCTGCGTCACCTTCGGGGCGATAAGTCAAGATGCTGTTGGCAACATCGCGCATGATGTCGTGCTGGATTCGGGAATCAGCGTGACGGCTCTCAGCAACGGTGCGCGGGAACTGGCGGGTGCGATTCTTCCGCTCGGTCCTTCGCGGAAGGTCAATGTCGTTGGTCGGATACTCGCCCTTCGGGATCGTGCCGAAGGTCTTGTTCAGGTCGCGGATGATCTTCTCCACTTCGGGATCGGAGAGGATGGTATCGCCGCTCCAGTTTACCTCGCCTTCAGGATCTCCTCTGCCCGCTGCCTGATCTGTTCCGGCGTCTCTGCTCCCTTGAATTTTTCCAGAAGCTCTGCGGCGATCTGCTCTTTGACCTCGTCCGGTTGATTCTCCATCGGAAGAAGCAGGCCCTCTATCGTGGGAAACGGCAGCTCCGTCCCCGTAAGCCAGTGCAATAACTCGCGTCGTTTGGGAGAGCGATCGTTTCTTCTTTCTTGCATCATAGAACCACTCCTTCATTTGGGCGTTTTCAGCCCAGTTTCCATGCAGTTCAATAACGGCTTCCAGGCTCGGCCGATCCTTGTCGCCGTCCGTCAGCATGATTTTATCACCGCGCTCGACGATGTATAAGCCCTCCGCGGTTTTCGGGACATACTCGCCGCGGGCGATCCGGTTGACGGCATTCCAGAGCGCGCCTTGATCTCTTCGGTCGATCAGCCCGTCATCAATGGCCCACGCGATGTTTTGCGAGGGCTCGCCGATCGTGTCTCCGCTCCACCGGATATCCTCGTTCTCGGGGTTGAAGCGTTCGGAGAGGGGGATGATGTTGCCGTCGTCATCGTAGGTGGCGGAGTCGGCAGAGAATTTTACTTTGTCCCGCCGATTCTCCGCGCTTCTTTCAGGATTTCTTCTCCCGTCGCTTTCGGATTGGCGTCCAGATACCGGCACAGTTCCAACATCTGATCCTCTGTGTCTATCGCCAGAAAGGCCAGCATCTGCTCTGACTTTTTGGCTTTCGATGTCTTTAAGAAGTCTACCAAGAGTTGTTCGATCTTGTTTGCTTCCATAATATTTCCCCTCAAAACTTTGTAGCTTTGCATAATCGCTCTTCGCCCTGTTACCACCAGAAGCATAGAGCGGAGTGGACTCTGAACCATCTCCTACGCCGTACAGAGCAAAGATGGTCGTTCCTTTTTCTTCTTTATACAGCCATTTGGTTTCATCGTCAAGGAAATTATCGCCCGATCCGGTTTCCTTATCCATCGTTCTGTTGAGAAGGCTCCACTCGTTCCTATTAAGCTTTGGTCGCCAGTATTTCAGCGTATCCCCGCTGAATTTCCCGTTCTTCCTCTCCGTCTGCTCCTCCGGCATCTGCTGATTCGCGCTGCGCTTCGGCGCGGCTTTTTCTTTGTCCGCTTCCTTGAGCGCCTGCGAGAGCAGTTTTTCAGCTTTACGCACATCCCGCACATAAGGATCGTTGTAATTGCCGATGAGTTCAAGAAAGTCATGGATCGCGTCGAATACCTTCTGCGCAAAAGTGCGGTCATCGAAGACGATGCGGCGCACCTTCTCGGAAGTGTCGAAGAGATGCCCGAAGTCGTCCGCTACCAGTTCCTGCGCGGCAGGGTTGTTCATCTCCTTGCTCGGATCATTGACGAGTGTTTCGCCCTTCGCAGCTCTGTCCGCGACGGTTCTTTCAAGCGCGTCATACCATGCGGCGTCTCCCGCATAGCTCGATTTGACAAGGTCGTAAATCTTGCTATAGACCTTTTGCTTTTCAAAGCCGTGCGTCATCTCGTGCATGACAACCCACTGCGCGACGGAATTGATCGACCGCGCCTTGTTGTAATGCAGCTTCCGAACGCCGTTTTCCTCGGTGAAATATGCCGTGCGGTCTGCAAGATCGGGCTGCGTTTTGGCGAAATCCTCTCCCACGATTTGGAATTGCCCGCGCTTCTGGACGCGATCCATAAGATCGTTGCGCTTGATCCTGACATCATCGGGCAGAGCATATTCTTCAGGCGTAGCCAGAATGCCTTTCTTGACAAGACTGTCTCTTTGCTGTCTGACAGTTTCCGCTTTCTCCGCGTCCGTGAGTTTCTGGAAGTCCTCGTTCCTGGCAAATCCCGCCTCGACCGACTTGTTGAGAGAATCGTCATACTCCTGCTGTGCAAGCGTTCTCTCGACCGTCTGATTTGCCGCAGGAGCGGCGTTGCCCTGCACTTGACTTTCCGACCCGTTCTGTGCTTATATATTTTGATGGATGCTGTTGACGTCTCGGACGTACTCTTGGGGGCATTCGCCATTGCAAGGGCAGCGTTCTTTTTTGTATTGTTTCGGCTTTTTCTTGATAGGATAGACGACGCAGGATAAAGGTGATTGAAAATGCAGGCAAATACAGCCATTGAAGAAAACCCTTTGGGAACGAGGCCATTGGGTCCCTTGCTTCTTTCCCTCGCCGTTCCGGCCATTATAGCGAATGTCGTAAACGCTCTTTATAACATCGTTGATCAGATTTTTATCGGACAGGGTGTCGGAAAGCTCGGCAACGCGGCTACAAGTGTGTCTTTCCCATTGACCACAATCTGTTTGGCGATCGGGCTGATGGTCGGGCTTGGCTCTGCCTCGGGCTTTAACCTTGAGCTCGGAAGAGAGCACGAAGACAAGGCAAAAAAAACGGCGGGAACCGCGGCGGGGGTTCTTGTGATCTGCGGAATCGTCATCTGCGTCCTTGTGCGAACGTTCCTGAAGCCGATGCTCATTCTGTTCGGCGCGACGGAGAATATCCTGCCCTACGCGATGGAATATGCGGGAATCACATCGTTCGGGATTCCGTTTTTACTGTTCTCCATTGGGACGAATCCCCTTGTGCGGGCAGACCGCAGTCCCAAATACTCCATGGCGGCAATCGTCGCAGGCGCTGTGCTCAATACGATCCTCGACCCGATCTTCATCTTTGTCTTCGGCTGGGGGATTGCCGGTGCGGCGGGGGCCACGGTGATCAGCCAGATCCTTTCGGCTGTCATCCTGGCAGCGTATTTCCCAAGGTTTCAATCCGTGAGGTTTTTTATATCCGATTTCATTCCCCATTTGAAAGAGACGCTGGAAATCTGCATGTTGGGCCTCAATTCCTTCATCTTTCAGTTTTCCAATCTGCTTGTGCAGGTAACGCTGAACAATGTGCTGAGGATATATGGAGAACAATCCGTCTATGGGGCGGATACGCCGATCGCCGTAGCGGGTATTATTACAAAGGTCAACATTATTTTTGTGGCGTTGATTATCGGCCTGATCAATGGAGCGCAGCCGATATGCAGTTACAATTACGGAGCGCAGAGATACGCCAGGGTCCGGCAGACGGTAAAGCTCTTTATGAAAGCGGCGGTAGTGATCTCAACCGTGCTGTGGGGATGCTTTGAGCTGTTTCCGAAACCGATCCTTTCCCTGTTCGGAGGCGATGACGGCAATACGCTCTATTTTGAATACGCGGTCCGGTTTATGAGAATCTACCTCTTCTGCATATTCCTGAACGGCGTGCAGATCTGTTCCACCACCTTTTTCCCGGCGATCGGAAAAGCCGCAAAGGGAGCGGCCTTATCGTTTTCCAAACAGATCGTGTTTCTCATCCCGCTGCTTCTGATCCTGCCGAGATTTTTTGGGATCGACGGAGTCATGTATGCCCAGCCCATTACAGATCTGCTTTCGTTTATACTTGCGGTGGTATTCCTGGTCGATGAATTCCGCAAGATGCCGAAAGAGGATATCCCAAATCCCATCCCGGGGAACAGCCTTTGCGAAGTCTCCGGCCGGGCGCCGCATCAATGCGGGCAATGAATTCATCGAGCCGGCCCATGCCGTCCGTTTCCGTGCGGCCGCGGCAGCTGACCGTATCGCGCCGATGTGCGAGGGCCGGTTTCTGCGTATTTTTCGTTCTTTTGCTCTTCCCTGCCTCGCCGGTTCTCCGTCTCAAACGGCGATGCGCCTTTGAAAAGCGCGGGAAATGTGTTATAGTTTCATAGGGGAAAGCTCTTCCTTCAGAACAAATACCGGAAACCCGTCGGGAGCGCTTGCGCACAAACGGAAATCCGCTCCTGCATATCGAGCCGGATAGGAGACGCATATGAATACCGAGGTTAAGCAAATTCTGGAGGCTGTCCGCAGCGGCACGATGACCGTGGACGACGCCCTGCTAAAGCTGAAGACCGAGCCGTATGAGGACATCGGGTTTGCCAAAGTCGATCTGCATCGCAAGATCCGCCAGGGCGTGCCGGAAGTGGTTTATGGCGCCGGCAAGACGCCGGCGCAGATTATCGGCATCCTCGAATCCATGCAAAAAAACGGGCAGGACCGCATTCTGGTCACCCGCCTTGCGCCGCAGGCGGCCGAGGCCGTCGCGGCGGCATATCCGGTCCGTCGCTTTGACGCTGCCGGAGCCGTTTTTTTCGGCAATATCCCGGAGCCGGACGGCATCGGTACGATCGTCGTCGCGACCGGCGGGACAAGCGACATCCCCGTCGCGGAGGAGGCGGCCGTTACGGCGGAATGCTTCGGCAACAGGGTCGCGCGGCTGTATGATGTCGGCGTCGCAGGATTGCACCGATTGCTTGCGCACAAGCAGGAGATTATGAGCGCTTCCGTCATCATCGCCATTGCGGGGATGGAGGGTGCTCTTGCGAGCGTAATCGGCGGCCTTGCGGATTGCCCCGTGATCGCCGTGCCGACCAGCGTGGGATACGGTGCCTCATTCGGCGGGCTGTCCGCGCTGTTGTCCATGCTCAATTCCTGTGCGAGCGGCGTCTCCGTCGTCAACATCGATAACGGCTTCGGCGCCGGCTATTTTGCCAGCCTCGTCAACCACATGGAGGGAAAACGATGAAAACGCTGTATCTGGACTGCGGCATGGGCGCCGCGGGCGATATGCTGACGGCCGCCCTTCTCGAGCTGCTGCCCGATCCCGACGGCTTTGTGGAAAAGCTGAACGCGCTGGGGCTGCCGGGCGTCCGCTACAGGCGGGAGCGTGCGGAAAAATGCGGCGTCGTCGGAACGCGCATGGTTGTCACCGTACACGGCGCGGAAGAGGACGCGGCCGCGTGCCCGCACACGCATCCGCATGAGCATCCGCACGAGCATCCGCACGAGCATCCGCACGAGCATCCGCATGAGCATCCGCACGAGCATCCGCACGAGCATTCGCACAGCAGCATGGAGGAGATCGAGCGCCTTGTGCGCGGGCGCCTGTCTCTGACAGAGCATTTGATCGGGGAAATTCTCTCCGTTTATGATCTGATCGCGCAGGCGGAAAGCCATGTGCACGGCGTACCCGTTGCGGAACTCCATTTTCACGAGGTCGGTACAATGGACGCGCTCGCGGATATCGCCGCCGTCTGCCTGCTGATGGAAACGCTCGCGCCGGATGAAACCGTCGCCTCTCCCGTCCACGTGGGATGCGGACAGGTGCAGTGCGCGCACGGCATCCTCCCCGTCCCCGCCCCCGCCGCGGCTTACATCCTGCAGGGCGTTCCGACATACGGCGGCGCGGTCAAGGGCGAGCTTTGTACCCCGACGGGCGCGGCGCTGCTCAAACACTTTGTGAACAGATTCGGCGAAATGCCTGTGATGAAAACACAGGCAATCGGCTACGGCATGGGAAAAAAAGACTTTGAAGCGGCCAACTGTGTACGGGCAATGCTCGGCGAATCCGACGATCCGGACGATGTTGTCGCAGAGCTTTCATGCAACGTCGATGACATGACCGCGGAGGCGATCGGTTTTGCGACGGAGCGTTTGCTGGAGGGCGGCGCCCTCGAGGCCTACACCGTCGCAGCCGGAATGAAAAAGAACCGCCCCGGCACGGTAATCCGCGTGATCTGCCGGATGCGGGACAGAGAGCCGATCCTCCGGCTGCTGTTCCGACACACCTCGACGATCGGCGTGCGGGAAGCCGTGATGCGGCGGTATGTTCTCCAGCGGACGGTCGAAGTTGTGCAAACGCCCTATGGGGCGGTCCGGCGGAAAAATTCCGTCGGATACGGCATCGAGCGGCATAAATACGAATACGACGATCTCTCCCGTATTGCGAAGGAGCAGGGCGTCGGCCTGCAGGAGGCAAAAGCCCTGCTGCAGGAATACGAATCAAAAGGATGACGCTTTTTCGGAGCGGTTACACGGAAAGGAGGGGAGCGGTTTGGACTGTCTGCACGAAAAAAAGGCGGCTCTCATAAGCCGCCTGCAGGCGCTCGGACACGTCGCCGTCGCCTATTCGGCGGGCGTTGATTCGACATTTCTGCTCAAGGCCGCACAGGAAGCCCTCGGCGAAAACACGATCGCCGTCACGGCCTGTTCTCGCCTGCTTCCCGCGCGGGAGCGCAGGGAGGCGGAAGCATTCTGCACGGCAGAGGGCATTCGCCATCTCATCGTCGAGATCGACCCGTTTCTGATCGACGGCTTTCGGAAAAACCCGCCGAACCGCTGCTATCTCTGCAAAAAGCACCTGCTTTCCGCACTGCTGCGGGCCGCCGCGGCGCATGGCTTCTCCGCCCTCATTGAGGGCTCCAACGCGGACGACGCCGGGGACTATCGCCCGGGTATGGCCGCCATTGCAGAGCTGGGCGTCCAAAGCCCGCTGCGCGACGCCGGACTGACGAAGCGGGAGATCCGTCTCCTCTCCGGAGAGATGGGGCTGCCGACGTGGGAAAAGCCGCCGTCTGCCTGCCTCGCTACGCGGTTTGTCTACGGAGAGCCCATCACCGCGGAAAAGCTCTCCATGGTGGACCGGGCAGAGCAGCGGCTGCTCGACCTCGGCTTTCGCCAGGTGCGCGTGCGCGTCCACGGCGATCTCGCCCGCATCGAGGTAGAGGCGCACGAGCTGGAGCGGATCGTCCGCCCCGAGGTTGCAGGGCCGCTGGAAGAATATCTGCGGGGGCTCGGCTTTTTGTACGTCACGCTGGATCTCGGTGGATACCAAACCGGCAGCATGAACCGGGTCCTGCGGTAAAAGAGATGCCGTCCGCCCCGAATGCAAGTGAATCTTACCGCGCAAAAGCTCCCGAGCTGGATTGCTCGGGAGCTTTTACTTTTAGCAGGCTGCTTTACTTGAAATTGTGCGCCTCCTGCAGCACCATATCCTTTACCTTCATCAGGCGGGTGGTGTTGCCGCGCTCGTTTTCATCCAGCTTCATGGAGATGTAGCGGATATTCTGCTGCGTCTCGGGGATCATCACATATTCCAGCGCATTGACGCGGCGGCGGGTCTTTTCGATCTCCTGCGCCAAAAGCTGCATAGACTTCTCTACCTCCGCCAGCTCGAGCATATCCTTGAACACGCTCTCAAAAGCCTCCAAAGCCGCATCCAGCTCGCCGCTGGTCTGCGCAAAGCCGTAGGGGTAAATCTCGCTTCCGTCTCCGTCCGTCGTGCGAAATTCGTAGACGGGCACATTGACCGACATGATATTGCGATATCCCGCATCCAGCTCCACGCTGACCTTGGGATACAGCAGCGCCTGCTCGAGCATCTCGGGTCCCATCACGGCAGAGGCCACCGTAAAAGCGGCGTTTGCCTGCCTGAGACCGTCTTCCACCTTTTTGCGCAGGGCGCGGTTGCGGCGGACGATCTCGAGAAACTGCTTCATCATCTCGTCGCGCTTATCCTTGAGCAGCTTATGGCCGCGGATCGCAGTCCGAAGGCGGCCCTTGAGGCGTGTCAGCTCCATGCGGGTGGGGTTGATCGTTTTACCGGCCATAGCCCACCTCAGTCTTTCTTCGGCAGATACTGATCCAGCATCTCCGGCTTGATGCGCTTGAGCTCAGAGCGCGGGAGCATGGAGAGCAGTTCCCAGCCGAGATCCAGCGTCTGCTGGATGGAGCGGTTCTCCTCAAAGCCCTGATTGACATAGCGCTTCTCAAACTCATCGGCAAACTTGGCATAAATCAAGTCTACCTGGCTCAATGCGGCCTCGCCCAGAATGGTCATCAGCTCCTTCGCTTCCTTGCCGGACGCATAGGCGGCGAACAGCTGGTTCATCGTGGGCGCGTGATCCTCTCTCGTCTTGCCCTCACCGACGCCCTTATCCTTCAGACGGCTCAGACTCGGCAGAACATCCACAGGCGGCAGGATATTCTTGCGATACAGATCGCGGCTCAGAATGATCTGCCCCTCGGTGATATAGCCGGTCAGGTCGGGGATCGGGTGCGTCTTGTCATCCTCAGGCATGGTGAGAATCGGGATCATGGTGATCGAGCCCTTGCAGCCGAGCCTGCGGCCCGCGCGTTCATACATCGTCGCAAGGTCGGTGTAGAGGTAGCCGGGATAACCGCGGCGGCCGGGGACTTCCTTTTTCGCGGCGGAAACCTCACGCAGCGCCTCGGCGTAGTTGGTGATGTCCGTCAGGATGACGAGAACCTGCATATCCTTTTCAAACGCGAGGTACTCGGCGGCGGTCAGCGCCATACGGGGCGTTGCGATGCGCTCGACGGCGGGGTCGTTCGCGAGGTTCGTGAACAGCACGGTACGGTCGATGGCGCCGGTGCGCTTGAACTCGCGCACAAAGAATTCCGATTCCTCAAAGGTGATGCCGATGGCGGCAAATACGACGGCGAAATTGGTCGCATCGTCGAGCACCTTCGCCTGGCGGGCGATCTGCGCCGCGAGGTTCGCATGCGGAAGGCCGGAGCCGGAGAAGATCGGCAGCTTCTGCCCGCGCACCAGCGTATTGAGGCCGTCGATCGTCGAAACGCCCGTTTGAATAAACTCATTCGGGTAATCGCGGGCGGCGGGGTTCATCGGCTGGCCGTTGATATCCATATAGCGGTCGGCCAGCAGCTCGGGGCCGCCGTCGATCGGCTGGCCCATTCCGTTGAAGACGCGGCCCAGCATATCGGCGGAGACACCCATCTGAAGCGGATGGCCGAGGAAACGGATCTTACTGTCGCGCAGGTTGATGCCGGCGGAGCTGTCAAAAAGCTGCACGATTGCGCGGTCGCCGTCCACCTCAAGCACCTTGCAGCGGCGGATCGTTCCGTCTCTCAGCTCGATCTCCGCCAGCTCGTCATACGTGACGCCGGAGACCTGTTCCACCACCATCAGAGGACCGGAAACCTCATGGATGGTACGATATTCTTTCATCATTGATCCTCACCAGCCTTTCGGATCAGCTCGTTGATCTGCGTCTCCATATCCTCGCCGATCTTCTCGTAGGCGGAGGCATATTGATCCGCTTCGCTGTACTTTGCCCAGCCCAGCTGCTCGCGGGCGGGGATGACAAACAGATCTGTCAGCTCCACATTGCGGGAGATGGCGGCGCGGCAGAGATCCTCATAATGGAGGATCAGGGCCATCAGGCGCTTCTGCCTGTCAAAGCTGGAGTAGGAGTCAATATCCACGAACGCGTTCTGCTGCAGAAAATCCTCGCGCAGCATACGGGCGATCTCGAGCGTGAGCTGGTCGCCGGCGGAAAGGGAATCCTTACCGACGAGCTGCACGATCTCGTTGAGCTCGTTTTCCTCCTGCAAAAGGTGCATCGCCCTTTCGCGGTTGATCATAAACTCGCGGCCCAGATTCTCATCGAACCACGGACGCATCGAATCGAGATACAGCGAATAGGAATTGAGCCAGTTGATCGCGGGGAAATGGCGCCGGTAAGCCAGCGACGCATCCAAAGACCAAAACACCTTGACGATGCGCATCGTGCCCTGCGAAACGGGCTCGGAGAGGTCGCCGCCGGGAGGCGATACGGCGCCGACGGCGGTCAGCGAGCCGTTGCGGTCCTCGGTGCCCATGCACTGCACGATGCCGGCGCGCTCATAGAACTGCGCCAGACGGGACGCCAGATAGGCGGGATAACCCTCTTCACCGGGCATCTCCTCCAAGCGGCCGGACATCTCGCGCAGCGCCTCGGCCCAACGGGAGGTAGAGTCGGCGATAACGGCAACGTCATAGCCCATATCACGGAAATACTCGGCGATCGTGATGCCGGTGTAAACGCTCGCCTCGCGCGCGGCCACGGGCATATCGGAGGTATTCGCGATCAAAACGGTACGCTTCATCAGCGTCTCGCCCGTGCGCGGGTCGGTCAGCTCCGGAAATTCGCGCAGAACGTCTGTCATCTCGTTGCCGCGCTCGCCGCAGCCGATGTAGACCACGATATCCACATCCGACCATTTGGCCAGCTGGTGCTGCACGACCGTTTTGCCGGAGCCGAACGGGCCCGGAACGGCGGCGGTACCGCCCTTGGCGATCGGGAACATCGTATCAATGACGCGCTGGCCGGACTGCAGCGGCGTGATCGGAGGAAATTTTTTCTTATACGGCCTGCCCACGCGGACCGGCCATTTCTGCACCATCGTGAGCTCGCGCACCTCGCCGGAGGCGGTTCGGATCTTGGCGATCACGTCCTCAATCGTGTACTCGCCCGCATCGGCCAGCCACTCGACCGTGCCGCTGACGCCGTTCGGCACCATGATCTTATGGAGAACGGAGGTCGTCTCAGGGACGGTGCCCAGTACGTCGCCGCCGATCACGGCGGCGCCGACGGGGGCCGTCGGCGTCCACTGCCATTTCTTCTCGCGGGGCAGCGGAGGCACTTCGATCCCGCGGGTGATATTGGAGCCCACGCGGCGAACGATCTCCTCCAGCGGACGCTGGATGCCGTCGTAGATATTTTCGATCAGGCCGGGGCCCAGCTCCACGCTCAGGGGGCTTCCGGTCGTTTCAATATCGGCGCCGGGGCCGAGGCCGGAGGTCTCCTCATAAACCTGAATAGAGGCGCGGTCGCCCGTCATATTCAGGATCTCGCCGATCAGACGCTGGGGGCCTACGCGGACGACATCGGCCATATTGGCGTCGGCCATGCCGTCCGCCACCACCAGCGGACCGGATACTTTGATGATTTTACCCATTCTTGCGATGATCTCCTTTCGAAAAGATGGAGGATCTTCTTAACTGATATCCGCGCCCACCGCGCGCTCCACCGCGCTTTGCAGCGCGGCCTCGGCCAGCCCGAGCGACCCGGCTTTTCCGGGAATGAGGATAATGGCGGGCATGGCAAAATTTTTGTAGCGGGCGATCTCGGCACGCAGCGGCGTCGCCAGATTCTCCGTGAGGTAGATGACGGCGTAGTTCTCCTGCGCCAGACGGTGGAGCGTCGCGCGGGCCTCTTCGTCCGTTTCGGTAAAGAAAACGTCGAGCCCGAGCGCCTTAAAGCCCAGTACGCTGTCGCGATCGCCGATGACTGCAATCTTATACATAGCTATCACGCAGCCTTTCCCGAATCGTATCGGCATCCAGCCCCGCCATACGGCCGGCAAGGATGATCCGAGCGGCGGTAAATTCGTTTTCCCGCGCGGCGATGTAGCCGATCACGACCTCCACGCCGAAGGGGACGCGGCGCGCGCGGCCCGCCATCTGCAACAGCGCGTTGTCGCAGGCTTTTTCAAAAGCGGTCAGGCTGCCGCCGGAGAGCGCCTCGTCGCCCGCCTCCGCCGCCTCGCGCAGCGGGGTGGAGCGATAAAGCTCCGTCGCCGTTCCTGCCGCGCCCGCAACAATCCGATCCACGGCGACGCTGCCGTTCTCGAACAGCACCTGCTGCAGGAAGGCGCCGGTACGGCGCATCCGGCGGGTGCGGACAAAGGAACGGAGGTTGGCCGCGTCGATCATCGTACGGACGTAGCTGACAAGATAGTCGCAGTGAGTCGCTTCCGCCATCGAAAGCATTTCGGCAAAATAGGCGCGGTCAATCACAAAATCGCTGCGCTGGGGATCCCCCGTCTCCGCGAGGACGCGCGCCGCCTCCGCGGCGGATTCCGCCATTGCGGCCGGGAGAAAGTCCCACTTGCCGGTTTGCTGATAGCGGGAGGCCATCTCATCCGCGCGCACCCGGCCGGCATCCACCAGCAGGGGACGAGGATCCTCGCCGCGGCTCTTGATGATAACCTTGAGATTATGGTAATCGTATTTCAGTTTGAACACATCGAGAATACCCGGCTCCGGCATATTGCGGCCCAGCTCCTCAAACATCTCGGCGCGGCGGCTTGCCAGCGCCTCGTTGAGACTTGCCTCGCTGGCGGCGTCAAAGGGAGGATAGCCCAGCTCGGTAAGGACCTGGGCGCTCTCGGCCGCCGTGGGGGCCTGCAGCATCCTCTCCATGCGCGAGCGGGTCAGCAGCGTCCGTTCCATGCTGCGGATCTGCGCGGACAGAGTCAGATAATCGGTGTCCTTGGGTT
>Ga0079305_1002637_pt1 | contig 14663 bp, 8 predicted proteins | sample LMS_cellobiose_e_FD_79183 | JGI IMG/M metagenome (GOLD analysis project Ga0079305, IMG submission 79183) | Rumen-fistulated moose microbial communities from Alaska, USA - LMS_cellobiose_enrichment | ecosystem: Host-associated > Mammals > Digestive system > Stomach > Rumen fluid ... | reverse complement strand
TGTCAGCTGGTTTTCCAGTCCAAGTTCTTTACAAAGATTTAATGCCCAGGGAACGGTTGTAATAAAATTATCGACGCTTTGTTCGATCTGAAATCCGTCCTTATGGACTGTATGAATAACGCCGCCAACCCGATTTTGGGAATCCCAAATATCTATTTTGATTCCGGGAAGTTTTTTATGAAGATAGTAGGCGGCGGAAAGTCCGCTGATTCCGGCACCAAGAACAATAATACGCGCTTTTGAATTGGCCATGTACTGTGCGGTTCACTCCTTAAAAAAGAGATTCAGAATCAATATCTGATTCCGTTTGAATACAAGAGGAACGGTATGATGTGTTGGAAGTTCCATTTCCTTGATTATTTTACCACAAAAATCGACCGATTCAACTTTGGATAGCGATTGAAATGTTTTCAGTGTTGTTGTGACCGGTTTTCCTTCAGTTTCCAGAAGGACAAGCCGGATTCCATTTTTTAATCCGGGTAAGGTGTCCGACGTTGAAACGGAACCGGTTTCAGACATGTCCGGCCGGTTAAACTCCATACTCAGCGGAAGAATGGCAGGGGAATCCAGTTGTATTAAGGAAAAGAGTTTCCGCCGTGGTTTGGGAATGTTGGTAAAACATAAAGGACGGGGGGTCAGGTATTCCTGTGCCGACAAAATGGGCCGGGGTAAATCAACGCCGACCGCAAAACGGAAGGTTCGGCCGGTTTCGTTGGGTGGAATGAGAACCATATCCATATATTGGCCGTTCCGGCGATAAAATGATAACCCATTGGCTAAAAGCGTGATTCCAATGTTGGGCTCACTCCGTATGTCGACACATTCCGGGGCCTGGATATAATTTCGATCTGTTGTGCCAAGAAGTTCATGAACACCGGAACGAATTTCAGCCATACTGTCCCGCCAGGCAAAACGACAGGCATAATAACTGTCCCAGGGAGAACCGGTGGGGAGAATGTCCGGGGTTAATGTTATCTCGACGTCAATAATTCGGCTTTGACGTTTTACGGTCAGAATTTCTTCATATTGCGCTACACAATCCCCGGATGGCGAGATCAGTTTCCCCGTAATTTTCAGTTTTCCGCAAAGCGGGCTGCCTGTGTCTGATTCAAAGTGCTCCGCTTTCATGATGGAATAACCAAAATTAGGATGTTCCTTACTCCGTCCGTCCTCCTGGGCAAGTGATTTCGGAAGTTTCATTCCAAGCTGCCAGGCAAACCGGTTACCCCGTTCCGGGTGCCGGAAAATCCCGCGCTGAAACACTTCCTTTCCGAATGTTCCGGAAACGAAGGTTGACAATCGCTTCATTTCACCGGTTACCGGATCGACGCGGAGTTCAAAAAAATCATTATGTAACAAATAGTATTGTTCAACTTCATTTTTGGAGTATCGGTTTTCAACAAATTCCACCAGCGTTGAAGTCGATACAGGTTTTTTTTTCGGAGCCTTTTGGAATTTTGTAACGATTCGGCTGAATAAACTGCCTGTTTTTCCGGAAGAGGAGCTGTTTTTTTGAGTGCTCACCGAATGATCGATGGTTGTTGAAACCGGATGGGACGGTGCGCCGGCCCGGTCGATTTCCAACCAGAGCTGGCTGAACGCGGGAACGGTAATCAGATTATCGATCAATCCGTTTTCGTCCGTTTTGGAACGAACCCGAACCCCTGTTTCCTGATTGTCTGAAAACGGTTTCAATTTCCCTTTCCATAAAAATGTTTGAGATATTCCCGCCGGATTTAAGATGAGAAGACCAACAGGTAACGGTTTTCCGTGTTCGTCGATTATCGCGTTTTCACCCGAACGACCGGTTGTTGTCGCATCAGACTCATTACCGGATCTTATCAGGGATTTTGTATCATGAGAAAGGGCTTCGGTAAGTTGCTGAAATTTTTCCGTTTCCGTTTGAATTTCAGACAGAAATTTCTGATAAACTGATTTTGCGTTCTGAAGAGCGACTTCATCATCAGCAATTCCGTTGATATTCTCATAGAGTAACTGTTGAATCAGGGAATCCAGCGATTCGTAAAAATCGATCTGTTTTTGAATCGCTGACATGGCGTGCCGCTCGTATATTTGATTTTCGCTGTTTTTGCGTCCGGAACTGCGAATCTTCCAAAACACGGCCAACGATTTAAAGAAACGGATTTTTATATCAATCTGATAGAACTGCTGATAAAGGGAAACAATGTTTGACCGTTGCTCCTTACTGGCACGGGTCAGGAAATTGACTTTAAATTCGTCGGGATCATATCCTTTGATGTTGCCGTTTCCACGGGTGTTTTCAAAATATTTTTCCATTTCAAATACACGCCCTAAAACCGGCGAAAATTGATTCATACGAAGAATATCGTCCAGCCAGACAGCTTCTTTGTCAGGATGATGGCGGAAAATGGCTGTTGTACAGGAATCGGAATAGTAGGAATCACCGATTTTGTCAGGAAGCTCCATAAAACAGGCGTTATCTTCCGCATTCAAGGTTTTTTTGGAAAGCAGTGGAATGATCGAACCGTTGTTTCCCTTCCAGCGGGTCAGACTCTGTGATTTTTGAGAAAGCGACCAACCGTCATATGTTTCAGACAGCGAGCCGATAAAACCGCAAAGTTTCAGCAACTGAGGCAAAACATAGGTATAACCCGCTTTATAACGTCCAAAAACACGAGGCGTCACACCAAGTGTTTGCTGATAATACCGGTGACTGGCAACGAACTGTTCCGCTATTCGCAATTGGGACAGAAGATACAAGGGCGGTTCATTTTTGTCGTCACCGATGATTGTAACCTGCTGATCCTTAACGGTTTCCTGCAACATCCGCAAAACAGCCGGATATTTATCCTGACAGTAACGCAAAACGGCTTCCGGAAGGACCAAATTGGTTTTTTCCTCACGACGCTTCCGATGTTGAAGCATGTTTGGAAGATTCTCCTCCAGATCCTCAAAATCAACACAGGTCAGGTCAAGCAGCTTACTGGGAGCGGGAAAGAAATATTCCTTGGCTTGACATAAGAGATCAAACGCCTTTTGAATCTGATCTTCATAAAGGAATTGGTCCTTGTCTTCCAACGCCTTGATGGCATCGAGTGTTCGATTGGCAAAATTCTGGGTATCCAGATTACTCATGTAACGAAGTTTGCGTGTCAGCAGCTCGGAAAGAAAATGACAGAATCCCAGGGAAAAAAAGGTCGCGACAATGTCGTCATTGAACTGTGGCTCAATTTCCAGTTTTTCAAAGGCCGTTTTGAGAATTTCGTCCCGATCCGACAATTTTCGGATGAGGTGCAGTTCATGATTTGCTTCCCGTTCCTTCATTCGAGTCAACCAGTTGACGGGAACAGAGGCTTCTGTACAGGGGGGAATGATGACAAGCGAACAGGGACGCTCATTCATCGGACTGCCGGCCGGATCCCATTGAGGCATTTTGCCGATTCGCCTGATTAAATCCGGATGATATAAGGCCGTCCAGGCGGAGAATATTTCCCGGGATTCTTCTGAACTGCGATATAACGAAAAATTTTCAAGCGAATAACAGGGAAGCAGAACAATCATGAATCAGGTATATCCAATCTGTTAATAAGTCAGGCAAATCAGGAAAGCTTCAGATCGGCAATATAGAAGCTTCCATAGGTATGAACCCGGTCAACTTTGTGTAATTCCGCCGCCTGTTCGCGATGATAGGAAAGAATATCGCCCAGATTTTTCTTTTGACCGTTCACGGTGACCGGAACCGTGTCGATATAATCCGTGCGCAGTCCGCCGCTGCGCCAGAGAACCCGTGTTTGAGGGGCTGCCGTTTTCAAAATAGCATCCCATTCAGAAACAAGAGCGTCATATAACCGGTCTGAAAGCCAGTCCATATGATCCAGCAGAACAAAACGGGAAATTTTAAGATCAGGATGTTTGCGCAGAAAACCTTCCACAGTATCCGTGTATGCGGAAACACGCTCTATTGCTCCGGCTTTCAGATATTCAAAATTTTCCTTTTCCAGATACTCCGGACAACAGGTTGCCGTATACTGGCCCGTTGTGTAAACCCGCCAAAAATAGTTGTCTTTAACCGGAAGTTCCGCAAAAATAGTGTCCAGACAGTCCTGAATGAATTTGACAACGCCTCCTTTATATGTTTTTTCAATCTGAAGACGCTGAGCGCGGGGAACACCAAGCAGGGAAAGTGTAAAATCACGATTGACCGCAAATTTTAACAGCTTCGACCAGAACCGTTCACGTAATTCATTGAACCAGATATCATGCTGTTCGTGGACACTTTCGCTGTTGAGAAGTCGCATTACCGGCTCCCGAACCCTGAGTTTTTTATCAATATACCAATTCATCCAGCTGGCAAAATAACCGGAGGTACCCCGGAAATAATACGATTTTCTACCGTCAAAATAAGTGTTGATTTTTTGATCCCAGTACATCTGGGATTGCTCACAAAGATGTTTTCGAAGTTTGTCGCGGTAAATCTGTTGAATACCGGGAAGGTGCCCCTCACCAAAGAGTTTAAAAAATGTTTCGTAATCAAGTTCTTTAATTCCGGCGATTTTCAATTCAAGAACCGCGTTCTGACGATAATTCATATCAACCGCGTAAACGTGATTCAGACCGGTGAGAAGATAAGAAAGCGAGTTGCAGCCAGCAGAGGTAATGACCAGAAGGTTGTCGGTTGGGGTCAGCTCCAGAGCAACTTTATCCAGACGGGGATCTTCCCAGCATGTATTGTACACCAGGTTATTACCATGAACATGAGTGAAAACTTTTCCGCTGATCCATTCACCAATAGCTGTTGCCATTCGCTTTTCCTTTATATGATACAAATTTATTCCGGATTTATTCCGGCTGAAATAATTTTGCTGTGATTAATTTAATTGAGGGTAATCGTTCACGACCGTTAAATGTTTTTGAGTTTGGTTTTAACGGCGGAAATCTTGCCGCCCGGAATTTCTGTCTTACCGGATGGTGATTTCCGTTTATTTCGTGTCAGATACAGTGATTTTAAACGAATAATATATAAATATAATATGATTATTGTTTCTGATAACCTGTAAACAGTAAAACGGCCCGCCATGGGGCGAAATTATCGGATGAGGAACAATAAATTTTATTTATTATATCTATTATACACAAACTATTATACACAAAAAAAGGTTCGCCGGTATAGAAACCCTGTAATTTTTAAAAGGTTTTTCGTGTTTTTTATGCCTTTTTTACTGACCGGAATTCGATTTTTTTGTATTGATGTTGAATAATGGGGGATAATTGGATGGGAGTTTGTTATTCCTCTGTGCTACAAACGCCGATTCTTCACTTCTTTGAAGTAAAACGGTTTTTTAATTACTGCCGGAAATATTTGATTTTTGAAGATAGATATTGAATTTATTATATATAACGAAATATATGGTGAATTTAAATCAATGTTTAAGTGCTGCTGTCCGGTCATTGCTCGCCGATGATTTGCAGCCAATCCGCAGAAACAGGGGCAATGATAGTTCTTGACTCTCTTGTTTGCGGATGGGTAAACGTCATAAGTCTGGAATGAAGTGCAATTGCCCGTGAACGCTCATCTTCGTACTGAACGCCAAAAGGAACCGTCGATCCGTAAAGTGAATCCCCCAGCAAAGGAAAGCCCCGTGAAGAACATTGAAGCCGTATTTGATGAGTTCGACCGGTTTCCAGTTCAATTTCAAGCCATGTTGCGGCCAGGGGACCGTTTTTAAAACGCCTGAGCACTTTAAAATTCAGGATCGCTTCCCTTGCGTCAGGATGAATTGGCTGTAACAGTTCCGCTTCCGCCCTGTTAGGGATTTTGCGCATGTAATCGACCCAGGTTCCGTTATCGTCCGAAATAATTCCCTGGACAAGAGCCCAATATTTTTTGACGACCAGACGGGATTCAAACTGTTCCGAAAGCCGGTGAGCCGCGCGAACATGTTTAGCAAACACGAGAACCCCGGAGGCAGGTCTGTCCAAACGATGGGGAATACCGAGGTAACATTTTCCCGGTTTGTTTTCCCGAATCGTTAAATATCGCTTCACTCGGAATTCCATGGAATCAATGCCGGGAGGCGCCTGAGTCAACACACCAGACGGCTTATTGAACGCAATTACCGGACCTTCTTCATAGATAATGTCCAGGGATGAAGCGGCCTCTTTAAGAGAATCCTCCCGGTTTGACGTCTGGGGGATATTATTGTCGGATGAATGGTCGGTTGAACAGGATTCGTCAGGGGCGGGATATTGAGACATTTGGCCGATAATCAGTGTTTTAGTGTACTGCAATAATGATTTATACCGCGGGCAACATGATTTTCCCGTTCTCTGCCAGAGGCCCCCTTACAGAAGGTTAAGAGCGTTAGAAAATCAACTCCTGGGACTGTAATATCTTTTTTAGTAAAATAACAAAATAATAAAAAACATGGGGTATTTAAGGATGTATTCTGTTCCTTTCTGATTTTATCAGAACATTCAGGACTTTTTTCCAGGGCAAATAAAATCAGAAAGGATGTTTCGGGCCGGATAATTTGACCTTCAGAGCAGAATCCCCTTGGATTTCAGGAAAAAGATCACTTCATCCGCCAGTTCGTCGGCATTGTCACCACTGGCGTTCAGGACCAGATCAGGATTGAGCGGCGGTTCATAGGGATCGTCAATTCCGGTGAACCCTTTAACTTCACCGGCTCGCGCTTTCTTGTACAGTCCCTTGGGATCACGGGCTTCGCAAACGGAAATTGGGGTACTGACGTAAACTTCAAAAAAGTCGGAAGTAGACATCATATCCCGAACTCGATCACGATCAGCGCGGTAAGGACTGATAAACGCGGTTAAGGCTATTGTACCGGATTCCGCGAATAATTTCGCGACAGCACCAATGCGGCGAATATTTTCTTCGCGATCCTGAGCGGAAAAACCGAGACCAAAACGCTGCGCGAATTCTTCGCTGTGATTTTTTCGCAAAATCGCGGGAGAAGCGTTCAACGCATGACGAACATTGTCGCCATCAAGTACGAAACTGCGTTTTCCCCAATCATGTAATTTATGATCAACAAGATTGGCAATGGTACTTTTACCGCTTGCGCTAAGGCCGGTAAACCAGACAATACAACCCTTGTTACCATTGAGTGCTTCTTTTTCCGCGCGGGAAACCGCATGTCGATGCCAATGAACTTCTACCGGTAATGAATCCATGTTTGACTCTCCTTTATGTTATTTTTTTGAACAGTTTTGTTTTGCTTCCAGTTTTTCTTCTGCGGCACTTTTCCGTGAATAAAGCGGTTGCAGTTTCCATATATCGTCAAATTGACGACAACGAACACGGGTCCAGGCAATTTGAGCCATTCCCCGGGCTGTAGGCAAGTCGTATGTTATTTTTGAAAAACGTTCTCGAACATCATTCGATACGCGGGAACTCCATCGCATCAAAACAGGCCCGCAATAATAAACTTTTTCATTCAAAACTTTTTTTACTTTTTGATAAAGTAGCTTATCTTGTTTAAAAATATTATTGTCAGTATTGTTTACCCAATCTTCTAAAAAAGAATCTTCCTGTTCCTTTTCAATATCGAGCCACTGTAATGCGGGAATAATACGGAAAGCGGGTTCCAATGGAATTGGTAACAGATTTGGATTACTATCTATCCAAAAACGTTGAACGGCCACATCTCCCCGTTGTGCGTCCAGCCCCGCAGAAATAATTCGCCCTTCCTCATTTGACAGAATGGATTGGGATATTGCCCGATCTTTCAGTTCCGCTACCATACCCTGAAGCGCGTTGATACCTGCCAGTTCACAATTCAGAGACCAAGCAAGCATTTTTGCCGTTACAAGACCTATTCGGAGTCCTGTAAATGATCCCGGACCAACAGCGACGGCAATGTAATTCAGATCAGCCGGTGACCAGTTTAATTTTTGCAAGCCGGCGTGAATAGAAGGAATCAACGATTGTGCACTCCGTTGATCTGATGGCAAACGGGAAAACAGCAATGTCTTTTCATTTTCTTCTAAAACGATGCTGCCTGTGGTTCCTGTTGTTTCTATAGCCAGTAACTTTATTGAATTCAAATTTTCAGCGGACACGTCCATGTCAAAAAACCCAGAAGGGTATTATTCCTTTGATTTCCCCTTTTAAACAACTACATGATTCCTGGAAAAATCTTTCCACGGTCTCTGTTGGCGCTTGCCGGTATGCTTCAAAGGAAAATTAAATGAAATATATAAAATGCCTTATGACTTCAATATTATTATATATTATTATGTTTTGAATATTAAATCAATAACAGATAATAACATTTATTAAACTTTTATTATTTTAACTGGAATATAATATATTGAAACCGGGGGTAATGGATTTTTACAGTGCAAAAATTAAATGTTTTAATTGGCATTCAAATAAGTGGCCTTAATTCATTGGCAACGGAACTCAGCCGTTGCAGTATTTGGTCACGCAGGGAATCCTGATAACGGCATTGAGGAACGGCAATACTGATCCCTCCGACCGGAATATCCCGTAAATTCAGAATTGCGACCGCGAAACAATAAATTTCCATATCTGGATGGAAAAGAACGGAAGTCCGTTCCTGACAGTTGTTTTGAACAAGTTTCCGTTCCTCCGTCGTCATGGGAATCCCCTGAATGTTTGCCGCGAGAACCAGTCCAATCGCTGACTGAAAAAACGACTCCCGGGTTCCAACCATCGACGTCATCCGGAACGGGCGGGTACACTCGACTTTATCGAGATAAACAATACCGTTGCAATCTGGAATCGCGAAGTGAACGGTTTCATCATACTCATTTTCCAAGGCAAGAAGGTAGGGGTGAATTGTCTGGATCAAAAGTTGTTCCCGGTCGCAGTATCCTGCCAGTTGAACAATTTTATTTCCGAGTGAAAAACAGCCGGTTTCTGAATTACGGTGCAGTACATCCCATTTTTCCAGTGTTCCGACAAAACCATGGAGCGTTGGTAACGCCATATTTAATTGACGCCCAAGCTCAGAAAGAGTCAGTTTGCCGTTGTTTTGTGAAATGGTATTGAGAATCGCCATCATTTTGTCGATTGATTGAATCGTTTTCACAGGAGAGCCTTTCCTGATTTATATATGTTTATTTGATATTTTTACAGTATTGAGGAAAAACTGAAAAAATGAAATATTTTTGTTGACATTGGGTTTCTCAACCGGTATAATAAACTTTGAAATTAACAAATATGTTTCGACAATGTCAAATATCTGTTGTTATAGCATATTAAATCATTCAAAAAAGGGGGGATTAAATCGGAATTTTTTTGAATACACCGATGTGGGAATAAACCGCATTTAAAATTTGTGTAAACCTGTTCCGGAAAGTTTTTCGGATGTTTTGATTATAATGTTTTTTATGAAAAACATTGTTTGGTTTCATTGAAAATTCAGTGTTTCCCCGATTTTTATTTTGAGTGTTTCCGAGTGTAACATTGCGGATAATTGGAAGGTTATTTATTTTAGAACAGGAATGATATGGACCATGAAACGACGTGATTTTTTAAGAAATACCGGTTTGTCCATTGCTTTGGCATCGACGTTTCCCGCAGGTTGGGGATTTGCTGAAGAGAAAAAAGGGAAAATTTTGTACTTTGACCTTTCAACCGAATGGGAACATCCGCCAACTGTCGATGAAGAGGATGGAACCAGTTTTTCGGCGAAAGTTGTCAAAAAACTTGGCGCTGATCTGGGATACGATGTCGACTGCACAAAAGACGGAACAGTTTTTGATGGTGATTTAAGCCAATATAAAGCGTTTGTTTTCTTCACTTGCGGCGATCTGGATAAGGCTCCGGAAGGTAAAAAAGGAATTACCGCGACGGGTCAGGCGAACTTTTTCAAGGCGATCCGCGAAGGGGCCGGGTTTGTTGGAATTCACAGCGCGACCGATACCTGGCAGTGTACCGGGCCGTTATTTGAAAATCAACCGGAGGAAGAACGAACCGAATACATCAAGATGGTTGGCGGTGACTTCATTACCCATGGAGAAATCCAGGACGCGACGTTGACCGTGACGGAACCGGTTGAGCTTCCCTGTTTGAAGAAGTTCAGCAAAAACGGTAAGATTGTGTTCCATGATGAATGGTACACGATGAAGAATTTCAATAAGGACATGCACGTTCTTCTGGTTCAGGAAACAGAGGGAATGAAGAAAACGGATCATAATGCCTGTTACAACCGTCCGGCGTATCCGTCCTCCTGGATCCGAATGGAAGGAAAAGGGCGTGTTGCTTACACCGCTGTTGGTCATGGAATTGAAATGTGGCAGGAACCGTTTGTCCAGGCTATTATTTCTGACTTAATTTCCTTTGTTGTTGGTAATTTTGATATGGATATGACGCCAAACATGGACAAAGTTTGCCCGGATGCGGAAACATTGCCGAATCTGTAGCCTGAAAATTTTCTGAATAATTTCACCGAAACCGGTTTTATTCTCAAACGTAAAACGCCGGAAATTTCATCTCAAATAATTTCCGGCGCTGAAAATACGTTATCTTTGAGACTGAAAAACATCCCCGATAAATGAACGGAGTTTAAGTTCCTGCCGGTTTTCTTTATTATATAGGGGCGTTTTTTCTTTTTTGTGGTAAAGTAACAGTTCCTGTATGATTTCAGGTTTTTTAATATTTTTTATTAAAAACGGGGGGTGAAGTTTAAGGAAAAATTTTTGGGTAATTTGGTCATTATAAACGGGGATACTATTGGAGCTGTTTGATCTGGAGAAGGTTTTAGACAATGGATAAAAAATCGAAAAAAGAGATTTCCCGGCGATGTTTTCACAAAACATTGGCCGCAGCCGCATTGACGACGTTTTGTCCGAAGAATGTTTTTTCGCAGGATCCCATTTCCGAACTCTGGAATACACCGGCTTCCGAAGTTTCCGAACAGGAAATGCGGGAGGTATATGAAGAAGTCAAAACGCCTTATAAATACGGGATTATTATCCCGCAGGAAGAGGGGGATCTGATCGATTGCGGCCGGGTGTATCGCAAGGGTGATTTTTGGTACATGACTTATTTGCGGATGGAAAAAGGAATCGGGTATGTTTCCCGACTGGCACGGAGTGACGACCTGATTCACTGGGAGCCCCTGGGAACAACAATGCCTTTCCGTAAAACAGGCTGGGACGCCTGGCAGGCGTCGCCGTCGCCGGCGCTTGTCGATTACGATTGGGGCGGAAACTATGAAATCCGGTCTTTTCAGGACAGATACTGGTTTACCTATGTCGGCGGGGCAGGGAAGGGATACGAACCTGATCCGTTGAAAATCGGGCTTGCCTGGACCGATGATCCGACGTCGTCCGCGGAATATCATCGGCTTTCGGAACCGATAATGACGCCTCAGGATCCGGAAACACGGGATTTTGAAAAAGTAACGCTTTATCAAACGAATGTCATTCGGGTCGATGAAAAACAGTTTGGTTTTCCGTTTTACTGTTTTTATAACGGGAAAGACGCGACGTCGACAGAACGGATTGGAATCGCGGTGTCCGAAGACCTTGTTCACTGGAAACGGTTGGGGGACGGACCTGTCATTGACAATCACCGAGGGATTTCCGGGGATCCTCAAATCACAAAAATCGGGGAATATTGGGTCATGTTTTATTTTGGGGCTTTTTGGAAGCCCAACGCTTTTGATACCTTTGCTGTTTCCCGCGACATGATTCATTGGACGAAGTGGCAAGGTCCCCATCTTGTGGAACCTTCCGAAAAGTATGACGCGACCTTTGCCCATAAACCCTGGCTTGTAAAACATGACGGTGTTGTTTATCATTACTACTGCGCTGTTGGAGATCAGGGTCGCTGCCTTGCTCTTGCGACATCAAAAAAAATATAGCGTTTATTGGAAATGATGGTGTTATCAACACAATTTTCCTGCCTGTTAAACTCTTCCGGAAATATTTCAGAGGGTATTGTTTAATATTCGGACGGAATTTGTCTGTAAAATTATTTTGGTCATTATCAGTTGTCGCCGGGGAAGTTTTTCGGTATAAACCATCATTATTGATGTGAAACGGCATGATTAAATTTTGCAATAAAGCATCATTATAAATTTGTCGGGAGTTTTGGGAGAATGAAAAAAACCGTTGCTTTTTTGCTTTGCGTCTTTCTTGCCTCTCTGACGGAGGGGGCGGAGACGGTTCATATTGAATCGTTTCCAGAGTTGAACTGGCAGGTGAACGCGGGTAATTTTGAGATGGACAGTCAGGAGTCGTTTCGTTTTGAACCGTTACTTGCGGACGGTTCGGAAGACGTCTGGTACGGTTCGACTTACTGGTGGGTGCCGAACACCTGGTGCCGGGTTGGAAAAAACTGGCAGCATCCCGGAGAAAACTGTCCGTCCGTTCGTCGTTTTGATGTTCCGCGGGATGGTGAGCTGGTGCTCTCCGGCAATGTGAGAAAATTACATGTTGACCCGGCAACGGATGGTATTTGCGCCGTTATCCGTCATAATGAAGAGGAAATTTTAAAGCTGGAAATCAACGGCGGCGATGATAAAGGGGTCCATTATTCCTTGACGTTGACGGTTCATCAGGGGGATATACTTCGATTTATCGTGTCACAACGTGGGGAAATCAGTTGCGATACAACCTTCTGGGATCCGCAACTTGCCTGGAAAGACGAACCGGAAACGGTATATCGGGCCTCGGAGGATTTTACCATGGATCGGGAAACAGGCGGCAGTGTATCCGGGCTCTGGTCCTGGGAATCTCAAACGAACCTGAATAACAATCTTGTCCCCATGCCCAAGGGATACGATGATGATTTCAGCTTAATGATTCAATATGACTGGGAGCTTGAAGACCAGATTATTCCGGGAAATGCGGAATCGTTTCTTCAGGCTGCTCAAAAACATCTGAAACAGACTGAGTCCCTTCTTCTTGATTTAAAGGATGAGTTGGAAGGAAATGTTGCTGATGAATTTCAGCGTCGTTTTCAGCAATTGTCAGAAGAATCAGCGGGGATTTCAGCTGGCGATTTGCGGGAAACGGAGTTGATTTACGCTAAAATCCGCGGGCTTAAACGTCAGATTGCGTTTTCAAATCCGTTGCTTGATTTTAATGATCTTCTTTTCTGTAAACGGCTTCCGACATCTTACAGTCATCTTGTCGGCCAATATTTTGGCTGGCGGGCGCGACCAGGCGGATCGTTATACATCCTTAAAGAACCGGGAAAATCATTGGAATGTGTCGACCTGATTGGCGAGCATTTGCCCCAGGGAAATATTTTGGAACCGAAACTTTCCTGGGACGCGAAAAAAGTGGTCTTTTCTTACGTAAACCTCTGGGAAGACAAAACTTATGATCCTTATAAAGTCCACTTTAGCGATCCGGACGACGGGTTTTATCATGTTTATTCCATGAACATCGACGGTTCCGGTTTGCGACAGTTGACCGACGGTTCTTTTGATGATTTAATGCCTAACTGGTTGGCGGACGGGGATATTATTTTCAGTTCAACCCGTCGTAAAGGGTATGCGCGATGTTTCTGGTGGGGGTTTGGACGTCGTTGGAATGTTTATACCATACATCGTATGAAGCCGGACGGAAGCCGGGTTCAGCAGCTTTCCTGGCACGATACCAACGAATGGTTCCCGTCAGTGAATCATGACGGTCAGATCACCTATGCCCGATGGGATTATATTGATCGTGACGCGGTGACTCATCAGAATCTTTGGTCCATGCGCCCGGACGGAACGAATCCGGCGGCTCTCTGGGGAAATGCGACCCCTGCTCCTCATTGCACATTTCAGGCGGTTCCGATTCCCAATTCTCAGAAATACGTCTTTACCGCTTCAGCCCATCATTCGGTAACGGCTGGTTCTCTGGTCATTCTGGATCCGGGAGCTGGAATTGATGGGGAACAGGCGCTAAAGCGAATTACGCCTTCTGTTCCGTTTCCGGAAGCGGAAACAAGGGATATTAAAGAATTTTATGATTCTCCTTATCCATTGTCGGAAAAATACTTCCTGGTTTCATACAGTCCCTGGCCACTTCGCTGGGAAGGGGAGCGACCGAACCTGGACAACGGCTTCGGAATTTATCTTTATGATGTTTTTGGTAATCGGGAACTTATTTATCGTGATTCCAGAATTGGTTGTACAAATCCAACGCCGGTGAAGGAACGTCCAACGCCTCCTGTTTTGGCGAGTCAGCTTCCGGAAAACGCTCCGGATTATGGTGAAATGTCCATCGTTGACGTTTACAGGGGATTGGGAACCAATATTGAACGGGGAAAAATCAAAGAAATCCGAATTGTCCAGATTCTTCCTAAAACGACTCGTGATGCCGACGATCCCGCAATCGGACTGGCAGGGGAGGAAAATGCCCGATTGATTCTCGGAACGGTTCCGGTTGAAGATGACGGCAGCGCCTTTTTCAAAGTGCCCGCGGAAAAACCGATTTTATTACAGGTTCTGGATGAGAACGGTTTTGCCTGGCAAACCATGCGTTCTTTGACTTATCTCCAAAAAGGGGAACGGGTTTCCTGTATCGGGTGCCATGAAAACCGGGAAAGTTCAACGTATTCTGTTAATCAGGGAATGACCGCTCATGCAGATACAGAACGACCGAAGGCCATGCAACGGGAAGCGTCAGAAATTCAGCCGGGAGATCTTGGAGGACGGACTTTTTCTTATGTGGAGACAATCCAGCCGATC
>Ga0079305_1002635_pt1 | contig 14674 bp, 17 predicted proteins | sample LMS_cellobiose_e_FD_79183 | JGI IMG/M metagenome (GOLD analysis project Ga0079305, IMG submission 79183) | Rumen-fistulated moose microbial communities from Alaska, USA - LMS_cellobiose_enrichment | ecosystem: Host-associated > Mammals > Digestive system > Stomach > Rumen fluid ... | reverse complement strand
TCTCGCTGAGAGAAAGGGAACCACGTTTAGATTGGCGACCCCTGCTGAAGAATCTATCGGAATTGATGGCTATGTGGGCGATACCCCGTACTCTGTCAAGCCCGATACATACAAAACAATGGGACGTCTTTCAGAAACCATTGATGTAAAGATGATCTATTATACCAAGACTAAGACTGGTTTGAAAATTGAAGTAGAAGAATAACCCATGTATGGCTGCCAATCGGCAGCCATACTATTTATACGGATTATACGGGAACGGAGTTTAAGAATTTTGATTTACAGGAATAGTCAAGCGAAACGTCTACATCCACAAAACCGGTGCGAATCAAGTGATTATTTATGAATGTCTTGTTATCCAGGTATACATAGCAGAGCAGATTGTTTTCACTATCATATTTGACTGAGTCATATCGCAAGAAAACCTTACGCTTTTGGAACTTCCCCTTCAAGAAGTCTACAGCTTCCTGGGAGTGGCTCTTGCTTTCTTTAACGCCCAACAATTTTACGACAAGTCCGTTGCTTAGCTCAATTCTCTCAGGAGATATGACTCGTTTTACTGAAAACAAATCATCTCGCTTAGTTGAACTCCCATCAATTGAAGAACCAAATTGGAGCTTTTTTACATCAATTTTCTTGTCCATCCTGTGCGGATCTCTGAAGATGTAGGGAAGCCTGTCAAATGTTGCATTATTTCCTACTCTATCTTCAGAAAAGAATACTTGAGATTCCTCTTCATTGAACGACAGTTGATCCTCACATAGTTTACTTCTGATAATCGGAGCAAACGATCTGTTGATCTCATAACCAATAGAATTCCGCCCCAAATGCTTCGCTGCCAATGATGTGGTGCCGCTCCCAACAAATGGGTCGAGCACTGTTTCTCCGGCAAAAGAAAACATCTTGATCAATCGCTTTGGAAGTTCCTCAGGGAACATAGCAATATGTTCATATTGCTTAACTCCGTTAAAGTTCCAATGGGATGAGAAATACTGCCCCCATTCTTCTTTTGTGATAATTGAACGCTCTTTCTGCTCCTTTGTCGGCTTAGGCGCATTTCCCAACTTCTTGAAGAGAAGGATAAATTCATAATCCATCTTCAGAATTCCGTTTCTCGGATATGGGAAACTGCCCATAATAGCGCCGCCACCTGAGGTATTCATGGTAGTGGCTTTCTGCCATATAATAGCCCCCATATAATCCATCCCCAGCGACTCGCAAAAACGGATAATTTCAGTACGAATGGGAATAACCTTATACCGACCATAGTAAACTGAGCGAGCAAACTGATCGCCAATATTGATACACATCCTGCATCCGTCTGACAGCACACGATAGCATTCTTGCCATACTAAATTCAGGTTGTTAATATACTCTTCGTAACTGTCATTAAAACCAATCTGATCCTCAGTCCCGTAATCTTTAAGCTGCCAGTAGGGTGGGGATGTAATAATCAGTTGAACGGACTTATCTTTTATTTCATTCAGTGATCGGCTATCACCGAAAATGATTCTATGTTCAGTCATACCTGTTCCTCTCTATTTAACCTGATCACCATTGGCCAATACGAAATACTGCTCATAAGTCACACCTAATGCATTGGCAATTTTGATTAATTCCTCTTGTGTGATCGTATTCCGTTTTAATTTTGCATTGAAGTTTTGTGGTGATTGGTTAATCCTGCGGGCCAATTCAGATAAACTTACACCCGTTCTAACACACAAAACTCGTATCTGTTCTGAAGTAGTCATATTGCCACTCCCTTCTCCAAATGACATTGATATTATAAAACATTTGATTGATATTGTCAATCTCCAAAAAGAAATAGCGGCGGAGATCGCTCCCCGCCGCCGATACCTTATGCGTAAATCAGATCGTTGTTCACCACCTCCATAGCCCGATTCCGGATATTGTTCATCCGCTGCACCCACAGCATTTGATTTTGCACCTTTAAGTTGTTCAGTGACGCCCTTGCGGGGCACCAGTTGTTTTTCTGTTATCAAATCGTTATCAATGCTGATAACAAAAAGCAGCAGGCATTCCAAAGAACGCCTGCTGCTTTCAAGTAATTCAGGATAATTCAGCATATTTTGAGTCAAAAGACGAATTATTCCCACTCGATGGTGCCGCTCGGTTTGGGCGTGATGTCCCAGAGGACGCGGTTGACGCCCTTGACCTCGGCGGTGATGCGCGCGGTGATATGCTGCAGCAGCGGGAAGCTCAGTTCGGCGACCTCGGCCGTGACGGCGTCCACGGTGTTGACGGCGCGGATGACGACGGGCCAGTCATAGGTTCGCCTGCCGTCGGTGATGCCGGTGGACTTGAAGTCGGGCACGATGGTGAAGTACTGCCACACCTTGCCGGCAAGCCCGTTTTTGGCAAACTCCTCGCGCAGGATGGCGTCCGACTCGCGCACGGCCTCCAGCCGGTCGCGGGTGATGGCGCCCACGCAGCGCACACCCAGGCCGGGGCCGGGGAAGGGCTGGCGATAGACCATGTTGTCGGGCAGACCGAGCTGCTTGCCGACCACACGGACCTCGTCCTTATAGAGGAACTTTACCGGCTCGACCAGCTCGAACTGCAGATCCTCCGGCAGGCCGCCCACGTTGTGGTGCGCCTTGACCGGGCCGCTCTCGAGGATGTCGGGGTAGATCGTGCCCTGAGCAAGGAAGCGGATATCCTCCAGCTTGCGCGCCTCTTCCTCGAACACGCGGATGAACTCGGCGCCGATGATATGGCGCTTCTGCTCCGGCTCGGCAACGCCGGCCAGCTTATCCAGAAACCGGTCGACCGCGTCGACGTAGACGAGGTTCGCGTCCATCTGGTTGCGGAACACCTCGATCACCTGCTCCGGCTCGCCCTTGCGCAGCAGGCCGTGGTTGACGTGCACGCAGGTGAGCTGTTTGCCGACCGCCTTGATCAGGAGCGCTGCCACGACCGAGGAATCCACGCCGCCGCTGAGGGCAAGCAATACCTTCTGATCGCCGATCTGCGCGCGCAGCGCGGAGATCTGTTCCTCGATGAACGCCTGCGCCAGCTCCGGCGTCGTGATGCGCTCCATGCTTTCGGGACGTCTGTTGTCTGCCATATCCGAATCCTCCCCTGTCTGTTTTTTACTCTCCAATTATAGTACGCTCCCGGCGCGCGCGCAACCGGAAACTCAGCGCGGCCATGTAAAAATCAGCGGCTCTCCGGGGCAGAAAATTTTGCCGTTTTTCACAGAAACCCGACCGCCGCCGATCCGCTCGTCATAGTCGCCGTCCGGCGCGGGGACCTCGATCTCCCCGCCGCGTCCCGCCAGCGGGAAGACGCCGCACTTGCCGCGGCGTGCGTTTTCCCGCTCCAGCACGGCGATCTGCCGCTCATCGTCGGCCGCGGCGACAAAGAAATCGTCGGCATCCAGCTCTTCTCGCTTGATCTCGTACAGCCGCCGCAGAAACGCGCTCAGATCCCGCCCGGTGTCCCGCTCGATCAGCTCGCGCTCGAAGAGGCTGGGCCGGCGGGTATTTTCAAACTCCTGCCCGGCGTACAGCAGCGTCGTGCCCTTGAGGAAATAGAGCAGCGCCGTGTAGCTGCGCAGCAGGCGCTCCTCCTTTACAAGCGAGGCGATGCGCGGCTGGTCATGGTTTTCCAGAAAGCGCAGCTTGTTGTAGTTGTCGGGATAAATGGCCTCCTGCGTGTTCAGCGCCTCCATCCAGTCGCTCAGCTTCGCCTCGCCCCGGAGGAAGCGGTCGAAGGACCGGCGCACGTCATACTCGTACTCGATATCGAAGGCCTCGTACATCTCGTAGTCCTTGGCCGCGTTGATGCCCCTGCGGCGGGCGGCGTTGCCGAAATCCGTGTGCACGGTCTCGGCCAGCCAGATGCAGCCGGGGCGCACTTGCTCCACGGCCTGCCGCGCCCATTTCCAGAAGGGAAGGGGAACGAAGGAGGCCACGTCGCAGCGGAAGCCGTCCACGATCTCCGCCCACCGGCAGAGCGTCCGGATCTGGTAATCCCACAGCGCCGTGCGGTCATAGTCGAGGTCGATCACGTCCGACCAGTCGCCGTTGCGGTTGCCGGGCCTGCCGTCCGGCCCGCGATAGAAAAACTCCGGATGCTCGGCAAACAGCACCGAATCCGGCGAGGTGTGGTTGTACACCACGTCGATCATGAGCTTCATCCCGCGCGCGTGGATCGCGTCGGCGAGGGCCCGGAAATCCTCCATCGTGCCGTAGGCGGGGTTCGTGCTGCGGTAGTCGCGGTTGGCATAGGGGCAGCCGAGACTGCCCTTCTTGCCCTGCACCCCGATGGGATGGATGGGCAGCAGCCAGATGATATCCGTGCCGAGGGCGCGGATGCGGTCCAGGTCGGGGATGAGCGCGCGGAAGGTCCCCTCCGGCGTGTGGCTGCGGAGATAAACGCTGTAGATGACCTGGCTCTGCAGCTTAGGATCGGTCTGTCTCGCCATCGGTCTGTCCTCCCTGCACCGCGATGGCGCCGGTCTTGATCCAGTGGGCCTGCACGGCGCTTCGGTCCTCTTTCTCTCCCTCCTCGCGATCCTCGTCTCTGCGGTGCGCCAGCTCCGTCATGAAGCCGGCGGTGATGATGCCGGAGGGCAGCGCCACGATGGCGATGCCGCAGATGGACGAGAGCATCGCGATAAAGCGCCCGATGGCGGTGACCGGGGTGATGTCCCCGAACCCGACGGTCGTCAGCAGCACGGTGGACCAGTAGAGCGCCTCAAAGAAGTTCTGGAAAGAGTCCGGCTCCGCGTTGAAGATGACCAGCGCCGAGATGAAGATATACGCAACGGCCAGCGAACCCACGGCCAGCAGGGATTCCTTCGAGTTTTTCAGCACCGCGCCGATGATGCGAAGGCTGCGCGAGTAGCGCGCGGCGCGCAGCACGCGAAAAACGCGAAAGGCCTTCGTCATGCGCAGCAGACGCAGCACCTTGAAACCGCTGTTGAGGATCGTCAGCGAGGGCAGGATGCTCAGCAGGTCGATGATCGCCATGAAGCCGACGGGGTAGCGCAGGAAGCTCAGGACCGAGGCTTTCCCGTACTTGAAATCCGCCGTGGCCCAGCGCAGCAGGTAGTCCGCGATGAAGATCGCGACCGAGACCTTGTCCACGCCGTTGAGAAAGGGCGTCGTCTCCTTGAACACCAGCGGCAGCAGGCTGACCGTGATGACCGCGATCATGAAACCGTCGTAGACCGCGCTGGCCCGGTCGCCCTCTTTTGCGACCTCGATGATCTCATAGATTCGTTTTCTCAAGGCTCTCGCCTCCGTTTCCTTTTTTTATCATACTATATCCCCGCCGCTCCCTCTGTCAAGAGCGCGGCGGGGCTTGTCAAAGCGGCGGACGCCCTCTATAATGGGGAAAAAGACACAGGAGGACGCGGACATGGACAGGAAGCTGACGCTCTATCTCGTCCGGCACGGGCAGACGGCGCTCAACAGCGCGCATATCATGCAGGGCCGGAGCGACCAGCCGCTCAACGAGACGGGCCGGGAACAGGCCGCGGCGCTCGGCGTGCGCCTTGCCGCGCGGGGGCTTCGCTATGACCGCGTGTACACCAGCCCCCTGCGGCGCGCCGTGGAGACGGCCCGGCTGATCGCCGGGGACGCGGCGGAGCTGCGCACCGACGAGCGTCTGATCGAGATGGACTACGGCCCCTACGAGGGCATGGATCTGAAAAAGCCCGCGCCGGAGGTGCTGCGCTTTTTCATGGATTTCGTCCACGTCCCCGCGCCCGAGGGCATGGAGCCGCTGGCCGCCGTCGTGGACAGGCTGGGCGCTTTTCTGGAAGATCTGGCCGCCGGGGATGCGGCCGGGACGGTGCTGATCTCGACCCACGCCATCGCACTCAAGGGCGCGCTGGAGTATCTCACGCCGGAGTCGCGCGGAGCCTACTGGTCGAAGCACATCGGCAACTGCGCCCTCTACGTCACCGAGCTGCGCGGCGGGCGCTTTACCGTGCCCGCGGCTTTTGAGCCATGAGCGCGAAAAAGAGAGGACGGGCCCTGCGGGGCCCGTCCTCTCTTTTTTTCGTTTGTCTCACGCGGCGGCGTCCTGCGTCAGGAAGGTCCTGCAGATCGCCTCGACACACGCTTCCTGCTGGCTCTGTGCGTCGATCGACGCCGTCCCGTCGCCCTGCTGCGCGCCATAGTTGCCGAACTGGGCGTGGTTGCCGCCCGGGATCTCGATCTCGACGCAGCGCGGCGGAGCGAACTGCCGGCCCTTTTCCAGTGCTTCCCGTTTGAGGATCAGATCCTCCGAGCCGTAGAGCAGAAGTTCCGTCTGCCCGCTGTCCAGCGCCTTCGTCGGGTAGGCCGCGAAGAGGATCACGCCCTCCAGCTCCCCGCCGTGCTCCGCGGCGTACAGCGCCGCGACGGCGCCGCCCAGCGAATGCCCGCCGATGAACCAACGCTCATAGTCGTAGCGCGCCAGGATGGCGTCAGCCGCGTTCTGCCGCAGGACGGCCAGCCTGAGCGGCATCTTCACGAGGCACACGTCCATCCCCTCCGCCGCAAGTCGGTGCAGAAACGGCGCATAGGCCGTCTCTTCGACCTTCCCGCCCGGGTAAAAGATCAGCGCGGCGTCCTCGGCCGGCCCGTCGAAGAACCAGCCGTAGTCGGTCTGCTCCACCCGGACCTCATCGGACTCCAGTGCCGCCAGCGCCTCCGGCTGCACCCGGTAGTAGTCTGCCGCGTAAATCACGAACGCCGCCGCCAGCACAAACAGCAGACCGGGCAGGATCAGGCGGCGCCGCTTGTGTATGATCTCCTGCTTCGTCATGTCCTTCCTCCGCTCTCTTCAGCCGCGGCGGCGTCCCGCGGTGATCGCCTTCTGCGGGCACATCTCCTGGCAGCAGTAGCAGCGGATGCATTTCTTCCGGTCGTAAACGGGCGGCTGATCCTTCCCGTTGCGGAAGGACAGCGCCTTGCCCGGCACGGGACAATGGGCCACGCAGATCCCGCAGCGGACGCAGCGTTCCGCATGGATCACCGGGCGGCTGGAGAAATGCGCCAGCATCGACAGTGAGCGCGCCAGCAGGGTCTTCTTTTCCCGCACGACGTCGAAATCCGGCGCCCCGTATCTTTCCGCGAAGGCCTCGAGCGAAAGGGGCTCGGCCGCGCCGTCCTCCCCGCCCCTGGCCAGCAGCAGCTCGATCCGCCCGACATGCCAGGTGCCGAGGCCCATGGCCTCTCCCTGCACGTTGGTCGGGACCGTCTCCGGATCCACGCCGATCAGCGCGCAGAACACGGCGTCCAGCGCCACGGGATCAGCGGAAAACAGCAGCAGGCCCATCTGTCTGGGCGTTCCGGCGCCGGGGCCGTTGCCCTCCATGGCAACGACCGCATCCATGATATGCAGGCGCGGCTTGACGCAGCGGTGGATGTCCGCGAGCATCCGGGCGAAGACCCCGTCGTTGGGGAACTTCAGGTGCTCCCGCGCCTTGCGCGCGCCGCAGAGCAGGCCGAACAGGTTTTTCACCGCGCCCGTTATGCGCATAAGCGCGTGCGTCTTCATTTTGCAGACGTTGACGACGGCGTCGGCCTCGGTGACTTCCCGGGCGAACCAGAACTCTTTTTCCGTCATGCCCTCCGGGAACTCGATCCTCACTTCCTCCGTCATGGGGACCGGAAGCGCGCCGAACACCGGCTCGTCCGCCCGAAAGCCCAGGCGCTCCAGCGCATGCGCGCCGGTGTCGTGGCCGGGGGAATCCCCAAAGCGCACGGACGCGCAGCCGTATTCCTCCAGCAGGCGCAGCACCGCGCGCAGGACCGTCGGGTGCGTCGTGACGGCGCTGTCCGCCTCCGCGGGCTTGAGGAGGTTCGGCTTGACCAGCACACGCTCCTCCGGGCGCAGAAAGGCCTCGAGCCCGCCGAGCGCGCGGACTCCCGCGCGGACGGCCGCAAAGACCTTCTCCGGCTCATAGTCCCCGCAGGGGACCGCGACCACTCTGGATCTTGTCTGTTCCATATGCGACTCCTGTCAAACGCTGTCGTCCCGGGCCGGGAGTCACAGCTCCGTCACCGCGAGCTTCAAAACGTCCGGCCTTGCATAATGGCCGATGACGTCGTGCTCCATTTTGCATGCCGCCGGAAGACTCATGTCCAGATCGGCATAGATCACGCATTCCCTGTCCCAGACCGGCTCCGTCAGGCAGTGCCCGTACGGATCGACGATGCAGCTTCCTCCCCGGCAAACGAGCTCCGGCTGTTTCGCGATCGCCTCCTGCTCATGCAGCCAGTCGGGGTAGGCGCTCCTGCGGAGGATCAGATCCGCATTGAGCAGGTAGCATTTCCCCTCGATCGCGATATGCTGTATGGTCGCCTGCCACTCGGGATTGTCGTTCGTGTTCGGCGCGAGGTAGATCGTGATCCCCTTTTGATAAAGCGCAACTCTCGCAAGCGGCATATAGCTTTCCCAGCAGATCAGGCTTCCGACAGGGCCCCAGGGGGTCTCCGTGATCGGGAAGTAGCCCTTGTTTGCGTCGCCCCATACGACCCGTTCGCTGCCCGTCGGCTTGAGCTTGCGGTGGATCTTCCAGGCGCCGTCCGGCTCGAAGATGACGTTGCTGTTGTACAGGGTGCCGTTCACGGCATCCCGCTCCGAAAAGCCCAGGCTGAGGTACGCGCCGGTCCTCTTCGCCGCCGCCGCAAGCTCCTCAAACTCTGCTTCGCCGGCGACGACGGAGGCCTGACAGTATTTCTTCCAGTCCTCTCTGCCCGGTTCCGTCCTTTTGCCGACGCTGAACCCGAAATTCATCCCGATCGGATATCCGGGGATGAACAGCTCCGGGAAAACGATGAGCTCCGCGCCCTGCGCGGCCGCCTCGTCGATAAGCGCGATGGCCTTTTTCAGCGACGCCGCCTTATCGAACATGACGGGCTCCGCCTGCACCAGCGCCGCTCTGCACGTATTCTTCACGTCTTTCACGGTATCCCCTCCGTCCGGTCAGGGAAGCAGATCCGTGAGCGCGCCTTCGGCGCCGATCGCGCCGCTCCGGCGCGCAAGCTCGGTCAGCTCGGCCTCCAGCGCATCGGAGAAATCAAGGCCGGTGGCCTTGCGCTCCTCAATAAGCCTTGCCTCGATCTCGCCGGGCATGAAGATCTCCTTCACCCCGGCCGCTGTGCGGCTGTTTTTGATGAGGGATGCGTACAGCGAGGCGTGCTCCTTGAAGCGGTCGACATCAATGAAGTGCGCAATGTCCAGCAGGATCACGGCAAAGCCGGTCTCTTCGGGACGCATATCCTCCACGAACGGGATCTCCGGGCTCGTGAGCGCGTCGGACAGCACGCCGCCGAACATATCGACGAACACGGCCAGCCCGTAGCCCTTGTGGTCGCCCATGGGGCGGACGCAGTAGGCGGCATGCGGGTCGGTGGTCGGGTTGCCGTCATAGTCGTTGGCCCAGCCCGCAGGCATCTCCTTGTTCTCCCGGCGATAGGCCTGGACCTTGCCGATGGCGACGCCGCTGGTGGAAACATCGATGACTATGGGCCGATCCGGATTTGTGGTGGGGCAGCCGAGGATGATGGGATTTGTGCCGATGAGGCGGTCCGCGCCGCCATAGGGAGCCATGCAGGGATAGGTGTTGCTGACCACGATGCCGATCACATTGTCCTTCGCCATACGGTGGCCGTAATAGCCTCCGCAGCCGATGTTCGCGCTGTTGCGGGCCACGCCCGCGGCGACGCCGTACTTGCGTGCGCGCTCGAGCACCGTGTCGTAAACGCGGTTCACGGCCACGATGCCGGAGCCGCCGCCGCAGTCGAAGGCGAGGGAGGCGTCCGTGTCCTTCACGCAGCGGAAGTCGGGCCGCGCCACCAGGGCGCCCGCCATATACTGCCGCAGATAGATACACAGGCGGGACAGTCCGTGGGAGTAGGTGCCGGTGAAATCGGAGTGCGTGACAACGGCAGCCAGCGAGGCGGCGTCGCTCTCGGAGACGTTCTGCGCCATGACCAGCCGCTTGATCAGGGCGATCTCCTGCTCGTAAGAAAGATGAATCATCGTAAGACCCTCCCGTCTTGTCAAGTTATAAGTAGTCTATCACAGGATCCGGTCGGCATCAACAGAAGAATGCGCTTGCCTGCCATACAAAAGGACGGCAATTCTGGCAGAATTGCCGTCCTTCTCTGCGACGGTACACATTAAGGCGAAAAGCTCGCTAAAAGGGAACTTGTGTGCTCATATATTGTTTTTATCCGTTATTTTTCCATATTCAACTTTATGAAACAACAAGAAAACCTCTTTTGTCCTGGTAGACAAAAGAGGTTTCTTTGATGGCGGAGGGTTAGGGATTTGAACCCTAGCACCGGAGTTACCGGCCTACGAGATTTCGAGGGGCTTGAAACCGCAAAAATCGCTCATATCTCCGTATAACTTTTTACAGTTTGCTCCCCAAAAGCCCTTGTAAAATGGGGCTTTTCTTATGTCGTGTTATTGTGGCCTGTTTTCTCTTTATAAAGCCTTTTTTCACGGTTGGGCACCATTTGGGCACCACAGATCATATTAAGTCGTTATGGTCAAAATTGATAACAAAACAGTAAGTACCGTTGAAAAAACAAAAGATAGGATTAACCCAATATTGGTGAATGGGGCGGGTGAAAAGTTATCAATATCGTTTTTTACTAGATTGCACTTTTCTAGAACACAGCGAATAAGGCTTTCAGACGGTTTGCTATTTATTGAGAATTGTGCTTGGGCAATATACTCACTCAAATAAATTGACAAACTATATTGTTTGACAAACTCTTCGTTATCGTCAATAAAATTATTCAAATCACTTAAGGCACTGCTACACCTATCCTTATCGCTAAACGAGCACTTGAATATGCATTTAAGCAGTTTGTCCATAGTGTCTAGATCTTGAGTGTTTTTTTGAACCAGAAAACGAGTTAGCGGGTAATAAAGGAATGCAGAGAATAAAACGCACGCAATTACAGGAATTATCATTAGTGCAGTTTTAGTTTCTATTTCAATCGCACTAAAACAGTTTGCCTTATATAGGATTATGGAACCACAGCATATTGTTGAATAAACAATAATTGAATGAATCTGTTTTTTTGTTGCTCCTTTTTTTATGCTTGTTCGTAAGTATGTCTCGGGAAAGGTAATAATAAGAATGGAGACAATTAAGCACAAAAGAGAAGCCCAGAATATTGTTAATAAGCTATTCACTGCATCAGCCCTTTTAAATTTGGATACTTTTCGATGGCCTTTTTATCAAAACCGATTATTTCAAGAACTTCTGTTCGAATATAAGTAATGCGACCACCACCTTCATCTTGGCGACGTAAAAGAGCCTCACCAAGTTTCCTATAGATGTCTCGCAAAAAGTTTTGCTGTTTTATTTCCAAAGCGGCACATAAAGACTTGGCAGTCTGAGGCTTTTTGCAAATAATTAACGCTTTACACAAACGTTCAGATGATGCAATGCTGAATACATAATCAGTTATGTTGCCATTATTAAGAAGTGAAAGAATACTTGCCGTTAACTGGGTGTTTGTTTTAATCGTATTAACGTCATTTTTTACTTGAAGTAAATCATCAGAAAGCTTTTGAAATTCTTCTCGCGTAATTTCCGCCATTTTCACACCTCTTAAAAAACTCGTTTTGGATTTTTTGTTTTCCCGGCAGGAACAAGTTCAACCAAGCCTGCTTGTTCGAGTTGAATGGCAAACTTTCTGACTCCTTCCGAGGAAAAGCCGACTGTGTCAGCAATTTCTTTGTACGAGTTTTCACCGTCAAACAACTCATACATTTGACGGCGTTGCTCTGTAGTTAAAAAACGCTTATTGATGCTCTCATTAAAGCTTTCGAGCTTGTCCTGAGACAAGATGGTGAGCATTTTACGAATTTGGGTTAGTTCATTTAATATTTGTTGAGTGAGATAATCTTCCATCATACGTCATCTCCTTGTTCATTTTCGTCCAAAACCGAAAGCCCGTATTCTTTTAAATCAAATGCTGCTTTATATCGGCCCTTTCTCTCTGCCGGAATTACAATACCGCTTAATGCCCACTGTTTCCAATACAATGGGATGGTCGATTTTGAAATGCCTGTACGCCGTTCAATATCTCTCAAGGTATTCTCGCCATTCGTTAATTGGTAAATCTTCTTTTTTGTATCATCGCTTAGCTCGGTATTAAGAGCCTCAACTATCTTAGAATGGTTGATAAACTTATAGATTTTCAAAAACTCACTCAGCATCTCTTCAAGTCGACTGATATCAGCCATGTTCCTGTCCTCCGTTCTCGATATCTTTAGTAGCAAAATATGTAGCAACCTTTGAAAATGATTTTATGGGGATGACAGCTTTTCCCCGTTTTCTAAAATCTATTAGGTCTTGATCTTGCAAATCTTTTATCAATTGCTGAACTGAGCGAAGAGAAATCCCAGTATCTTCAGCTATATCCTGAGAACTACGCTCGCCGTCAAAAGCATCAAAAATTAACCTTTGCTGACTTGTTGTTAAAAACTCTTGTTTAAACCGAACCAGAGCCGCTACTTTTGTAGAAACCGTTATAAGTTGCAGCTCTGCAAGAATTTGTCTACCAATACAAAGAAGTTCATCATAACTCACGGTATTGCGCTCTTCCATTGCTTTACTCCTTTTCAATCTTTTTTGCTATTTCCTCCACCAAGATATGTACTGTCGTGCAAGGACACATTCCCGTTGGCTTGTTGTTACAGTTACGAATATGCTCAGCAAATTTCCGCTTTGCAGTTTCAACGGCTCGCTTCTCATCTCCGTAGCGGCATAACTTTTGGTAAATAGCCGAATCTGCTTTCTCATATTCTTGCCCGGTTATCTTCGTGAATTTTTGTGCAAATCCATTACAGCATGATACCGAATCCTGATATGACGGCATCGATCCGAAATATGCATTAAACCATATTTCAATGCACGGATTTGACCAACCAACATTAACTCCCTTCTCTATCGCCGAAGATACGATTTGGTCGAATCCTTTCACTTGATCCCGGTCAAAAACTATCCATGGTTCGCCATATTGAGGCTGTAGCGAAGCCATGTTAAGGGCTTCGCTGACAAGCTCAACAGTTTTTGCCTTACAAACTTTTATTACAAGTTTACCTTGCAGTTCTTTTGGAATGGAGTTTCTCAAACCGAACATATAGTTTTGCTCTGTTTCTTTGGTGTCTGTCACTATAAAATAGTACCCCAATTCCGGCACACGACGTTTAGTTAGCTGTTCTCGCGTTTTTCGTTTTCCGCTTCTATCTGGCATGCTCATTCTCCCTTAAACATATCAAAATGCTGCATTGTGGGAATAGCGCCATATTTCCCGAGCAGATAGTTTTTTTCATAATTCTCATCCTTGCGGATTTTTACACCATCTTCATCAACAAAATCTGCGAGCGAATAGAGTGTCGAAATGCCATTAGTATCTTTCTCACTGAACCAGACTTCATCACGGCGAAGAATATTGCTGTTAAGTTGCCAAGAATCGTGAGAAGTAAATACAAGTTGAGCATGATTAGGATTTGTGTCTGGATTCAGGAAAGTAATAATGAACGTTCTAACAAGCAATGGATGGAGGCGTGCATTTAATTCATCAACGAAGAGCACGCCTCCCGTTTCTAATACTTCCTGCAACAAAGGATAAAGTGCAAACATTTTAAGTGTACCGGCAGACTCCAATTTCAAGGGAATTGTTGCTGTACTGTCTGAATTAATCATTCTGTGTATAGCATCAATTCTGACCTTAGATGATCTTTTGTCATCGTCAGTTTCAAGTGTTTCGACTTCAAATCCTATGATAGATGGGTCAAATGCCGCAAAATAGTCTATGACATTCTGCTGAACCTTTTTGTTCTCTACGAAACCATCTGGAAGCTGTTCCGACAAAAAGAAATTTTCAACAGGTCGACCAAAATCAGCAAACTCATTATCCAAAAACCAATCGCGGATGAGTTTAAGCTTTGCTATTTTCAGTTTTGCGCCAAGTGATACAATCAGGGTTTCTTTTTCAAGTGCAATTCGTAAATTCTCTTGACTCTTAGGAGCAATACCAGAGAGATCAAGCTCAGATCCATTGCGATAGAAAATTCGCTTATAGTCTCCTCGAGACGTTTTAGATTTGTAGTTAAGCCATTCCTCCTTTATTCCTACACTGTTAACAGTGAATCCATAATTGTATGATTTCGCTCCATTTTCCTCAGAAGAAATGAAATACACTTCAAAAGATGATTCTTCATCTTGACTACTGGCATCAAACAAAAATGGGGTTGGGCTTAAAAATTCCGACTTGCTTTTCTTTTTAGATTCATCTCCGCCGTAATTAAGAGAACTTGCAACGTAGGTAGCCATGTATCTAAACGCTTCCAAAACATTGGATTTTCCACTGGCGTTGGCGCCAAAAATGGCTGCAATGGGAAGCACTTTTTCATTGCCAATGGAGATAACATGGTTACTAAATTCGGAAATTCTTGTTGCAGTTAAATCTAATGTTGCATCATCACGAAAAGACTTAAAATTCTTGAAATTAAATTGCAAAAGCATAATGAGCCCCTCCTTTGCAAAGGTTCACTTTCTATTATACTCAATAATCTCAAAAAATCAACACCTAAATGAGAAAAAATCTCAATTAAATGTATGTTTTGGAGGTATAACTATGAACACGTCCATTTATGCTCTTAAGAAAAAGGGTAT
>Ga0079305_1002633_pt1 | contig 14693 bp, 9 predicted proteins | sample LMS_cellobiose_e_FD_79183 | JGI IMG/M metagenome (GOLD analysis project Ga0079305, IMG submission 79183) | Rumen-fistulated moose microbial communities from Alaska, USA - LMS_cellobiose_enrichment | ecosystem: Host-associated > Mammals > Digestive system > Stomach > Rumen fluid ... | reverse complement strand
CGGGAATTATCAGTGAATCCGGTTTAAGTTCGATTGAGCAGCTTATTGCCATGCTGAGACTTCCCGGTATGTTGCTTGCCCCCGTTTCCGGGATTTTAATCGGAGGGGCGACCGCCTCGACGACCGCCGGTTCCGCGGTTGCCAGTTCTGTTTTTGGATCGACGCTTCTTGGCTTTGGACTTTCCGGTCTTGCCGCCGGTGTGATGATTCACACGGGAGCAACGGTTCTGGATTCCCTGCCGCACGGCAGCTTCTTTCACGCGACCGGCGGTTCTGTCCAGATGGAAATGAAAGAACGGTTGCGGCTCATCTTTTTTGAAGCGATCATCGGAATTACCCAGACGGTTCTCGCCACCGTGCTGTTTGGCCTGATTTTGTGAAAAGAGAAGGTTTCCGGTTTCGGATATTGATTCGTTTATTTGAGTTTTTCATCAAAGGCGTATTCCTTTCTCAATTTCCTCTGAAAAGGGTAATGTTATCGAAATGACAAAAAGCGGAGAGTTACCCTCACGCAATTCTTATCCGGATAACGGATGGTGGTTTACAGGAACCGGCCGGATACCGGACGATAACAAATATTTTAATGAAACGTTTAAAAGCGTTGACGAATGCGGTAGATTTCCGGTATAATAAACTGGAGGAGAATTTTCGACAGCTGATATGGCCATTTTTCCCGGTTTTGGGATTCTATGTGTTTTGAATTTTCCCCTTTGTCCAAAAATTTGATTTTGTATTGATGAACAGGAGTCATTATGAGTAATATTTCATTCAATCGTCGTCAATTTTTAAAGACCTCCGCCGCATTTGCCGCTTTTGTTACCGGCGTACCCCGGATACAAAGTACCAAACCGGTTTGGGCACAGGCAGCAAGTGACCGGCTCCGGATGGGGTGTATTGGTGTCGGCAGTATGGGCCGGGGCGACGCCGTTGGTTTTAACGGGCTTTGTGATATTGTCGCCATTTGTGATCTGGATGAAAATTACGGACTTGCGCGGACCCTTGCGACGGGTATTGGAAAGAAAAACGAAAAAGGGGAAACGATCACGCCCGACACATACAAGGATTATCGCCGGGTTCTCGAACGCGATGATATTGATGTTGTTACGGTCATAACGCCGGATCACTGGCACGTTAAAATCGCGGTTGAGGCTCTTCAGGCCGGCAAACATGTTTTCTGTCAGAAGCCTCTTACGTTGACTCTTGAGGAAAATCAGATTATTTGCAAAGCGGTCGAGAAATACGGCAAAACATTTCAGGTTGGAACACAGCAGCGGTCGCAACGGGATCAGTTCGCGCTTGCGACGCTGATCGTCCGTGCCGGAATGCTCGGTGACATCAAAAAAGTTGTTTGCGATATTGGTGGCGCTCCGACCTCAGGCGATACCGATATTCCAAAAATGACTCCCCCGGAGTCTTTTGACTGGAACATGTATTTGGGACAGGCTCCTTACACCGATTTCCTTGGCGACGGTGATTTTCTCAGCGCAAACGATGACAGACCTTACGGGCGGACCCGTTGTCATTATGAATTCCGATGGTGGTACGAATATTCCGGCGGAAAGTTCACTGATTGGGGGGCCCATCATATTGATTGCGCTCTTTGGGCTCTTGGGCTTCAGGAAAAAGGAACGGGACCTGTTTCCGTTGACGGTACTGACGCGGAACATCCGGTTCCGTTCAAAGACGGCTATCCGACCGTTGATAATCGATACAACACGAGCCATAAATTCGATATTGGTATTCAACTGACCAACGGAACGGAAATGCGGGTCGTCAGTGAATCGCCGGATGGAAATGGTATTCTGTTTGAGGGAACGAAAGGACGAATGCACGTCAGCCGCGGACGCTGTAAAGGAAAGGTCATGGAGGAAGTGACGCCGGACACGTTTTCACAGGACGACTATAACGCCCTTTATCATGGCAAGCCTTACGAAGGGCACAAGGAAAACTTTATCCGTTGTATCCGGGAAGGAGGTATGCCGGTTTCTGATGTCTGGTCCCATGTTCAGGCGTTGAACTGTTGCCATCTTTGCGGAATCGCTGCCCGACTGAATCGGAAAATTCAATGGGATCCGGTTGCCGAAAAGATTATCGGCGATGATCAGGCCGCTTCCTTTGCCGTCCGCGAACAACGCCAAGGGTTTGAAATTTCCCGTGATTGACGCCAGAAACGGAATCATTGTTGTCGTAATAACAATACTTGTTCAGGGATCATCCGCAAATAACCGATAATTTATTTGCGGATATCTTCTTCATAATCAGGGAACGGTCAAAGAACTTTAAAAAGTTTTCTTTTAACAAAAATTTAAGAATTTTCTTCCTTTTAATTCCCAGTCTGTTTCTTTTGGGGATTTATTCGTGTATGATAAACATGTTGCGATAACATGATTTTTATCAGAAGGTTCCTTTACTATCGGTCAGATACTATCAGTCAGAAAAAGGTATCATTGCCCGATTACTCTCAAAACGGGGGGGATTCCTCCGGCACAGAAGGATTGTATTCATGAAACGAATTCTTTTACTTTGTCTGCTGTTTTTGGGGTTGGCTTCGTCCCTCCGGGCGGAGGATTCGCTCAAACTGGATTTCAGGTATGAAAACGTTCCGGAGAAACAGCAGTTTTTAGGCGATATTGTTCAAACCCGAATTGCGGAGCGTTCCGCCGGCGGTATCCTGGCCCTGACGTTCCGAATTGACGCGGGCGCATTGGATCCGGAAGAGTTTACGCTTGAAGAAAACGGCGAAACCCGAACCGCGACCATTACGGCAGGTTCATTTCGCGGACTCGTTTTTGGAGCCGGGGCGTTTTTGCGATCGCTGGATTACGGGGTCGATTCGTTCGGGATTCCAACATTGTCCCTGCGGGAAAAGCCGAATCTCCCGTTCCGCGCCTGTTATTTTGCCCGCCATTTCCATAACTGGTATCATATGGCAGACGCTGCCGAATTGGAACGGTATGTCGAGGATCTTGCTCTTTGGGGGTTCAATACCATTGCGGTCATTATGGTTCCATGTATCAATTTGGACCTTGACCCGACGGCACAGGACTGGAAAGACGCAGTTGCCGGCGCCAAAGTCATTCGGTCAAGCGCCAAGCGACTTGATTTAACCTTTGTCGCAATGGGTGGTTCCAATTCGGTGACCCGCGACATGCCAAAAGAGCTTGCCGCAACGCCAAACATTGACCCGCGACGGGGAAACAACGGATTCAACGCCTGCCCGTCGAAACCCGGGGGACTCGAATTCATTGATAAAAAGACCCGGGCGGTTTGTGGTTCCTTCGCCGGCGAACTGGCCGATTACATCTGTTTCTGGCCCTTTGATGAAGGGGGCTGTGAATGCGAAAAATGTGGTCCCTGGGCGACAAACGGTTACTTGAAAATCTCGGCTCATAACACGGAGATGATTCGTGACGAATTCGCCCCTGACGTACGGTTCATTTTGTCGACCTGGACCTATCATGAGGACGAATTTGAAACAACCTGGGAATGGGTTAAAGACCATCCGGAAATTGAGTATGTTCTGGCGGACAGTCACACCGATTTTCCGAGATACCCGCTTGAACATCCCCTTCCGCCGGGTCACAAACTGATAACGTTTCCGGAAATCAGCATGTGGGGACGCTTCCCCTGGGGCGGGTATGGCTCGACTCCGCTTCCGGGGCGTTTTACCAATCTCTGGTCCCAGGTTCGCGGGCATGTCGACGGTTGCATTCAATATTCAGAAGGCCCCTTTGAAGATATCAACAAAATAACTGTTGGACGTTTTTATTATGGTGATATTGATGCGGATCAGACTCTTCGCGAATATGCGAAATACGAACTTTGCGGAACGGATCCGGATGATTTTGTCAATCTTTGCCATACGCTTGAACGTATTCATGTCATCCAGGACCCGCCGCCTCCGGAATACAAAACAGATGCGACAACCGCTATGAAACTCGCCATGAAAATCGACTCGGAAATTCTACCGTCGCTCCGAAATTGTTTGCGCTGGCGTCAATTCTATTGCCGTTGCCTCCTGGAATATGAATACAATGTTCACGGAACCCGTAATACGCAAACCTATGCCGACGCGATTCAGGAATTGATCAAACTGTATCATGTTGACCGTTTCCCGGAGGGTGTTATCGATGAAATGCACGGATGTACCTCTCCTCAAATGCCGGATGGTGAAATCCAAAGTTTTCCGCGACCGGAAGAAGAACTGAAGTGACCGGTTTTTGTGTTTGTAACCCGTTTGAATTCCCTGTTTTAAAATGCGCCTTTTTTAAAACGAATGGAATAAAAACAGATGGAATGTCTTCCGGGTTCCGGATATGATTCGGGAAATGGAGTCGCCGGAGCAAAAATCCGGTTCCAAGGAATGTGTTGTTCGGACAGCTTGTAAAACCAGGGTTCTGGTTTCTTCTCGTGTTAAAAACAATCCGTCGGAATGCTCAAAATGCGGTTCCGACGGATTTTGTCTATTCTGGCACGATTGCATTATTCAGAAAAATGCCCGAACCTATGCCGGATGGATTCCGTATGACGTGATTTTTCTTCAACAGATCCTGTGGAACCAAAGGCGAGCATAAAATTTTCAGACACGATTATCACTGTAAAGCCGCGATTATAACCAGATTATAACTATAAAACGCGATTATAACTATAAAAATGATCCCAGGCTTCATCAAGGCGGCGGAGCGTTTCAGGTAAATCAAAGACCTTGAGAATTTCTCTGGAAGTATGTCCGGCAGTTTCAGCGGCATCCTGTTTTATAATGTCTTTTTCGATAAGCTTTCGGAGGGCGTCGCCAATTTCAAAATCGACATTGATATTAAATTGCCGGGCCAGCCAGGTTTCAATCGCTTTATCCAGTTCCGGTATGGTATAGTTTTGGTCTTTTTCAACATACAGTATATAATATGCCAAAAGAGTTTCTTTTATTTCCTGTTCCTCAACCATATAAATCAAAGAAGTTAAGGCTCCGTTATTGTTGGACAGGCTTTTGTCATACAGAGAGCTGGAATAAATCTGCATGTACTTAGTCCGGCTGTTCATAAATCCAAAGACCCCTTTGAGTAACGCCAACAGGAAACCCGCCAGAACCATGATAAAAAGAACCCAAGAGAGAGCCGCCGCCACAAAAAGTTTATAAGCCGACGTGATGAGTCCGCCAAAAACGGTTCCCCCGATTTTAACCCGGTCAAAAACGGGAAGGCCCAGATGGACTTTTGGTGCAATAATTTTTATGTTTTCGACTGGAACGTCTTTAAACAATTTGATAATGACGTTTCCTCCCTGTTCCTGTTTGTAACAGGCAATCACATAAACCCGTTTCAAAATGACTGTTTCAACCGGTTGCCGTTTCCAGAATTTCCATTTGGGAAAACGACGTTCTCCTTTTCGGATTCCGCGGTAAAAGACGTTAAATTCTGAAAAATCACTTGTGTCAACACTGACAGAAAGCCCTCCATAAGGCTGCATATGCAAACACTGGTTCAACTGTTCCTGGGAAAGCTGAGTGAAATTCCCTAATTTCAACAGTTCTCTCAGTTTATTTATCAGTGTTATACCATATTCCTGTTTTTCCTGATCGGACAAATCAGGCTCCCAAAGCATTTCCCGATCAGGGTCAAAAGGGACGAAAGTCTTTTTTATTTCCAGTAAACTTTTATAATATTCAAAATGAAAACGGTTTGACAGCATTTCCGTTAATATTCGGAAGTTCTCCCGTTCGGTTGATGAAAGACGGGTATCCGCCAGAATTCGATCCAGAAGAACTTCTGTTCGGATAGGAATAAAATACTCGCGTTCGTCCAAAAATTTAAGATTATCAAGCATAACCCGGTTTTTGATTTTCTTTTGTTGAGTGTTCAATAAAAACAGTTTTATTCTGTTTCATCAATAAAACGGAAAGTATTTTTTAATGTCTGTCGTTTGTGGAGCGATATGGCGATTCTCCTTTTCTCTTTCGGTCGATGCCGTACTTTCGGTTCCGCTGATAGATAAAAAAATCTGCCCCGGTTATATCACAGGCAGATTCGTCAGGTAAAACAGGATGATATTGTAGTTGAACAGCAACAGAAAACAGCCGTGGAAATTAAACAACAACCAGCGGATCAAAGAAAATCCTCGTGACGCATGATTCCGGATTCCTCTTCAACTTCGGCATGCGTCTGCCAACGCCAACGGCGGGGAGTACGGCGTTTTTCCTCCCGTTTTTCATATCGGGTTTCAACACTCATTCCCATTGCCTCTTTAATTTTTTCCAACAGGGTTTTTTCAACAGGGACTTCGATTTCCACTGTTTCATAAGGTTTTTCCGGTTCCAAAAAAAGTTTGCGCATGGATGTTTTGGGACCAAACTCACCGCCGCAAATTCCGCACGGAAGTTTGTTTTTGGGTTCTCGTACCGCGTGACCGCAGCTGCGGCATACATAACGATATTCCCAAGGACCATATCCGTAATGTTTTTCTTTCATTTTTGTGTGTCCTGACGAAAAACGGTTGAATCAACCCTGTTTTCTTTATCCGATGCCGGCATTTCTATCCTGGCATTTTGTTTTATTGGTTATTATCCGCCGTACATCAGAAATTTTTAAGAGATTCAATATAAAAGGAAAACAGCAGACTATATGCCCTGCCATTTTATTGAAGAGTTGAATCGTGCCTTTTGTCAGTTTCTGATATTCTGTCTTATCAGGAAATGAAAAGTTGAAAACCTTTCATAAAAAATATCAGATGACAAGAACCTTAATTCAAAAAATTTTCTCCAATATTTTTTATTATACCTTTTTTAAAACAATGTGTCGACCCCTTTTTTTTATCTTTCTTTTAATAATACCGATTTTATTGACCGTGAAAAAAGGATGATCTGTGTCTATAATTCCCGATGTTTAAAATGTTAATAATTATATCAAATATCAAATAAAAAATATATATTTATGTATCAAAATAAATTTCGTGCTTTTTTCATTCTTCCCCTTACCCGGTTTTCCCATTCAAGGTAATATTCGTTGGGACATGTCAATTTAAGATATTCCATAATTTTGCGGACCTGTTCCGTGTTTCCCAGTTGATAATACAATAGGACCGTTTCCTCTTTGGTTTTCCACCACAGAGGCGAACCGTCCCGGGATCGGATGGCGATTTTATTCCAGTAATCCAACGCCAGATTCAGCGATCGGGAATCGTTCTGTGTTGAGAGTAGAAGAGCGATTTCCTCCATGATGGCGATATCGTCCGGATACTCTTTATGTAAACGCCCTAAAAGATCGACCGCTTTCTGATTCTGACCTGTCAGGATAAGAGCCCGGCTTTCATAATATTCAAGGGGTTCATGAAAATTCCGGACGGCGTTTGATGAATTTTGTTGGAAAGAGGAGATGACCCGCAGACAGACATTGCCTGTTTGTTTCCGATTTTCCGGAGATTGTGTTTGTGCCAATGTCAGTACTTCCGATAAAACACGCTCTGATGATTCATCGTCAAGAGTTTCAAGGGTTTTACTGTACTGAAGTACCTGATCTGTCCTGTTCAGAAACAAAAGAGCATAAAATAAAAGAGAACCGGTTTTCGTCAGAATTTTTGTTTGAATATCGGTGGTGTCATCCGTTTCCGGTTCAGAAGAGGGGGAATGTCTGAATTGCCAGGAATAATCGGTGTTCCAGGGTTGCGATTGACGGTTCCTCACTGCTGAATCTGATTTTTTCGAAGAACTTCGGGCTTTAATGATTTTCTCTGTCGTATAAAGAATATCGACGGCCTGATTTAAAAACAGTTCTCTGAAATTTTGGGGGTACAGAGTATTTTCCCGAATTTGGTATTCAATAGCATAAATCAGCGCTAAACAGTCATATTCGGTCAACAAGTCCGGCTGGTTTGCGATGAGACGTCCTGCCCGGGTCCAGGTGGTGAGAGTGGCTTCCGGATTCAACGTTTCAGACTGTCGCTTCAAACGCTCAAGGCAGGCTTCTGATTCCGGGGCTTTTGATTCCGGAGTGAGGGGCGCGTTATCGGGAGTCTGATTATTATTGGTGTTTATGTCGTAATTTTGAGCCGGGGCTGTCGTTGCGCTGTCCGGCGTATTGTCCGGAACGTTTTCCGAAAACCGGGCAAAAAAGCGATCCAGAAACCAGGATGATACAATCAGACGGGATCCGGTGTCGGGATCGTTGTCTCTTTGCTGACGATTTTCTGCTTTTATTTGACTGTCAAAGAATAAAGCGGCGAAGGAAAGACTGGCAACAGCTTCCCGGGATGAACTGTCGATTTTTTCCAGCCGGTCGGGAACCGATTCTTCTTGAAAGAGCCAGTCAGAATTTGCCGTTTCCAACAGGAACGTATCGCGTTTTTCCGAATGAGGAAATAACGCCAAAAATTCGTCTGATATTTGACGGTATAATTTCCAGTCCGCCGTTGTTTTGAATTCCCGGATTTGAGCTTCTGTCGTGTCCAAATCATTTTTTGCGTTCTGAAAGAGCCGGTTCCATTGATTCTGCAATTTTTCCCGTAACAGTGCAACAGCGATCAGAAAAATCTGATCGGCCATTGGATGCTCGGGAAAAGTCCGCGCCAGTATATAGAATCGGTCAAACGCGGTTTTTTGCCAGTAATCCTCCGATTTTTCCGGGCCGGTGTCATATTCCGGCCGTTCAAACAGGCGTTCCCGGGTGATACGCTCAACAATACCGGCGGCGGCGGCGGACAATCGGAAGGCGTTATCACGATCCTGCGAGTCAAGAGCTTTCTGACTGGCAAGGTCATACTGAACGATGGCTTCCGCGAGATGTTGCCGATGATACATTTCCTCGGCGGTTGTTTCCATGATTTCCCAATGTTCACTCTCTGCCCCGGATTGTGTTAAAAGCCGGGTTGCCTGTTCTTTCCAGTAAAAATTATTTCCTGACTGAACTTGTTGAAAAATGTTTCGAGCCTCCTCCAGTAATTCATGGTCAGACTTTTCATTACCGCTTCGACAGGCAAGACATACCTGAATTCGTGTAACATCGTATTCATCATAAACCGACGAACAGGCTGGAGAAAAAGCGGTGTCGCGCGAGGGCATTTTTTGTTCAAGTAAATCAGTATCCGGAGTCTGCGCAAGGCGTAACGCCGCCTGATATTGTCGTTCGGCCAGCAGCAGTCGCATTTCTTCTGTGGTCAGCAGGATGGCAAAGGGGGCCGGAATGGACTGTTGCAGAAGTTCCGCAATTTTTTGCGACGCTTCCTCAAGATGTCCGTGAATTCGGGCGCTTGTGATTTGAAGGATTTTGCATTGCCAGTACCAGTCGTCTTTTTCCGTAATGACTGACTCAATGTTATCCAGTAGCTCGCTGATTTGCCGAAAGGATTCCGGGGTAGGGGCGAGCTCGCTTTTTTTCAGCATGCTCAAAACGTTGTAATAAACAATCCGGCTGTCCCCGGGCTGTTTTTCCGCAAGTATCCGGGACAGTGCCAGAGTGGAGTCCAGTAAACGGTTTTCGGACAGGCCGGCGGCCGGCAAATGGTCGGATTGTTTCGGAGATAATTGGTCTGTGGACGGGGAATCAGAGGATCCCCCTGAAACGTACATCCCAGAAACAGACGGACCGGACATTTGCGCGGCGGTGAGCCAAAACCGGATCAGTGCGATCGCGTAGTCTTTCAGTTCCGGGGAAATTTCCGGCCGGTCGGTAAAAAAAACGGGATTGAATAATGATTCCGGATTTTCCGTAATACCGGAAATATTGTTTTGTGACGAACCGTTTTTTTCCGTCCGGTTCTGTAATTCCCCGACCTGTTGAAGAATGTGTGCTTGCGCGGCGTTGTTTGACTGACAAATTTCACCGCGGTAAAAAGTGAGTAATGATGTTGCCAGGACAAGCCGTTCCGATTCTGAAATCTGTTCGGACAGCAGGTATTCCTGGATCGCCGGTATTTCTGATTTCGCGATTGTAAGCAGTCCGCATTCAACCAGGCGTGTCAGAAAAAGAGCCTCATTTTCTATAGTTGTAAAAGGTTGTTTCAGGTATCTGTTTTCTGATATTGTTTCCGTGTATCCGGGAACAACCAGGGTTTCCAGAAGGAGTGTCAGGATCAAACTGTTCAGAATGGTTTTCATCTCAGTTCCTGTAATTTCGATATTTACCGAAGGTGACTTTTTATATTTGTAAAACAGGATATTTTAAATCAGTTTGGCCGTTTTACGCTGATAAAACCGAAGTCTGGAATTCAGAACGGCGTGACAGGAAGGGAACAGGTTCAGGGAACTGTTGCCGGCGATGTTGCGAACTGGATTTTTTTCAGTCCCGCCCGGCGGGAAATGTCATAAACGTCCAGGACTTTTTCAATGGCCGGATCTCCCTGCGGGTCCACAGTGACCGGAATATCATCGCGTATCTGACGGAGTTGACGTAGTACCGCTTCCACTTCGTCCAGAGTCTGACATTTTTTCTGATTCACCTGCCAGTCTGTTTGACCGTTTTCATGTTGACAAATCAGCAGATGAATTTCCCCGAGGTCACGTTCTTCCCGCGGAATCTCGACCCTGACCGGGCTGCTGATGGCGCCGGTAAGGGAAAGATCTGTCGGTAATATTTCCTCGACCGGTTTAAGATCCGCTGTAAAAACGAAAAAGACAAGCAGCAGAAAAATAATATCGATCATGGAGGTCATATTCAGCGCGATAGGGCGTTTTCTTTTATTCGGATATGCCGGTTTCATGAAAAGTCCTTCTGTTCCGTTTTACGATTTCAGTTTAATAATATTGATGTTTAATTTTTACTTTTATGGTAATCATTCTCTCATGGAGTCCGGTCCGGAAAGGTCCGGTTCGGTCAGTTTCATACGCATCCATTTTCCCTGAAAAAAACGAAAGGAAAAAATAATGCTCAGGCACAGGGTAAACACGGTTAATATACCCCAGTATCCATAAATACCGATCGCATAATAGTTCATGCCAATCCAGAGAAGGAGTATGAGAATCGAGTACATGATGATTGTTGTCAACATAATAAATTTAATATCACCCGCTCCTTTGATCGCGGAAGCGAAAATAATTGTGATACTGTCAAAAAAGAGATACAATGCAACAAAACGCAAAATAACCGTCGTCATGCGGCGAAGGGAGGCGAATCCCGCGATGTCGTTTTTCAAATAAGGAAACAGGCAAATGTCCGGAAAAAAGAAGAAAAGAACGACAAAAAGCCCTGTAATAATAATTCCGAGCAGAAGCGCGGAGAAAGTTGCCCGGCGTGCCAGCTGGGGATGTCCGGCTCCGATCTGGTTTCCAACAAGGGTGATAACAGCGACACCTGTACCGAGTACCGGCATAAACGTCAGCGCGTTCAAATTAAACGCGATTGCTGTGGCGGCGTTTTCCTGTTCGCCAATCATGGCGATAATCATAATAAAAAAGCTGAATCCGAGCATTTCAACCGTGCTGTTGATTCCCCCCATTCCTCCAAATTTTACCAGACGCTTCATACATTTCCAGTCCAGCCGACATCCTTCCCAGATGCCAAAACGTTTTTGCCGGGCATCGTCCCAAAACATCAGAGTCACGAAAATAAGGAATCGAATCCATTGGGAAATTGTGGTTGCTATAGCCGCCCCGTTAATTCCCCAACGGCAAAAACCGTGGATTCCAAAAATCATGATGTAATCCAGGATGATATTTAAAATGACGCCAATGATATTGATAGCCATGACGATATTTACTTTTTTCTGACCGACAAAAAAAGAGGCCAACGCCTCATTGGCAATGAGCGCGCCAATTCCCCAGAGCGAGTAGTATAGATAGGAATTTTCAAGAAGGGTCATTTCCGGAGTATGGCGAAATAATCGGAACAGATGAATGTTGAACGGCGAGAGGAGCAGAAAAACAGGCATGAGCCCAAGTCCAAGGAAGACCCCCTGCCAGATGATTTTTCCCGCCTGACGGTACTGACCGGCGCCGTTATACTGCGATACAAAGGCATTGGCGTAACCGGCAATACTGAAGGGAAACGCCGCAAAAAGCCAGAGAATATGACTGGATGAAAATGCCGCGCCCATGGCGTTTGCGTCGAACCAGGTCAAGAAAACCCTGTCCGCGAACTGCATCAGAGCGATGGAACCGCTGGAAATAATCATGGGAACCGCCAGTTGGACAACTTCCCAGCCTCCTGCCGGACGATTCCACCAGTTTTTCCAGTAGTTCCAGGAAAGCAAATGGGTCAACCAGTTAAAAACAGGCGTCATGACATTTTAATCTTTTAAATGAAGAATTAAGGCTGCCGCGACAATAGCCGCTGTTTCCACCCGGTAAACCTGAGTACCGAGATCAAGTGTTTTCCAGCCGTCGTCGATTGCCGACCGGACTTCTGCATCCGAAAAACCGCCAACCGGACCGATAACGACCAGCATACGGGTTGGAATTGTCGTCTTTTGAAAATATTCCGTAAACATTCTGAAGCTCCATTGGCCGAACTGTCCATCTGTTATGGGGTGAGCCAGAATGGGGAACAGCTGACTGTCCGAAAAGATCGGCCCCGGTTCGAGGTCCGTAACGATCCGGGTTCCCTGATTCACAAACATTTGGGTGATCTCCTGACGGGACATTTCCGGGAGAATTTCCATCAGGCGGAGACGGCCGCACTGTTTGGAGGCTTCGATGACCTGTCGTTGTAACCGCTTGTGAACGTTGGCGTCAAACTTTATATCCGCCCGTTCGACGGCAAGCGGAATGTATCGGCGGACCCCGAGTTCCGTCAGTTTTTCAATCAGCCATTTCTGACGTTCTCCTTTGGGGAGTGCAACCGCCATGGTCAGATCAATACCAGGCTCGTTAAAAATCTGCCGGGTCTCTTTGATCGTCAGCTCCGCCCGATCTTTGTCAACTGTTTCCAAAACACCGACAAATTCCCGGCCACTGCCGTCAAAAAGCAGTACCTCATCACCTGTTTTTCGACGCATAACCCGTGTTAAGTGCTGGCATTCATCGCCGGTCAAAATTGCTTTGCCTTCCGCGAGAAGCTCGCGATGTTCCGATATATAATAATGTTCGCTCATATGGACTGCTGATAATAACTTCAGGTAAAAAGCCCCGGTTTTATCCAGGTATCAGAAAATTTTTCTGTTATTTATCCCTCTGAATTTTTATGATTTGCTGATTGGGGGACCGGGTACGGAATCCGGTAAGCCGGTATTTCAGGACACGCCCGGCGTGTACACCAAAAGTGTGTTTTTCAAAAAAGGTTTTTTAAGTATACAATAAATCCGGAATAACGAACAGAGCAAAAAAGAGGTTTTCATAAGAAACCGTAATTCTGGCCTGTCGTCGTTGCTAAGTCATAGAAGTACGCTATAATTATATAATAAATCATGATAATAATTATAGCGACAGAAGAGAAGGGGCTTATCGTATCTGTTATATAATTATCATAAACGGCCGTTTCTGTTATTCCGAGATGAACAGCCGACAAAAATCAATTCAATACGACAGGTGAAGCCCATGATATATCTTGATAACAACGCGACAACGGCGATAGCACCGGAAGTTTTTGAAGCAATGCGGCCCTATCTTACAGCGAAATACTGGAATCCCAGTTCCATGTACGATCCGGCGTTGAATCTTGCGCGCCAGATTGACGGAGTCAGGGAGAGTATCGCCAGATATCTGGGAGCGGTTTCGGCCCGCGAAATTCTGTTTACTTCCTGTGCGACGGAAAGTAACAATACGGCTGTTTTCGGTGTCATTCAGGCCAATCCACGTCGCCGGCATCTTGTTACAACCCGTGTTGAACATCCGGCGATACTGGAAGTCTGTAAGGAGTTGGAGCATCGCGGATATGAAATAAGCTGGCTTGATGTCGATAAAGACGGAAATCTGAATCTGGCCCAGTATGTTCAGGCGATTCGTCCCAATGAAACCCTGATGGTTTCCGTCATGCACGCGAATAACGAGACCGGTGTCATTTTCCCGATTGAACGGCTTGCCCGAATCGCCAAAGAGACGGATCCGGGAATCATCTTTCATACAGACGCCACTCAGTCAATGACGAAACTGCCGATCGACATGAGCGGCAATTTTCAGAACGTTGATTTGCTTTCCTGTTCCGGACACAAGTTTCACGCCCCGAAGGGGATTGGATTGCTTTATATTCGACAGGGAACACCGATCCGGACTTTTCTAATTGGCGGGCATCAGGAAAATGGTCGACGGGGCGGAACTGAAAATGTTCCTTATATTTTTGGCATAGCCCGGGCTCTTGAGCTTGCGGCGGAAACTCATGAGGAGGACTTCGCAAGAATCGAGCGGTTGCGAAACAAGCTGGAAGCCGGAATTGTTGAAAAAGTTCCGTTTATTGAGGTGAATGGTAAAGGGGCGGAACGAATGCCGAACACGCTTAATATCGCTTGTCATTCCGTCGAGGGGGAATCCATTTTGATGATGATGAACGAACGGGGAATTTGCGTTTCAAGCGGTTCCGCCTGCACTTCCGGTTCTCTGGATCCGTCTCATGTTTTGACGGCAATGAAAGTTCCGTCGTCGGCCATTCAAGGGAGTATTCGATTCAGTTTGAGCCGTTATTCCACGGAAGCCGATATTGATTATGTGATTGAGGTGTTCCCGGAAATTATTGACCAGATCCGTCAGGCTTCGCCGTTTTGGGATAAAAAGAACCATTGCCCGCTTCAGCGTTCACTCATGATGTAAAAACTTATTTTACGGGAGGTTCCGACGGAAT
>Ga0079305_1002632_pt1 | contig 14700 bp, 13 predicted proteins | sample LMS_cellobiose_e_FD_79183 | JGI IMG/M metagenome (GOLD analysis project Ga0079305, IMG submission 79183) | Rumen-fistulated moose microbial communities from Alaska, USA - LMS_cellobiose_enrichment | ecosystem: Host-associated > Mammals > Digestive system > Stomach > Rumen fluid ... | reverse complement strand
TCAGGATGTCGTGGAAGGCGCAGACGTCCTCGTAGTTGTTCTCGATCGAAACGCCGTCGCCAAACCCGACGCATTTCACCTTTTTGTCGCGGAACCACTCGGCGGTTTCACGGCAGATGAACAGGCGTTTGTCGTCCGGGGTGTTGGTCAACTCGGTGAACGGCGGGATGCGATAGGGGCTGTCCAGGATGACGATGTCGCCCTCCTTTAGAAAGTCGCCGCAGGCTTTTTCCATGTCCGCCGGCATGATGTGGCTGTTCGGCGCGAGATGTTCGATGTTGACGTAGATCGCCCGTCCCATGAAGGTCGTGAGCGGCAGCGCCTGCACATCGGTCCAGTTGTCGTTATGGTGGTACGGGCATTCCACGTGGGTCCCCAGATGGCTGGTCAGATCCATAATGGTGTGGAAATCGGGGATCGGACCGCCCGTGTTGAAACGGGTCAGCCCGCAGCGACGGGTTTCGGTTTTGGGATCCAGAGTTTTGGTCAGGTCGATGACCCGGAGCCCATCGCCAAGTGAATATCCATTCATTTTGTCTCCTCCTTAAGATTTTCTCCTGGCCGCGCCGGAATGATACCTTCTGTTGCCGGCCGCGGCTGAAATAAAAGATCACGCATTGCTGATCTGTTTACGCCGTTATTGTGCGCCTGCGGATTTTTCAGCCGCGGCCGCGTTGAGCGCTTCTTTGGTGTGGACAAGCGCGACAATAAACTCGTGGCAGGGAGCGGGGACTCCATTGCGGCGGCTTGCCCGCACGACGCTGCCGTTGATCGTGTCCACTTCGGTTTTGCGGCCGTCCCGCAGGTCGGCGTAGATCGAGGTGTAGCCGTCGTGCGCCGCTATGATCTGGTTTTTGACGCGGTCCACCACTTCCTCCTCGTCAAAGCCGAGCTGGTCGCCGTTTGCAACCCGGACAGCTTCCCGCAGGAGCTGTTCGGTGAGCGACCAGGCATATTCGTTGTCGGTCAGGAAGCCGAGCTTTGTCTGCAGAACGCCGGTCAGTACGCTTGCCGAAACATTCAAAAACATCTTGTTCCAGATCATCTTGCGGATCTGGTCGGAAAGTTCCGTATCAATGCCGCATGCGGTAAAGCTTTCCGAAATCGGCCGGAGCGCTTCGAGTTCGCCTTCCAGGCGTCCGATCACAGTTTTTCCGCCGCCGCCGTGGTTGATGGTGGAGCGGTCCGAGATCGAGCTGTTGTGCTGGGTGGTGCCGATGATGATCCGTTCAGGCGGAGCGAATTCCCGGAGGACTTCCTCGTGCCCGGAGCCGTTCTGGAGGGTCATCACGTAGGTGGCGGGGCCGATCAGGGCTTTATTTGCCTGCAGAGCGCTGCGGGAAAACATTGCCTTGACAAAAACGATAATCAGGTCGGCCGGCGGCATGCCGGAACTGTCGGTGGTCGCGTGCGGATGTTCGTTTGTCCGCGTCCCGTCCGGGTTGCAGATTGTGATTCCGTTTTGGTTTACCGCATCGACCTTCTGCTGGTCGATGTCAATCAGCGTCACCTCATTTTTCCGGGACAGGTGCCCGCCAAAGAGCATTCCCATTGCACCTGCGCCAAGAATTGCAATCCTCATGAAACATAGTCCTTTCAGTGTGTCTAAGTTTTTCGGCAGTGATCCGATGCGGATCAGCTGTGAAATTTCGATGTGCATCATGAAATCGATAGCACCTTTTGTGCAAAATCATCTTAACAACTTCAAAATCATTTTGCAATAGATTTGCTAATGATTTTTGCAATATGCACTAAAAATTATTGTAAATTTAAGCTAAATTGCCCGAAAATGTATTTTCGGTCTTAATGCCATCGATTTCTCTCTATTTTGAAATGAAACAAAGCTGCAATAGATTTCGCTGAAACTGCAACAAAAAACGCATCCGCGGCACGCGGATGCGTTTGGGACAGGCGATCAGGTGCTTTTGCGCTCGACCAGTTCGGGCAGCAGGACCATTCTGCGGGAAGGCTTCTGGCCGGACAGGGTGTCGATGATGATCCGCGCGGCCATGATGCTCGCTTCGAGGCGCTTATTGTCCAGAGAGGTGAGCGGCGGGGTGCAGATTTCCGCATACATCGAATTGTTTACCCCAACGATCGCGATCTGTTCGGGGACATCAATCTGCTTGTCGTGCAGCGCCTGCAGGCCGCCCGCCGCGAGCAGATCGATTCCGTAGACAATCCCGTCCACATCGGGATGTTCCCGCAGAACCTGGAGGGTCGCTTCGTATCCGCCTTCCAAGGCGTTTTCGGTTCGGTAACTCCATTCGGCGGCGTTGATGTCGAGCGATTCCGCCCCCATGAGATAGCCTTTTTCCTTCAAACGGTTGCTGGGGTTATAGGGCTTGTCGCAGATGAACGCGATCCTGCGCCGCCCTTTTTCGATCAGCAGCTGGACGCAGGACTGCAGCCCGCCCAACTCATCCGAAAGGATCCCATAGACGTTCGGCAGATCGATCCAGCCGTTGATGATTGCGACCGGGATGTCGCTTAGGCACTGCGTGATTGCATCTTTCACCGCGCTGCACTGGAAAATCGAACCCATCATCACGACGCCTTCGACCCGGCGGCGTTTGAGGATGTCGATCGCATTGACCTTTTCGCTGTCCTCGTGCCCGGTGTTGAGGATGATGCAGCAGTAGCCGCGCCCGACCAGCTCCCGCTCGATGTAGTAAGCGCCGTCGGTGTGGTGGATATTGCGGATATCGGCAACGAGGATGCCGATGGTCTTTGAGGACTGGTTCACCAGCCCGCGGGCGATTGCGTTGGGCGAGTAGTTGTTTTCCTCCACCAGACGCAGGATTTTCTGACGCGTTTCGGGATTCACGCCGGGCTTGTTGTTGATCACGCGCGATACCGAGCTTGGTGAGACGCCCACCTGCCTGGCGATATCGTAAATCGTCATGAAATTTAAACGCTCCTTTTTTATGCAGATCCCGGCAGGGGAAAACCCGGTGCTGACTCGATGCCGCTTCTCATCACGGCCCCTTTGCATGGATCTGAAGTTATGCAGTTGATTTTATAATATTATATAAAAATCGCATTGGCAATGAATATTTCAAAATTTTTTTAAAATTCGTCCATTTTACTTAAAACAGACAGTTTTACATGTAAAAGTGATATCGATATCACAATTTGGACTTTGAGAAAACAAAAAGTGTATCCGAAAAAGCAAGAAATATTCTAAAATTTTCAAAAAACCATTGATTTCAGCCAAAGGATGTGTTATTTTAGTCTTGTCGACAGGGTGACATCGATGTCACCCAAATACTTTGGAAGGAAGCAAAATTATGGTTAGAAGAAGCAATGAGAAGCATTCCGAACGTAAGCCGGCGCCGTTTGGCGGCAAAAATGAGATCACTGTCCGCAGCTTGCTCAACGGCCCTGAAGAACTTTATCAGAAAGGCCGTGTTTTCGCGCACACAACCGTTTATCCGGGCAGTGCCATCGGTTATCACGTGCATGATGGCGAGTCCGAGACCTATTATATCCTCAGCGGCAGAGGAATTTTTAACGACAATGGGACCGTTGTTGAGGTCGGGCCGGGAGACGTCACTTTCACCGGCGACGGGGAAGGCCACAGCATCGAGGCCACGGGGGACGAGCCGATTGAGATGATCGCGCTCATCCTCTACCGGTAAACCGTCCATACCATAAAACCAAAAGGAGCTGGTCATATGAAGTATACCTTGGAAAATCTGTTCGGTATCAAGGACGAAGTGATCGTCGTTTCCGGCGGCACCGGCACCATCGGGCTGGAGCTGTGCAGAGGATTTGTGAGCCTTGGGGCGAAGGTGGGCATCATCGGGCTCTTCCCGAAGGACTGCGAGGCCGCGGTGGAAAGCCTGCATGCGGACTATCCCGGCGCCGATGTGCTGGCGCTGCCCGCCGATGTGACAAACGAACAGGCGGTCAACGACGCGGTGGATCAGATCCATGCCCATTTCGGAAAGATTGACGGGCTTGTGAACTGCGCGGGCATCAATATCATCAATAGCCTTTCGGCGATCACCATGGCGGAGTTCAACAAGGTCATGGATGTCAACTTCACCGGCATCGTGATCTGCTGCAAATCGGTCGGCCGCTATATGCTCAAAGCGAAAAAAGGCCGGGTGGTGAATATTTCCTCCCTGAGTTCGATCCAGGGAAAATCCTATTACACCGCCTACGCCGCCAGCAAAGCCGCGATCAACGGCTTTACCCGTTCGCTTTCGATCGAGTGGGCCAAGAAAGGCATCAATGTAAACTGTATCTGCCCGAGCCTGATCGTGACTGACATCAACCGCAAGCAGCTTGAACAGAACCCGGAAAGCTTCCAGAAACGTGTCGCGAGCATCCCGCGCGGCGTGCCGGGACGCACCGAATGGCTGGTGGGGCCGGTGGTGAGCCTGCTGTCCCCCGGCAGCGTCCATGTCACCGGACAGGCAATCTTTGTGGACGGCGGCTCCTCCGCCGGGGATACCTTTGTGCTCGAGGAGAAACGTTTCGCCGAGCAGGATTCCTAAGAACCAAAGATCAGGAGGTTTTTGTCATGAAGAAGATAGCCGTCATTTTTACTTCGTTTGGCCCGCTGGTCAACAACTTTAAAAAGATTCTGAACGACACGCTCGAGGACTGCGAGCTGATCTGCATCGCGGACGACAGCCTCATCCGCGACGTCATGCGTACCGGCGCGCCGGACGAAAACGTGGAGAAGCGCACCTTCCTGCATATCGAAAGCGCAATCGCGGCGGGCGCGCAGATGGTGGTCATTGCCTGCTCTTCGGTTGGGCAGGTCGCCCAGGCGGCGGATGCGAAATACTCCGTCCCGGTGATCCGTATCGACGACGCCATGGCCATGCGCGCTGTTGCCGCTGGCGGGAAGGTCGGCGTAATCGCAAGTCTGGAAACCACCATCGAGCCGACTGTGAAGCTGCTGCGCCAGAAGGCGGAAGCGGCCGGCAAGGATGTGGAGATCATCAGCCGGGTGGCGCAGGGCGCATATCAGGCGCTCGGCTCCGGAGACCCCGAGACCCACGACAGGCTGGTCACTGAAGCCGCGGAGCAGCTCGCGAAGGAAACAGACGTCATCCTGCTCGCGCAGGGTTCGATGGCGCGGCTGGACGAGCCGCTCAACAAAGTGATCCCGGTGCCGGTGCTCACCAGCCCTAAGAGCTGCGCGCTGGCGGTCCGTGAGATGCTCAAAAGCTTATAAGCAGGGGGAATCGCAAATGAAAGCTTTCGTGATTGAAGGCAAGGATTGTTCCTATTTTGCCGACGTCGAGGAGCCGCAGCTCAAAGACGCACATTCGGTCAAAGTGCAGGTTGAATCCTGCGGAATCTGCGGCACCGACATCAAGATTTTTGAAGGGAAGCATTCCCAGTCGGTGGGCGCGAAACGCATCCCCGGACATGAATTTGCCGGCGTTGTCACAGAAGTGGGCAGCGGCGTGAAAAGCCTCAAGGTGGGGGACCGGGTCGTGCATGAGCCGATTGACTACTGCGGCACCTGCTACGCCTGCCGAAAAGGACAGGGAAATGTTTGCAGCAGCCTGCATGTGACCGGCTGCAACATGAGCGGCGGCATGGAGGAATACTTCGTCGCGGGCGAACACCAGTGGCACAAGCTTCCGGACTGGATCAGCTGGGACGAAGCTGCGCTCATCGAGCCGTACACCATCGCGGGGCAGGTCTGCTCGCGTGCCGAGCTCGAGCCGGAGGACACAATGCTCATCCACGGCGCGGGGCCCATCGGGCTCATGCTGGCGGACACCGCCATCCATATGGGCGCCACCGTCATGATCAGTGAGGTCAGCGACGGGCGGCTCGCGCTCGCAAGGGAAATCGGCGCGCAGCATGTTATTGACGCGAAGAAAGAAGACGTCAATGAAAAGGTGATGGAGATCACCGAAGGGGTCGGTCCGAACATCGTGTGCGACTGCGCGGGCATCCCCAGATTTGCCGAGGACGCGTTCAAAATTCTTTCCCCGGCCGGGCGGTTTGTCCCGGTGGCAGGCGTGCCGTTTACCTGTGACGGATACATCGCGATGCGCAAACAGCTTAAAATCGTCGCCTCGCGGCTGCAGATGCACCAGTTCGTGCCGGTCATCTCCCGATTCAAGCTCTACCAGGAGCACGCGCGGCGGATGATCACCGATGTGTTTGATTTTGCCGACACCCAAAAGGCGTTCGAACACGCCGCCGCGCGTCTGCCGCAGACCGGGAAGATCGTGCTGCGCTTTCACAAGAATCCCGGCTGAGCGTCCTATAGGCAAACTGTTTTGAGAGGAGAATACTATGCCGTTGACTGAAACGCGCGTCCAGGAGCTGGACGCCTTATGTAAACAATTCCGGATCGATACGGTCGAACTGCTGCATGCGGTCCAGACCGGCCACGCGGGCGGTTCGCTGTCCGTCTGCGAAATCCTGGTCACGCTCTATATGGAGTGCGCCAACATCACGCCTGAAAACCAGCATGACGCGGGGCGCGACCGTATCGTGCTCTGCAAAGGGCACGCGGCGCCGATGCTCTACCGGTGCCTTTGTGAAAAGGGCTTCTTCCCGAAAGAAGAGATGAAGACCCTGCGCCAGCCGGGCAGCCGTCTGCAGGGGCATCCCTGCTCGAAAAAGACCCCCGGCGTGGAGCTTTCCACCGGGCCGCTCGGTCTGGGGCTTTCCGCCAGTGTGGGTATGGCCTGCGCGAAAAAGCTCTCGAAGGCGGGCGGATACATATTCCCGGTGCTCGGCGACGGTGAACTCAATGAGGGAACCGTTTGGGAGGCGGCGATGTCCGCCGCGAAATTTGCGTGCGACAACCTGGTCGCGATCGTGGACTGGAACAAGGTCCAGCTCGATGGTTTGGCCAAAGACGTCATGCCGATCGGCGATCTGGCCGCGAAGTGGGCGAGCTTCGGGTGGAAGGTCTACGAATGCGACGGGCACAACATCGCCCAGCTTTATAATGCGATCGAAGCCGCTAAAAATGCAGCCGATCCCATGCCGCGGGTCGTGCTTGCAAATACCATTAAAGGCAAAGGCGTCTCCTTCATGGAGGGGACCAACAAATTCCACGGCAAAGCCATCACCGATGAGGAATATGAACTGGCGATGCGCGAACTAAGGGGGGCGAAATAATGCCGCAGGCTTTACGTGATGTATATGGAGAGTCGCTGCGCAAATACGGCAAGGCGAATGAAAAGGTGGTCGTGCTCGACGCGGATCTCGCCACCAGTACAAAATCGGTCCTTTTTGCACAGGAATGCCCCGACCGGTTCTTTGACGTCGGGATTGCCGAAGCCAACATGGTTTCGATGGCCGCGGGCTTCGCGAGCAGCGGCTACATCCCGTTTATCAACACCTTCGCCACCTTTGTGGCGAGCATCTGCGCCCTGAGCGCCAAGAGCCTGATCGCCTATTCCGGACTGAACGTCCGGCTTATCGGTGGAAATAACGGGTTGACCGGCGGCTATGACGGAGCGACCCATCACAGCTTCGACGATATCAATGTCATGCGCGGCATCCCCGGTATGCTGGTGATGTCCCCGAGCGACCCGGTTATGGTGGACTGGATGGTCAGGACGCTCATCGAAGATTACAAAGGGCCGGCTTATGTGAGCCTTTCCCGCAGCGGATATGACCCGCTTTATCAGCCGGGAGAAAGCTTCACCATCGGCAAGGCGAAACAGCTGCGCGACGGCGCGGACCTTTCGATCTTCGCGTACGGGCTTTCGGTTTACCGTGCGAAGAAGGCGGCCGAAGAACTGGCCGCGGAGGGTATTTCAGCACGGGTTTACGATATGTTCACGATCAAACCCCTCGACTGTGAAGCGGTGCTCGCGGCCGCGCGCGAAACCGGCGCGATCGTGACCGCGGAGGAGCATTCGATCCTCGGCGGGCTTGGCACCGCGGTTGCGGAGACGCTCGCGAAGAACCGCGTCTGCGTCCCGCTTGAAACGGTCGGCATCCGCGACTGCTTCACCGAAAGCGGCGCCTATGAAGATCTGGTCAGGGAGTTCAAAATCGACGTGGATTCGATCAAGCAGGCTGCCCGGGACGCGGTTTCGGAAAAGGGAAGGTGAGGGATCACAATGGATCAAAAGGTCAGAGAACTTTATAAAATCAGCTATGAGCTGCGCCAAAAAGCGGTGGAGATGGTCAACCACGCCAAGACAGGGCATATTGCGCCGAGCCTTTCGATGGCGGAGATGGTCGCCACCCTGTATTTCGACATCCTGAATGTCGATCCGGCCAACCCGCATTGGCAGGACCGCGACCGGTTTGTCCTCTCGAAAGGGCACGCCTGCCCGCTCTACTACGCGGCGCTCGCGAAACGAGGATTTTTTCCGGAGGAGGACCTGATGCAGTACCGGATGCTTGCGAGCAAGCTACAGGGCCATCCGGACATGCGCAAATGTCCGGGCGTCGACATGACGACCGGTTCGCTCGGCAACGGCGTTTCGGCCGCGCTGGGCATGGCGCTGATTGGTAAGAAGGATCACAGGAATCACTGGGTCTATGCCATTGCGGGCGACGGCGAAATCCAGGAGGGGATCGTCTGGGAGGCGGCGCTCTACGCGGGCAACGCGAAACTCGACAACCTCATCCTCTTTATCGACAATAACGGATTGCAAAGCGGCGGTTCGGTTGCTTCGATCCAGGATCTTGGTGATTTGGAGGCGCGTTTTTGCGATTTCAAATGGGATACCCAGGTCATCGACGGCCACGATATTGAGGCGATCCGCCGCGCGGTCGAGACCGCGAAGCAGCGCAAGGGCACCCCTTCGGTCATCATCGCCAAGACCACGAAAGGCAAGGGTGTTTCGTTTATGGAGAACCAATACCTTTGGCACATGAAGGCGCCGAACGCGGAAGAATACCGAACTGCAATGGAAGAACTTGGAAAGGCGGTGGAACAGTATGCCTGATATGGTTTCTACGCGCACCGGTTTTGGGCAGGGCGTGATGGCGCTCTCCGAAACCTGCGATAAAATCCTGGTTGCTTCGGCGGACACTTACCGTTCGTTCGCGCTGGGCGAATATGCGGGCAAATATCCCGACCGTTACTTTGAATTCGGCATTGCCGAACAGAATATGATCACCGCCTCCGCCGCAATGGCGAGCGAAGGCTACACCGTCTTTGCGGTCGGCTACAGCCCATTCCTTTCAATGCGCGCCGCCGAACAGATCCGCACCTTCGTAGCCTACCCAAACCTGAATGTTAAGGTTGTGGCGGGCTTGGGCGGTCTTTCGGGCGACACCGACGGCGTCACCCACCAGGGCACCGAGGACCTTGGGCTCATGCGTACCATCCCGAACCTCACGGTCGTCTGTCCGGCGGACGCTGTGGCGGCAAAGGCATTTGTGAAGCTGGTTGCGGAAATTGATGGGCCGGTCTACCTGCGGCTTGGCCGCGGCGCCACGCCGGTCATCTATCCCAAGGATCAGCAGTTTACCCTTGGCAAAGCAGTCTCGGTGCGCGACAACGGCAATGACCTGGCGATCATCGCCGCGGGCCCGTGCGTCGGGGAAGCGGCAATCGCCGCCGACCGGCTGCGGGAAAAGGGCGTGTGCGCGAAGGTGTTGGATATGCACACGATTAAACCCCTTGACACCGAAGCGCTGGAAGCCGCTTTCGCCTCCTGCAGGAGGGTCATGACCGTCGAGGACGGCACCATATACGGCGGGCTTGGCAGCGCGGTGCTCGAGTACATCGCGGAAAGCGGCATCGCCATGGAAAGCTGCAAACGGCTCGGAATGACCACTTTCGGCACGGCGGGTACCCTGCCGGAGCTGCTCGGATATTTCGGCATCGACGCCGCGGGAATCGAAAAACAGGCGCTCGCAATGCTCAAATGAGCTTTCTCCTACATTCTTGATATACGAAAAGGCTGTCCGCGTCCCGTTTTTCGGGACGCGGACAGCCTTTTTCCATGGTTTGTTCAGGGATTTGCGGGAAGATAGGCGCAGCGAAAGCCAATCCGTTCGGCCCGGTATTCCGGCCGGTGCGCGAGGTTCAGCCAGAAGATCCCCGCGCTCTGTCCATGGTACCAGTGGCCGCCGCGCAGGGCGGCCATCTCCCCGTTATTGCGAAAATACAGGTCGCCGGGCGCGCATTTTTCATCAGAAGGGAAGATGCAGGCGATCCGCAGGATTTCCGGGACATCCACCCCGGAAAGCGCGGTGAAGTCGCAAAAACGCATATGCCCGTAGGTTTCGTCCACGCCGGGCGTTTCGTGCATGTAGTCCTCCTGCTGGTAGCGCCGCGCGTCCGAAAGCGCGAACGCGGGCGTGCCGCCGGCGGGCGGCGGGGCCGCGGTGTAGTCGAAATGCAGGGCATATTTCGCATCCGGCGGGACGGGTTCCCCCGTTGGCAGGAGGGCATGCCAGTACGGGCTGCCGCGCCGCTGGGCATCCGAGCTGGCGTCAAGCGCTTCCGGCAGCAGCAGCAGTTTTCCGTCGCGCATCCGCAGTCCGCCCACCCATTCCGCGACGTTTCCGTTCAGGTCGAAAATGCCGTCCAATGTGCCGTCATGCGACCAGGCGGCGGGTTCGCTGCCGGTGAGGACCCGGGAAGGCCTTCCGTCCGGCATGAAAGCCGCCGGTTCGCCGCATTCTTCGGGACGGGCGCAGTCGGCCCCATAGCGGTTGTTTCCGCGCGGGTCCAGCGAATGGGCGCGGCACCAGAGCGCGAGTCCCGCCCACTCAAAGTTGCTCATCAGATGCCAGCCCTTGCCTTTTTCGGCGCAGCAGGCGAGGGCTTCGTCATAATTGATGAAGTTTTTGATGTCGCGGCCGGGCAGGCTGTAGGCGAGGCCGTCCTCCATCGTGTTCTGATATTTGGAAAGGTATATATAGTCCGTGCCGTCCGAAAACATCGGGTGCGGGCGGTGCTCAGCACCCGGCAGCACTTCGTCAAGATAAAATTTCGGCACGCGTACCATGAGCGAAGGCCTGCCCGAGCGGTCATAAAGCAGGGTGTTGCGCGAACCGGTCAGCCGCTCCACAATCTCCTTCACGGGCAGGCCGCAGCGCAGGCACTTTTCGAGAAGCGGCAGGCTGCCGGTATTTTCCGCATATGGAACCGCAAAATTCCGGAGGATTTCCTGTTCCATACCGGCGGGATCTTTCGGAGGAATCCGCATTGTTTTCAGTCCTTTTGGTTCGGTAATGGAATCAGTATACCGCGTTTTCTGTGCGAAAGCAAACGGACGGGCGCGGCGGCAGTGCCGCCGCGCCCGTCCGTTTGGGGGATTTGCTATTATACGCCGGCGCGTGCGGGGACAAAATCTCCGGCGTTTTTGTCGGTGAGCGTCCCGTCGCGGAAAACTTCCCTGCCGCGCACAAAGGTGCGTATTACCTTTCCGATGAGCCTTTTTCCTTCGTAGGGATATTTTGCGGATTTGTTGTTATAAAAGGTGTCCGCCGCGGAAAATTCCCACTCGGCATTTGGATCGAGCACCGCGAAGTCCGCGTCCAGCCCCACTTTGATAGAACCCTTGCGCGAATCGAGCTGAAAGGCTTTTGCCGCGTTGGCGGAGGTGATTTCAGCAAGGCGGCAAAGACTCATTCCGCGCTTGCGGACCCCCTCGCTGTAAAGCCCGGGCAGAATGAGGTCAAGCCCGGGGAATCCGCCAGGCGCCTGCCAGAAGCCCTTTTCCTTCTGCGTTTCGGGATAGGCGGCATGGTCGCTGCCGATGATGTCTATTTCTCCGGAGAGCACCTTCTCCCACAGCCCCTCCACCAGCGCGTGGGAGCGGATCGGCGGGGCGCATTTGGCGTAAGCGCCGCAGCGGATGACGTCTTCGTCGGTCAGCAGCAGGTAATGCGGGCAGGTTTCCGCGAAGATCCGCCCGCCGCGGCGGCGGAACATTTCGACTGTTTCCACAACCTCGGGCGCGGAGATGTGGCAGACATGGACCCGGACGCCTTCGTGCAGCGCCGCGGCGCATAGCCGGGAAACAGCCAGAACTTCCGAAACCACCGGGCGGCTGTCGCTATGTGCCTGCGGGCCGCAGCCCGCCGCGCGCAGGGCGGCCGTCCGCGCGGCGCAGATACACTCGGTTTCGGCATGCACGCCGACCAATGTGCCGGATTCCTTCACCTGCGCGAACAGCTTGAGCAGATCCTCGTCGGTAAAAAAACGGTAGTCCCCCGCGTCGCTCAGAAAGACCTTGAATGCGGCTGCGCCGCAGGCGATAAGCTCCTGTGCCTTTTCGGGCGCCTGAGGGGAAATCCCACCCCACAAGGCAAAATCGACAGCAGAAGTGCTGTTGATCTCTGCGACGCGTTTGGAAAATACCCCCGCGTCCATCACGTAAGGCATCCAACCGGAGGTCGGCATTTCGATCAGGGTGGTCACGCCGCCGCTTGCGGCCGTATACGAGCCGGATGCGATGTCCCCGCAGTAGGTGACATGGGCGTGGCTGTCGATTACACCGGGGAAGAGAATTTTTCCGCGCAGTTCATAGGATTTTTGGGCGGCCGCGCCGCTGCCCGCGGGAAGGATGGCAGCAATTTTCCCATCCTGCACGGCCACGTCGGCAGGATCGGCCGCATCCGGCAGCACGACACATGCGTTCTGAAAAACGGCGTCAAACATGAAAACAGGCTCCTCTCTTTTTACAGTTCTATCAGGTCGTGCCGCCCAGGAACAGGGAAGGCGCGATGTAAACAGGTTCGGTGGAAACGGGCGCGCCGCTGATGCAGGCGATAAGCCGCTCGACGGCTACATTCGCCATAACTTCCGCGTTGCCGTCGATGGAGGTCAGAAACGGCGCGGAGATTTTACCGTAAGTGAGATTGTCAAATCCGGTGACCGAAATATCCCCGGGGATGTTGAAGCCGTACTGCTGCAAAGTATAGAGGACCCCCATTGCGAGCAGGTCCAGGCTGCATACCACGGCATCAAATTTTAAACCGCTTTCAATCGCGCGTTTCGCGGCCGCGCAGCCGCCGTCGAAATCATCCGAGGGCGCGAGGAACACATGCGAATCGTCAAACTCCACCCGCAGGTCATCAAGTTTTTCACGGAATCCCTGAAATTTGCGCTGGCTGGCCAGCGTGTTGCTGAAATCCACATAGATCGGTTTGCGGCGTCCGGTGCGGTAAAGGTGATCTGCCAGCAGCTGCATCCCGGCAGACTCGTCGCAGATGACCGTGAGGACGTTGGGCAGGTCGATCTCGCCGTTATACATGAGGACCGGCTGCTGGGAGAAATGTGTTTGGATAAATTCCCTAACCTGTGGGGTGCTCATCGACGAACCGACAAAGATCAGCGCGTCCAGCCGCTGCTGCAAAATCAGGGGATAGAGCGAATCCCCCTTGGTGCCGGCATTAAAGATGACCGCATTGTAATTGTTTTTGCTGAGCAGGTCTTCCAGGTAATAAACAACGTTGGCACGGTAAAGGTTGCGGATATCGTCGACGACGATTCCGACCATGTTCATCGAATTCAGGGCCAGCCCGCGTGCAATCGCGTTGGGGGAGTAGTTTGTCTCCGCAAGGACGGACATCACCTTTTCGTAGGTTTTGGCGCTGATGTTCGGCTTGTTGTTGATGACACGGGAAACGGTCGCGGCAGAGACTTTTGCCTTCTTGGCGACTTCGTAAATGTTCATGTCGGTAAAATCCCCTTCTTTTCCTTCTGGACGGCATTTTTCTTAATTATAGCAAAACCGGGTAAGGATTTCAATAATTTTAACCGTTTTCAATTTTGTTAATAAAAATATACATGCAAATTTGCAAAAAGGCAAACAAAATATTAGCGGAATCTAAAAAATTGTTGATATTGGATAGTGAATGAATTAATTTATTTGCATATTTAACAAAAATTCAGTTTTATTAAAATAATTATTGTCTTTTTAAAAATTAGCTTTATAATGAAATTGTTGCAAGCGGTTACAAAATATTTGCCAAAGGTTGTGGAGAAAAAGGAAAATACAAAAAATGAACCAAGAATTTTTGAATGTGATCCAAATGTTTTCTCTGTATTTGAAAGCGGTTAAAAGACAAAGCTTGGAGGTATCGCCCAGATGCGGATTGTCGATTTATCAATGCCAATCATAAGCAATATGCTCGCCAACCGGGACTTTGCCGGAAACGTCTACCTGAATATGGTCACCCATGAGGACTCCAAAGCCTTTGGAAGCGGCGCGCCGGACGATCCGTTCACTTCGGCATGGAATTACATCGGCATGACCGAACACACTGGCACCCATGTCGATGCTTTCTTCCACATGGATCCGCAGGGCCTTTCCGTGGACGAAATGCCGCTCGATCTCTTCTTTGGGAAAGCGGTTTGTCTGGATTTACGGCAGATCCCGCCGCGCGGCACCGTTACAGTTGCGGATGTTCTGGCGGCGCAGGAGAAGGCCGGCGTCAAGATCGATGGGCACATCGTCCTCTTCTGCACCGGTATCCATAAAAAATATTACCCCTCTGACGACCTGCTGCGCATGAACCCGGAGATCTCCGCGGAGGTGGTGCGCTGGCTCGCAAAGCACGGCTCCCGGATGCACGGGGTGGAAGGCCCGTCGACCGATATACTTGACAAAAAGCTGTTTCCCAGCCACCGGGCCTGCCGTGAGCTGAAGCTGGCGCATTATGAGTGGCTCGTGAATCTGGAAGAGCTTTTGGGAAAGGGCGAGTTCATGTTCTATGGGGTTCCGCTGCGCTTAAAAGGCGGATCCGGTTCCCCGGTGCGTGCCTTCGCCGTAATTGAGG
>Ga0079305_1002631_pt1 | contig 14704 bp, 7 predicted proteins | sample LMS_cellobiose_e_FD_79183 | JGI IMG/M metagenome (GOLD analysis project Ga0079305, IMG submission 79183) | Rumen-fistulated moose microbial communities from Alaska, USA - LMS_cellobiose_enrichment | ecosystem: Host-associated > Mammals > Digestive system > Stomach > Rumen fluid ... | reverse complement strand
GTCCGGTGGGACAGTCCGTGTCCGGGCCGTAAATGGCGGAATCGAGAGCAATTGGGTGGAGATCGCCATCACCCGTCCGGCGCCGGAGCCCGCGGAGCTTGTTTTGTATCAGGGCGATACGCGTATCGAGGAAAACCTATCCGTGGTTGTGCCCACGGCGGGTGCGGCCCGCGTAGCCGTTACGTGCAAGGTGCTGGACCAATACGGCGGGGAAATGCCGACGGATGGATCCCGGCTTTCCTGGCGCTATGAGACGGAACCGGACCCTCTTCGGGGCGTTAGGGTGTCGGGCGGCATCATCACGGTGGAGTCCAGCGCCGCCACGGGCGTTGTGAAGCTGACCGCCGTCTACGGCGAAACGGACCCGTTGGAGCGGACGGTTTCCGTGTCTATTTCCGGGCTGTGGGTCATTTGGCCGGAGATGGTGGAAAAGGAGAAACCCGTTTACGGCGACCGGTGGGCCCAAATCGTCACCATCGGCTCGGGCGGCGCCGCCTCCATCGGTGGGACAGCGGTACCCGGCGTTTTTACGTTAAAGGACGCCGGGCGATATCCCAAAGCGGGCGACAGCGCTTATACCGTGTACTTTCAGTCGGACGATGGAAAGTATCGGGTGGGAAAAGACTATTATCTCGCCAATGCCGTGGAGAGAAAAGCGATTGCGATCCTCGGCGTCCGGGGCGTTTCACGCCCCTATAATCAGGATACCCGGGTGGAATTGACCGGCGGGACGCTTTCGGGCGTTCTGACCGGGGATCAGGTGGAGGCGGTCGTTCCCGCGTCGGGGCGGGTGGAGCTTCCGGGCGTGGGGACAAACAAGGCGGTGACGCTCGATGAAATCACGCTGACGGGCGAGGACGCGGACAACTACCGCTTGATCCAGCCGAGCGTGGCGGCGACCATTGAGAAGGCCCTCGTCACCTCGATTCAACCGGATTTTGTGGCTGACCGGACGATCCGGGCCGAGGGGCTAAACGGCATGGAGGATGTGATCGCGGCCATCGGCGTGCAGAAGGTAAACGCCTCGTTCGGCGACGGCCTAACGGAGGAAACGGGACTTTCCTGGAGTACAAAGGATGTTTTCCGGCCGGGCGCGGATCAAACTTATACCTTTATAGCCGCGCTGAAGAGCGAGCAGCTTCGCTACACTGGCTCGCTGACAACTAGGGTGACGGTGACGCAAAAGCTGCCCGTCGGCGTGGTGGTGCGGGTGCCTGCGGACACGGTTTACGGCATACCTGTTGCCGATCCCACGGCAACACAGGTGGACGCCGGCTATGGGCTGGCGTCCGACGGGGCGTGGCGCTTTACCTATGAGGGCGCGGGCGGAACGGAATACGGCCCTTCGGAGGAAAAGCCGTTGCTTCCCGGCTATTACAGGGTAATCGCCACCCTGCTGAGCGACAGCCACGCCGGCACGGCGGACAGCGGGTCGGAGTGGTTTGCCATTGCCAAAAAGCCCGTGACCGTCCGGGCGGACGACAAGACCATGGATTACGGTGGTCCGGTGCCCGCGCTCACTTGGACCATGGTCGACGGCGCGCTGGCCTACGACGACACGCCCGCCGTGATCGAGGTCCGGCTGCATACGGAGGCGGACCGGTGGGCGGAGGTGTCCGACTCTCCCGTCGCCATCACCGGCACGGCCAAGGCGGAGCGTTACGAGGTCTCGGTGGAACCCGGCGGGCTGTCGATCAGCCCCAAGGACTCGGCCTCCCTGCCCGCGCCGACAATCGAAGGAAAGAATCAGCTGGGAGCCACCGTCCGCGCCCGCCTGGAGGGCTGGGAGGACGCGTCCGGTCTCGCTTTCCGGTGGTACCTGGACGGCCGGGAGATGGAGGGCGGCCGGGACGGTTCCCTGACCCTGGGCCGGGAAACGGCCAACAAGCCGATTACCGCAATCGCGGCGCCCGATGGGGCGTCCCGCAATTTCTCCGGCGCGGGGACGGGTCATAGCGCGCCGTTTCAAGTGGCGAAAGGCGAGATCGCCGGGACGCCCGGCTATAAGGTCGATCACAGCGGCGGCTCGGACGCGGCGGTTCTCGACGCCGGCGACGTAGTGACGCTGTTGCTGGAGAAGATGGAGATGATTCCCCCGGACGGCAAAGGGCTGGAAATTCATTGGTATCTGGACGGGACGCGCATAGCGGAAGGTGAGCGTTATGTCGTCGCCGAGGAAGCCGTGGGCACGCTTTGGGCGGTGATGACCGCAACCGGCGATTTTACCGGCAGCGTCCGCGTGGACATCGGGGAAATCGGCAAGCGGGCGCTGACCGGCGCGCTCTCCATCGAGGGATACCGGCCGGAGGAGGCCCCGGCGGGGCAGCGGCTGACGGCGGTGTTTTCAACCGATGCGGGAAAAGAAGACTATGCGTTTTATTGGTTGCGGAACGGTGTCAATGTGGCAACAGGCGAATCCTACACCTTGACCGAGGCGGACCGGGGCGCGGTTCTTACGCTGGAAGCGCGAGCCGAAGGGGAGCAATACACCGGAAAGCTGGCTGTAACTTTGGCGGTGCCGGCCGGTGAGCCGCAAGTGATTGTGGTCTTGTCGACGGCCGACGGCCGGGTTTCCGTTTCCTACCGGGCGCTGCTAAACGGCGGCAAAAGCGAGGAATACTGGATTTCCCTGCGGGATGCCGGTGGAAACCTGGTGAAGGGGCCTCTCTACCGGGAGAGCGCCGGCAACGAATCTTTTACCGGCCTGACAAACGGCGAGACTTATACGGTGGAGGTCCTTCTCGACAGCGAGGGCGGTTCCGACCGCTTTGTGGGGACGGTCATGCCACAGGCGACGACTGCACCGCCCGCGGGCGGCGGAGGTGGCGGCGATTTCGGGGTCCCGACCTATGGGATCACGGTGGACGCGGGCGTCGGCGGCGGGATCCGTCCGGATAGCTGCACGGTGGAAGAGGGCGGGAGCCTGACCTTTGCCATCGAGCCGGAGGACGGCTACGTCATCGGGAAGGTGTGGGTGGATGGACGGGAAATCGGCCCGGTGGAATCCTATACCTTTGAAAACGTGTCGGCCAGTCATACCCTGTCCGCCACCTTTGTTCATATCGGAGACATGGAAATCTTGGCAGACTTTATCGATGTTTCGCCGGACCGGTGGTCCTGGACGTATATTCATTATCTGGCGGCCCAGGGCATCGTGGAAGGCGTGGGGGACGGCGCCTTCGCCCCGGAACGGGCGGTCACCCGGGCGGAATTCGTCAAGATGCTCGCCGGGATGGCGGGCGCTGAGCTGGGGGAGTTCGAGGGGCGGTCTGATTTTGCCGATGTGGCGCCGGATAGCTGGTACGCGGGGTCCGTGGCCTGGGCCCGGGATACCGGTGTCACGCAGGGCGTTTCCGACACTGTTTTCCGCCCAAATGACCCCATTACCCGGGAGCAAATGGCCGCTATGATCCGGCGGTTTGCCGAACAGATGGCCATGGAGCTTCCGCTGGTGAGGGAGGCCATCGCCTTTTCTGATGAGGATCAGTTTTCGGATTGGGCGAGAGAGCCGGTGGCCTTTTTGCAGCGGGCGGGCCTGTTGGACGGCGTGGGCGATGGGCGGTTTGATCCGGCGGGCGCCGTCACCCGGGAACAAGCGGCCAAAGTCCTGGCCCTTTTGCATCAGGCCGTGTACGCCGGCGCGTGACGGCTTTTTCCCAAGTAAAAACGGGCCCGCGCTTCCACAAAAGGGAGGCGCGGGCCTTCTCGTTTGTATTTCTAAGGGGTTTTCCATCCCTCTTGCCTCCAAGGGACAATAATGGTAAAATCTATCTGTATCGCTGTATTGCATAGGCTGGAAACGACAATGAACCGGGCCGCGATTGGCCCGGTTTTTGGATGCAGCAGCTTCTTGAATGACTTGGAGGGGGGATTCCGTTGAGCAGGCGGCAAATCATTTTGGTCGTGGACGACCTGGAAATCAACCGTTCTATTTTGACGGATATTCTATCGCCGGAATATGAAATCCTTGAGGCGGAAAACGGCCTCGCGGCGCTCAACCTTCTGCAAAAGCGACATGGGGATATTTCCCTTATATTGCTTGACCTGATTATGCCAGAAATGGATGGGTTTGGCGTGTTGGAGGCCATGAATCGGGCGGGATGGCTCCGGGACATCCCGGTCATTACCATCTCTGCCGAAAGTGCGCCTAGGATTGTCGACCGCGCGTATGATTTGGGTGCTGTCGACTATATCAGCCGCCCCTTTGACGAGCGGACGATCCGCCGCCGGGTCATGAACACTATCATGCTTTACAATAAGCAGAAGACGCTGGAGGGCATCGTCACCGAACAGGTGATGGAGAAGGAAAAGGACAACCTTGTGATGGTGGAGATTCTCTCCAATATTGTGGAGTTCCGCAATGGAGAAAGCGGGCTCCACGTGATCCATATCCGCGTTTTGACCGAGATTTTCCTGCGCAAACTGATGGAAATTACCGATCGCTATCCGCTGCTGCCGGCTCAGATGACGGATTTGATCAACGCCTCTGCCCTGCACGATATTGGGAAGATTTCCATCCCCGGAGTAATCTTGAACAAACCAGGTAAATTGACAGCCGGGGAATTGGAGGTAATGAAAACCCATTGCGCCATCGGTGCGCAAATTTTGGAAAGCACCCCGTATCACAACGACAATGAACTAGTGAAAGCGGCCCGCGACATTTGCCGCTGGCATCACGAACGGTGGGACGGGAGTGGTTATCCGGACGGCCTCAAGGGGGATGAAATTCCCTTGGGCGCTCAGGTGGTGGCCCTGGCGGACGTGTACGACGCCCTCATCAGCGAGCGGGTCTATAAGCCGGCGTATTCCCACGAAGAAGCCATGGGTATGATTCTCGGCGGGAAATGTGGCGCGTTCAATCCAGTGCTGCTTGAGTGCCTGATGGATGTGGGGCCGCGGCTTCAGCGGGAGCTGGAAATGCGCTCGGACGACAGCCTCGCCGGCGTGCAGACGCAGCAGATGGCGGCCTGGCTGATCGCCGGGGGCAGAGCGTCCACGCGGACGCTCGCCATGTTGGAACAGGAGCGCATCAAATACCAGTTTTTTGCCTCCATGTCCAATGAAATACAGTTTGAGATCGATTATCAAGCCGATTTGCTGACAATCTCCGAATGGGGTGCAAAGCGGCTCGACCTATCCCCGGTTCTCGTCCACCCAAAGGAGTGCGCCGAGCTTTTCCACGTGATCGCGCAGGATGATTTTCGGGAAATTTGTGGCCAGCTGCACCAGACGAGCCGAATAAATCCCACGGTGGGCGGCACCTACCGCCTGCGGGTGGACGGGGAATGGCGCTGGCATAAGACGATGGCCCGCGCCATGTGGGCGGACGACGAGTCGGAGGAGACGACGGGCGCCATCGGCAAGTTCATCGATATTCACGAGGATTATCTCCGGATGGAGCGGTTGACGCAAATGGCGGAACAGGACGCGCTGACCGGCCTCAGTAACCAAAGAGCCGTGAAACAGGCGGTGGAGAGAATGCTGAAGGAAAATGAGCCGCGGGCCATGATGCTGTTTTTTGATTTGGATGATTTTAAGCGATCCAATGACCAGTACGGCCATATGTTCGGCGATGAGGTGTTGCGCCATGTGGCCGGACGGATTCACGACGCGGTCCGGGAGGGCGACATCGCCGCCCGCATGGGTGGGGACGAGTTTTTGCTGTTCATGCCATATAAGGGCGACCCAGGGCCGCTGGCACGCCGTGTGATGGGGTCCGTGACCGGAGACTTTCGAGGCTACCGGGTCTCCATCAGCGTCGGAGTCGCCTTGGCGCCGGAAAACGGCCGCTCCTTTGAAGAGCTTTTGGTCTCTGCGGACCGGGCGCTTTATACGGCCAAGGCCCGTGGAAAAAATCAACTTTGCTTTTATGAAAAAGACATGGCAAGCGCGTTGTCGGTTATATCGCCCAAAGATCATTGAGGCCGATTCTCCGGCGGCCGGACTTACTGGATTGCAGAGAAGGCGGAAGTACGCCCGGGCTCCCAATTGGATAGGCCAATAAGCCGAACGGAAGTTGAGGGATAAGATGAAAAAACATGTGCAGTGGGTGGCAAGGACACTTATGGTCCTTATGGTTGCGATCCTCTTTGCCAGCCCGGCGCTCCGGGCGCTAGCAGCTGCACCGGATGAGGGCGGGAAGCGGGTTGTCAGAGTCGTTTTTGTCGAAACGCCGGGCATTTCCGAACGGGATGCCTATGGAAACCGCACCGGGCTTTTTGTGGATTATTTGAACGAGATCGCCAAATATACCAATTGGGAATACGAATACATTGATACCCAGGCGGAGTTAATGGTCGATGAATTCCTGGAGGGAACGTATGAGCTTATGGGCGGCACCTACTATATGCCGGGCTTTGAGAAGTATTTTGCCTATCCGGATTACAATATGGGGTACAGCCGGGCCGTTCTTTACTGCCGCGAGGAGGATCAGACGCTGAAAAGCTATGACCTGGAAAGCATCAACGGAAAAGTAATCGGCGTTTTCGCGCCCGCTACCGAGCGTATCCGCCGGCTGGAAGAATTTCTGCGCATCAACGGTCTCGATTGCACCATCCAATCCTATGACAATGCGCAGATGGCCGCGGCCGGCGGCACCCTTTTCCCCTATTTAACTTCTGGAGAAGTGGACTTGCTCTTAGGCAACGAGACGGAATTGTCGCAGGGAGCCCGGATCGTGACCACCTTTGACGCGCAGGCATACTATATCGTCACCAACGCGGGCAATGATGAAATCCTTGCCGGGCTCAATATGGCGCTGCAAAAGATCATGGACGCGAATCCAAGTTTTGCCACCGAGCGGTATGATAGGAACTTTCAGGGCCGACATAACAGCCAGATCCCTTTGAGCCAGGAGGAGCAGAACTATATTGATGGGAAGCAGTCCGTTTCGGTGGCGGTGGTCCAGGACTGGCATCCATTTTTTTGCACGGAAACTAGCAAAGAGCCGCATGAGGGCATTGTGCAGGACTTGTTGAATGAAGTGTCCGACTACACCGGCCTGACCTTTACTTATTATTCGGCTGGCTCCTATATAGACGCCGTCCGTGCCGTCAAAGAAGGGAGGGCCGATGTGTTGGGTTGCTATCTCGACTCCGACCAGAAAGCTTGGGAGAACGGTCTTGCCCGGACAGAACCTTATGCAGAGATCAATAATATCGTGTTGCGCCATAAAACGACGGATTATCCCGCGCCTGGATTGACCTGCGGCATCGTGGAGGGGAGGGCGCTGCCCGATAACATAGAGGCGGCGTCGGTGCGAAGCTATCGAACAACGGAAGAACTGATGGCTGCGGCAGACCGCGGCGATGTGGATTTTATCTATTGCGTTGCTTTTTCAGTTGAGCCCATCCTCCAGGCCCATCGCTATACCAATTTGATTCAGGTGCCCCGGATCAACAACAGCGTGGGCGTTGCTCTGGCGTTGGCCCGGCCGGCGGACACGACGCTTTTGACCATCTTAAACAAAGCCATTGGCAGCCTATCGGAGCAGGAGAAAAGTACCATCATGGATCGCAACATGGTGTCAATCGGCTATTCCGCCTATACCCTATCCGATTTGATCTATGACAACCCTGTGGCGTTTGTAGTACTGGTGGGGCTGTTTCTCGCGCTTGTGACGGCGGTTTGTCTGGCTGTTTTCCGGGTGAAAGTCAAAAACGCGCTGATCCAGGGCGAACTGGACAGGGCTCGGGCCGGTAGCCGCGCCAAAAGCGAGTTTTTGTCCCGCATGAGCCATGAAATCCGCACGCCCATGAACGCTATTGTGGGGCTCGCCGATTTGACGAGCATGAAGGGGGAGCTGCCGCCGGAGGCGGCGAGCAATCTGCAAAAAATTCAGGCGTCGTCCCAATACCTGCTTTCGCTTATCAACGATATTCTCGATATGTCCCGCATTGAAAACGACAAGATGGAGATCGAGCAGGAGCCTCTTTCCCTTAGCTGGGTGTTGGAGGAGCTGGAGGGCATGATGCGGACTCAGTCCGACCAAAAAAAGATTGATTTTAAGATCAGCCGGCGGGTGGTTCATGATCGTCTGTTGGGCGACCCGGTGCGGCTGCGCCAGGTGCTGACCAATCTGCTGTCCAACGCCATCAAGTTTACGCCCAGCGGCGGCAGGGTGCTTTTGCAGGTGGAGGAACAGGGGGACGACGGCGTCTCGGCGGCCTACTTCTTCTCGGTGTCGGACAATGGCATCGGCATCGCCGCTGAGGACCAGGAGCGCATTTTCGGCTCCTTTGAACAGGTGGGTCCTGCCGACAATAAAAATATGGGTACGGGCCTCGGCCTGCCCATCAGCCGGAGTATTGTCCGGGCCATGGGCGGAGAGCTTCGTCTCAAAAGCGCTCTGGGACGCGGAGCGGAGTTTTCGTTTTCCATTCAACTCAAACTGGATACCTCCCCCGAGAACAAGAAAGCGGGCCAAAGGGAGGGTAAAAGCCTGATCGGACTGCGGGCGCTGCTGGCAGAGGATAATGACTTGAATGCCGAAATCGCCGCAGACCTGTTGGAAATGCAGGGCATTTCGTCCGAGCGGGCGGTCGACGGGCGGGAGGCACTGGAACGGTTTGCCGCCAGCGAACCGGGCCATTTCCAGCTGATCCTTATGGACGTGAGAATGCCGGCGATGGACGGGCTGGAGGCCACCCGGGCCATTCGTGCCTGTGCCCATCCGGATGCCAAGACCATACCCATCATCGCCATGACCGCCAACTCTTTCAAGGAGGATGAACGGGCCGCTTTTGACGCCGGCATGACGGGCTTTTTGGCAAAGCCGGTGGATGCGGATCGTCTGTCTCAGGCGATCCGGGACATGCTGTAGGGATAGAGTTCGGCGTTTCGCCGCCGGATCGGTAGCGTTCCCACACACGTTGCCCAAAGGGACGGAAGCGACCGCTTGCGTCCCTTTTTCGACCCCGGCGCGTCCCCCTTCTCTTGCCGGGAGGGTACGAGCTGTGGTATACTTAAAAATCATCCGGCGGACAACGCCGCGCAGGAAAAGGAAGGGAAGCGCCGTGAAAAAGTGGCTGGACAGCTTTCACCCTTACGCGCTCATCACCATCATCTGCTGGTCGCTGGCGTATGTTTTTACCCGGATCGCGTTGAGAGAATTTTCAGCCCTGTCGCTGGGCTTTCTCCGCTATCTGGTGGCGTCGGTCTTTCTGGTCATTTGGGCGCTTGTCACCCGGATGCCGCCGCCGAAGAAAAAAGACCTCCCTTGGTTTTTTGTGGCGGGGATTCTGGGCTTTTCCTTCTACATCAGCGCCTTCAACATCGGCTGTGTGTACCTGCCCTCCGCCATGAGCAGCGTCGTCATCGCGCTGACGCCGGTGGCCACCGCCCTGCTGGGGCGGGTGTTTTTGAAGGAGCGTCTGCGGGTGTTCCAGTGGGCGGCCATGGCCATTTCCTTCGCGGGGGTGGCGGTGATGACGGCGCTTGGCCGTGGGTTTGCCGTGGGCGGCGCCATCGTCTGGCTGCTGGGCTCCATGCTCTCCTTAAGCATCTATAATTTGATCCAGCGGCGACTGGTGCGGACCTATTCCGCCGTGCAAGTAACCGCGTATTCCATCCTAATCGGCACGGTGGGCCTGAGCTTTTGCCTGCCCGACGCCGCGACGGAGTGGCGGGCGGCCACGCTGTGGCCCATTGTATCGGTGCTGTTCCTCGGCCTTTTTTCCAGCGCTATCGCCTACATCACTTGGGCCAAAGCATTTGAAAAGGCGGATAAAATTTCTTCCGCCGGCAACTACATGTTTGTGACGCCCCTTTTGACTGCGCTACTCGGCTTTCTCATCAACGGGGAGAGGGTGGATGAGTCGACAGTCGCAGGGGGGCTTATGATTCTTGCGGGGCTGGCGCTCTTTAATTTTGGGGAGGCCGCCTTTAGGCGCCTTGCTGGCCAAACAGAGGAAAACCCGCCGGCCGAGGCGACTGCAAGCGTGACACAGGAGGAAAAGTAGTTTCGTATGACCATTCAAAAACAGATTGATTTGTCCCAGCCCGACCGGGAGGCGGAACGGGCGGTTTATTTTATCTTTACCTCGACCAATTCCATGATGGGCCGAATAATCCGGATTGTCACTGGAAGCCGCTTTAACCACATATCGCTGTCCCTGTCGGACGATTTTCACGAAATGTACTCCTTTGCCCGATATCACAGGGACGCGCCGCTGCAGGGGGGCTTTGTGGTGGAATCGCCTCTTCGGTATTACGACTACCGTTTTAAGACCGTGTGGGTCAAAATCTGCCGTCTACCTGTCTCCGATAGCCGGTATGTGGGGCTAGTGCGGACCCTCGCGGGGCTGAAACGGCGGCCCGAGCGGTATTTGTACAACACTGTTTCGGCTGTTCTCGCTCCTTTTGATAAGCGGCGGTCCGTGCCCGGCGCCTATACCTGCTGCGAGTTTGCCGAGCGGGTGTTGGATCACTTAGGCGCGGGCGGCGAAAGGGAGGATGGCTGCTGCACAATCCAGTCGCTGGAAAAGCGGCTGAACCGCTATACGGTTTTCCAGGGGGACTTTGCACGCGTGGTCCGTTTTAGCGGGCAGGGCGGGGACCGTTATTTTGAAAAGGTGGGCATTGCCGGCGCCTGCCTGGGTACGATGCGGCATTTTTTCTGCCTCGCGCTGCGTTTGACCCGGCTGGGGCGGAGCCTATGAAAAAGATTGCGGTTCGCCTGGTGGCGCTTTTCGCCGCCGTCGCCGCCATGACGGTGGTGGAAGCAGTGTGGCGCCCGGGATATGCGCTTAAAAGCGCCATTAAATGGCTGCTGTTTGGGGGCGTGATGGTTCTGCCCTTGTGGGGCGGATGGAAAGAGAGGATGCGTTGGCTTGCGCCCCGGCGGGATAAGGCGCTGAACGCGGGGCTTTTTTTGGGTGCCGCCGCCTGCGCGGCGGTGGTGGGCGGATATTTTGCCCTCCGTGGCGCGATTGATTTTTCCGGCGTGGTCACGGGGCTCGCCGGGAAGGAGGGAATCACAGGGCAAAACTTTCTTTTTGTCGCCCTATACATCTGCCTTGCCAACTCCTTTTTGGAAGAGGCCTTTTTCCGGGGATTCGGCTATCTTGGACTGCGGGACGGCATGGGGGAAAAGGGCGCGTCCGCCCTGTCGGCGGCGGCCTTTTCCCTTTACCATGTGTTTATTCTGGACGGTTGGTTTTCGCCGCCGGTTTTCGCCGCTATGACGGCGGCTCTCTTTTGCGCCGGGCTGCTCTTCAACCGCCTGGACCGGGGCGGCGCCATCTATCCCGCCTGGTGCCTCCATGTGGGCGCCAACGTGGGAATCAATCTTGTGGGCTGTATACTGCTGGGAGTTTTTTAAAGGATCAGGCCCGCCCCCCTTTCAAGGTTTTCCCTTGACAGGAGGGCGGAAACGTGTTACAATTTCCTCTGCTCGAATAAGAAAAACCGGGAAATTTGGGTCTTTTCGCGCAAATATTTTTGACCACTTTTCTGCTATGAAAAGAGAAGGCCATACGGACAGCCGGGTCAAATGCCGAACGGCAACTTTCGTTGCCTTATTGATTGAGCCCATGGCTCGAAATTTTATGAGTTGGTTACTTCATAACCAGTGTGCGCGGCACACCAAACTTGTGAAAAGGTCAATAAGAGTAGTAAAAGTAAAATATTTGCTATATAGACTCTGAAATTTCCTGGATTTTTGAAGAACGGGCGAGCGGCCTCCCCTTTTTGTTGGCGGGATGTTTTTTGCCCCGTATAGAATCCTTTTGGAAACCATGACGCAAGTTTGACGCGCTTTTGCCGCGTTTGCTTGCGTTTTTTGCGTTTCCGCGTGTTTTTTTTTTCAGCGGCAAGAGAAAATAAAGGGTGGCGGAGGATAGAGATATGGGAGAAAAACTGAAACTGTACGGGTTCAACAATTTAACCAAGTCCTTGAGCTTCAATATTTACGACGTGTGCTACGCCAAGACACCCAGGGAGCAAAAGGATTATATTGCCTATATCGACAAGCAGTATAACTCCGAACGCTTAACGGGCATCCTGACCCACGTGGTCAACATGATCGGCGCCAAAATCCTGAACGTCTCCCGGCAGGATTACGATCCCCAGGGGGCCAGCGTCACGATTTTGATCGCCGAGGGGTCCATGGTACCCGTGGGGGGCGACACGGTGGTCGCCCATTTGGACAAAAGCCACGTCACCGTCCACACCTATCCGGAGTATCACCCGGACACCTGCCTCGCCACCTTCCGGGTGGACATCGACGTGGCCACCTGCGGCGAGATCACGCCGCTTTCCACCCTGGACTACCTAATTGGCAGCTTTGATTCGGACATCATCACCATGGATTATCGCGTCCGGGGCTTTACCCGGGATCTGGAGGGCAAAAAGCTCTTCATCGACCACAAGATCGCCTCCATCCAGGAGTATATCAACCCGCAAATTCTCTTGAAATATGACGCGGTGGACGTCAATATTTATCAGGCCAACCTGTTCCACACCAAGATGCTCATTAAGGACGTGGATTTGCAAAACTATCTGTTCAACACCGACGTGTATGAGCTGCCCCCCACCACCCGCCTGGCCATCACCGAGAGCTTGAGGCGGGAGATGATCGATATTTTCAGCAGCCGCAACGTCTACTAATCGCGGGAGAAGGTGAAGCCCATGGCGGAACTGGATCAAAGGAGGGCCCCCATCTACGAGGCGCTGGAGCGCTTCCGGAAGATGCGGGTGGTGCCCTTTGACGTGCCCGGCCACAAGCGGGGCCGGGGCAATCCGGAGCTGACGGAATTTTTGGGCGAGCGGTGCGTCGGCATCGACGTCAACTCCATGAAGCCGCTGGACAACCTCTGCCACCCCATCTCGGTCATAAGAGAGGCGGAGGAGCTGGCGGCCGAGGCTTTTCACGCGGCCCACGCTTTTCTCATGGTGGGCGGCACCACCTCGGCGGTGCAGAGCATGGTGCTCGCTTCTTGTAAGCGGGGGGACAAGATCATCCTGCCCCGGAACGTCCACCGGAGCGTCATGGGCGCCCTGGTGCTCTGCGGGGCAAAGCCCGTCTACGTCAATCCCGAGGTGGACGAGCGTCTGGGTATTTCCCTTGGCATGAAGGTGTCGGAGCTTGCACGGGCGGTCCGGGAAAACCCCGACGCCAAGGCGGTGCTCGTCAACAACCCCACCTATTACGGCATTTGCTCGGATTTGAAATCCATCGTGGACCTGGCCCATGCAAAGGGGATGCTCGCCCTGGTGGACGAGGCCCACGGCACCCATTTTTACTTCGGCGAGCATTTGCCCCTATCCGCCATGGCCGCCGGGGCCGATATGGCCTCGGTCTCCATGCACAAGTCCGGGGGTAGCTTGACCCAGAGCTCCTTCCTCCTCGCCGGGCCGGCGGTGAACGCCGGCTACCTTCGGCAGATCATCAACCTGACCCAGACGACCAGCGCCTCTTATTTGCTCCTTTCCAGCCTCGACTTGTCCCGGCGCAATCTGGCCCTCCACGGGGCGGAGATCTTCGCCAAGGTGGTGGAGATGGCCGAATACGCCCGGTCGGAAGTAAACCTGATCCCCGGCTATTACGCCTACGGCCGGGAGCTTACAAACGGCGACAGCATTTTTGATTTCGACACCACCAAGCTGTCGGTCCACACCCTGGATCTGGGCCTGGCGGGCATCGAGGTGTACGATATCCTCCGTGATGAGTACGACATTCAGATCGAATTCGGCGATTTGGGCAATATCCTGGCCTACCTGTCCATCGGCGACCGAAGACGGGACATTGAGCGGCTTGTCAGCGCCCTGTCCGAGATCGGCCGGCGCTACCGAAGGGACAAGGCGGGCCTCATGAAGCAGGAATATCTGGCCCCGGAGGTGGCGGTGACGCCCCAGGAGGCCTTTTACGCGGACAAGGAGTCGCTGCCCCTGGACCAGTCCGAGGGCCGGGTGTGCTCGGAATTCGTCATGTGTTACCCGCCGGGCATCCCCATCCTCGCCCCGGGGGAGCGGATCACCGGCGACATTTTGCGATATATCGACTATGCCAAGAAAAAAGGCTGCTCCATGACCGGGCCCGAAGACCCGGACATTGAGCGGTTGAATGTGCTGAAGGGGGAATGATTCGTGCAGCTTTGGTTTACCGAACGGCACACAAAGAACGTGGAGTTTTCCATTAAAGTCGACCGGCAGATATACACCGGCCAGAGCGAGTTCCAGCGCATTGATGTTTTTCAGTCCGAGGAGTTCGGCCGGTTCCTGACCCTGGACGGGTATATGATGCTGACGGAAAAGGACGAGTTTATTTACCACGAGATGATCACCCACGTGCCCATGGCCGTCCACCCCAACCCCCGGAAGGTGCTCGTCATCGGCGCGGGGGACGGCGGCGTTGTCCGGGAGCTGACGCAGTATGAGCGGGTGGAGCGCATCGACCTGGTGGAGATCGACGAACTGGTCATCGAGGTGTGCCGGAAGTATCTGCCCCAGACCGCCTGCCGCATGGACGACCCCCGGGTCCACATCCACATCGAGGACGGCCTCAAGTACATCCGGGCCCATGAAAACGAGTACGATTTGATCATCGTCGATTCCACCGACCCCTTCGGCCCCGGAGAGGGGCTTTTTACCAAGGAGTTTTACGGCAATTGTTACAAGGCCTTAAAGGACGACGGCATTATGGTCAACCAGCACGAGAGCCCCTTTTATGAAGAGGACGCCATCGCCATGCAGCGGGCCCACAAGC
>Ga0079305_1002630_pt1 | contig 14707 bp, 11 predicted proteins | sample LMS_cellobiose_e_FD_79183 | JGI IMG/M metagenome (GOLD analysis project Ga0079305, IMG submission 79183) | Rumen-fistulated moose microbial communities from Alaska, USA - LMS_cellobiose_enrichment | ecosystem: Host-associated > Mammals > Digestive system > Stomach > Rumen fluid ... | reverse complement strand
TACGCTGCCGATCGCTCCCAATAACAATGCCAGACACTTGTTCATTTCCGCACCATCTTTTTTCGGTCCGTTTTCACTTATTCCAGTTCCGGCAGATTGCTGCCGTATTCCCAAATTTTCGTCACCGGTTCGATCTGCGGGCCGACTGGCACCGGATCGGGCTCGAGCCTCCCGATCATCTCCACGGATTTTTCGATCAGTTTCCGGTCCGTATCCGGCGCGGCGCAGGTGCCCGATGTCAGCCGGGTTTCATAACCGCCGCCCGTTTTCGGATCCAGCGCATCGGAAGTCGGGATGTAGCCGATGGAGGCATTCGCCAGACTGCTGACCCAGGTGAACGGGAATTTCGACCTGGCCTTGATCGCCATTCCGATCCCGCAGAACAGTTCGCCCGGGATCGTGACGATCACCAGCGGCCCGATCTGGATCGTCTGGATCTCGGCGCTCATTTCCGGCTTGTGCGCCACAATTTCACCTAACATCAGCCGGGCTTTGGCAAACCGGAATTCCGTGGTGTCGCGTTCCCATTTCCGGACTATGCGCAATGCTTCGTCCAAGGTCTTTTGGGATGGTTTTCGCCTCTGCAGGGCAATGGTTTCCGCAGCGGTTTTCAGGGTCTCGATCCCGCCCTTTTTCGCTTTCATCAGGATCTTCAGCGCTTCGGCTCCGACCGAAACGCCGACCGTCTCGGATGATTTCGGTCCGCCTTCCACAGGCGAAAGCGAAAGGTTGTCGATCTGCGTGATATCCCCGGCACAGCCATATAGATACGTGACCCCGGAGTTTTCCCCCATGACCGCTTTGATGGTGCGGATCATCTGTCCCGGCCAGTCGGTATTGACTCCGCCAGCCGCAGCACAGGTGCCATGGCAATTGAAAGTAACCAGACATCCCAAAAAACTTGCATCGGATTTTCGCCAGAAGCCGACCGCTCCGACCTCGGTGTCAATCGGAGCAAAAGGAGCAACGATTTCCGGATTGCATTTGCCCGGATGCGTGGCCCGGTGACCGCTTTTCATCTTGAATCCACGGTTGAAGGTAACTCCCTCCACATTGCCGCAACCGAAGGAAAGTTCCACGTCCTCGGCATTCAAACGCGCCATTTTAATCGCGGTGATGGTTTGCTGAATCACCTGCCGGATATAATCCGGATTTCCCTGAATGCCTTCCCTCAGCAGTGTTTTTGCCAGGTCGGAATAATAATCCGGCACTTTTGAATTGGAAACAGGTCCCCCGTTGTGAAGATGGGAAGGGCTCAGCAGCACGGTCATTCCCGGAAATTCCGCCCTTACCTGATCGGATACTTCCCGGATCATCGCGCAAGTGTCAATTCCCACCAGCGCGACCTCCACCTCCCCGTCAGTAATATATGACGCCCTGACCTTGAGTGGTTCCCGAATTTTCTGAATGAACACTTTAAAATAATTTCCCGGACGCTCCATACCGATCGCCGGGGTGATATCAGCCTCATAAAAACCAGCCTTAATCATTTTCAAGCTCCTCCTCAACAGGAATAATCCACTTTTACCGGCAGCCCGGTACGGTTGGATTCGATCGCGGCTTCCGCAAACGCCACCGTTTTCAATCCCTGGATCACATTGGTTGGACACTCTTTTCCGGCCAGGATGTACGAGGCGAATTCCTCCAGTTCGGACCGGACATTATGGCTGGAAACCAGCACGGGGATCTGCTGAAACGCCAATTTGTTCGCCGTGTCGTACACGGCTTCTTCGGAGATCTGCAGAAACTCGGACGTGTTGTCGCAAATGATCGTGCCGCGCGTGCCGTTGATGACCGTCCGCATGGTGTAGGGCCGTTTCACGCCGATGGAGACGAACACCCGCCCGATCACGCCGTTCGGGAATTTCGCCACGGCGATCCCGGTGTCCGGTTTCGGCCAGTCCGGAAGGTGTTTCTTGTTCATGTAGCAGAACACCTCTTCAGGATCCCCGGCCAGCCAGCGGGAGAGATCCAAGGCATGACAGCCGCCTCCGAGAAAACCTTCACGACCGATCGCCGGGTCTTTTCGCCAATCTTGAAAACCGGGATATTTGGTGTAATCATGAGCATATTCACATTCCAAACTGGTGATCTCGCCGATCCGACCGTCATCAATCAGTTTTTTTGCCAAACGGAATGCCGGGGCATAACGGCAAACCTGTCCGGTCATAAACATTTTTCCGCTTTCCCTGACGGCCGCGGCGATCTCGCGGCATTCCGCGACGGTGGGCGCGAGGGGCTTCTCGCAGGCGACGTGTTTTCCCGCTTTCAGAGCCTTGATCGCCTGTTCCGTATGGAAGTGATCGGGAGAGGCAACGACGACGATATCCGCGTCCGAATCATAAATTTCCTGCTCGCAGACTGCGACGCGGATATTTTTCCCCTCGTAAAAATCCCGTTTGATTGCGGGATTTTCGTTGTAAAATTTATCATAGACCACGGTGAGTTCCGTGGTCGGCAGTTCTGCCGCCGCCGTCGCCCACGCATGTCCCATTTTGAGACCGATAACGGCGGTTTTGAGTTTTTTGGCTTCCATTTCCCGTTCCTTTTTTTCAACATGCTGACATCGCTTCCGTCAGCTCTGTCCATACACTACACTTCAAAAAAATTTTTTACAAGGCGCTTGAATTGTCTGTTTTTCCAATTATATTGATTGAAACAGCAGAGGAAAAAAACGGATGAACCAGAAAAATATCGTTTTGCCGGAGAATTTGAGACGCTTTTCCCATGGGCTGGATTCCTTGAATCCCTTTCTTCTTTACCACGGGATACGAACAAAGGACGATACGGGGTACATCGGGGATATACACCTTGATCCCCAACTTTTTATAATAATATCCGGGGAGGTCGATTTTTATCTTGATGACGTCCTGCTGAGAGGGGGACGGGGAGATGTTTTCATATCCAATTTCTGGGAGCCTCATGCTTTCAGGAAGACAACGGAGAAGCTTGAGTTTCTTTCTGTCACATTTTCTTTATTTGCCATTGGGGAAGCATCTCCCTTTTCGGACTTCGACTGGCTTTCGTTTCTGAAACAAGCCCCCGCCAAACGCAAGACGGCTTTTGCCGCGGAAGAAAAGGAATCCATTCTCGCGCTGACACGGAAAATACTCTTTCTGGATGCCGTCCGCCCCGAGGGGTACCGTTCCATGATCTGGTTCGCCATCCATGAGATGATGTTTCACATCAATTCGAAATACATTTCCTCGGCGGGGGGGCGCGGAAAGGTGCGGGAAGAGCTTAAAATTTCTCCGGCACTGGAGCTTATTCATCTGAATCCGAACAGGGAAATTTCACTGGATGAAGCCGCCTCCGCCTGTTCCATGAGCCGGAGCGCATTCTGCCTGGCATTCAAAAGCATCATGGGAGAAACGTTTTCGCATTTTGCCATGAAAAAGCGCATCGGCTGCGCCTGTATGCTGCTCCGCTCTCCCAAGCACAGCATCAAGGAGATCTCCGATATGTGCGGGTTCGTCAACGTGACGCACTTCTACCATACGTTCAGGAAATTCCGGAACTGCACTCCGGCGGAGTTCGCGGCGGAAAAATTCTTCTACGGTCCGGAGTCCTGAGCCGGTCTTTTCATTTGGCTCTGTTCCCCGCATGGGTTGTTAAAAAAAAGCTCTGTTCCCGATAAGGGGCGGAGAATGGCCCGTGTCGCGCAGACGAATAACGATCCGGTCCCGTCGCGCGTGATCGGCGGCCTCGTGTTTCTCCCCTCAAAACACCCCGCTTTTTGAAAAGGGCTGGGGGGCCCGGGGGGAACAGCGCTTTTGTCGAAACGATATCGGGGGATGAACTTGAAAAGCTGCTGAAAGATGCTATAGTAAGGCATTGTCGGTTCTCCTACGTTCATTTTAAGGATTTTAGGCACCTTTAATATAACGCAGGCGCCGACATTATCAATCAAGTCCGGCAATTTTTACCGGACAGTAGTGTACGGCATGGCAGATTATCAACAGACCTGCGGGAATTCCGATTTTCTGATGATCGGCAGGCAGGTGCACAGCAACGGATACTGTGCCCTGCAGCGGGTGCTTGATTCGCCCGACTTCGACTTTCGGATCGCGCCCGGCGATTACAGCGGTCGGGGCCTCGGGGGTGCCGGAAAGCACCTCGATATTCCTGTTGGACCAATAGATCGGGAGAATATTTTTGTATGGACGATTTGAACGTCAGACGGTTCGATCCCCTCAGGAAAAGGGCGGAACAGCAGATTCTGGAAAACCTCCGCCCGGTTTTCGGCAGCGGTGAACCGGTGCTCAACGAGGGCGGCGTGTACTGCGGCATCTGGCTGGAGTGCGGCCCCCACGAAAGCCTGACCATCGCCGGAGTCGCGCCGGAGGCCGCTATGATGAGCCACCGGATTTTCTACCTCCACCAGAGGCCGGACGGACAGTTTCCAAGTTCGGTCGGCAGCAAAGGCGCCGGTTACCGGCAGATCCAGCAGGTGGTCCCCATCGCCCGCACCGCGCTGGAACTGGCGGAAATGACCGGAAGTGAAGCCTTCCTCGCCGAAAGTTTCGACGCCTGCGCCAAATGGGAAGCGTGGCTGGTGCGTCACCGCGATCCCCGCAAACTGGACCTGATCGAAGCCTGGTGCACCTTCGACACCGGACACGACAACTCCCCCCGCTTTGCCGGATGTCCCGACTTCTGTCCGGCAGGCGCGGGCGTCATGCCGGACGGGGTCGTTCCCCGGCTCGCGCCCGATCTCTCCGCCAATCTCTTTTCCTCCCGGCTGGCGTTGGCCGAAATGGCCGGTCTGCTGGGCAAACGGGACGCGGCGGCTCTTTACCGCGAGGCGGCGGAACGGACCCGGAAGAATGTGGAGCAGTACTGTTACGACCCCGAGAAGGAATTCTATTACGATCGGCTGCCCGACGGCTCCTTTGTCCGCATTACCGGCGATGCCGGTCTGCGGGTGCTGGGCGAACACCTGCCCGATATGGAGCGCGCCGGGAGGATCTTCGGGCGTCACATCCTCGATACGAAAGCCTTCTGGACGCCGTTCCCCATGCCCTCCGTCGCTGCGAACGACCCGCAATTCGTTTACCCCCCTCCCGAAAACTGCTGGGGCGGAGCCGCTCAGGCGCTGGAAGCCCTGCGGACGCTGCGCTACTTCGAACACTACGGCTATGCGGAGGAGCTGGATCACCTGACGCTCCGCTGGCTGGAAGCCATGGAGAGCGCAGACGCTTTCAGGCAGCAGATGGACCCCTTCACCGGAAAATTCTCCACCACCGAAAAGTACACGCCGGCCATGTGCTGCGCTATAGAATTCTGCCGCAGACTGGAACGGCGGCGGCTCAACCGTCCCGGTCCGCCTTGCGGTAAGCCCGGGGCGACGGTCCGAATTGCCGGGTGAACATCTTCGGGAAATAGTTGCTGTCGTCGAATCCGCGCCGCCGTCCCGATATGCGCGTCATCGGTTTCAGCGACGTCACCACGGTCCGCATGGCCATGCTCCGTGAAGAGGCGGGCTCTTTTGCGCTGAAATCGCGCAGACGAGCAACGATCCGCTTCCGTCGCGCGTGATCGGCAGCCTCGCACTTCTCTCCTCAAAACACCTCGCTTTTTGAAATGCTCTGTTCCTCGCAAGGGTAGGTAAATGAGGAAGAACGGAGTGAAACGGAATGGAACGGAGAGATACGACGTCGGAGTGTCTCCGGGGGGGCCGTCCGTCTCGGGTTTCCCCAAAATGCTCCGCTTTTCTCGAAAAGGTTGGGGGCACGGGGGGAACAGCGCTTTTGTCGAAACGATATCGGAGGATGAACTTGAAAAGCTGCTGAAGGATGCTACAGTAATACACTGTCGGGCCTCCTGCGCTCAAATTGGAGATGCTGGACACCTTTGATATAACGCAGGCGCCGATATCGACAATCAGGTCCGGTAATTTTTACCGGACGGCAGTAGTGGGGCGGTTATGGTCTTTGCGCTGCACAAAGACCGCAGCGGCTTTTTTCCGTGAATCAGACGGGTAATGAAAATGAATTTGATTTTGAGTGAAATTCCCAATCGATACCGTCCGGCTCCCTTTTGGAGCTGGAATGATAAACTGGAACCGGATGAATTACGTCGGCAGATCCGGGAGATGCACCGAGCCGGGCTTGGCGGATTTTTCATGCACGCACGCGGCGGACTTCAGACCGAATATCTTTCTCCGGAGTGGATGAAATGTGTCGAAGTCTGCCTGGATGAGGCCGGAAAATACGGCATGCAGGCGTGGCTCTACGATGAAAACGGCTGGCCTTCCGGCTTCGGCGGCGGACTTGTCAACGGGCTCGGTGTCAAATATCAGCAGAAATACCTGCGGCATGAAATCATTGCCGCGGAAGATGCGGATAAACGTGAAAACACCATCGCTTTTTATTCTGCGGATGGAGAGACGTTTCTCGGTCGTACACTGTCCTCCGGCAAGGCCGGCATGGTGATGCGCTGTTATTTCGAGGTGAATCCTTATTATGTCGACAATCTGGATCCTGAGGTCGTTGCGGAATTTTTGCGGGTGACCCATCAGCGCTATTACGATTCCTTACCTGAAGAATTGATGAAAAATCTGCGCGGCATTTTCACCGATGAACCGCAGTTGAGCCGCAACGGTCTGCTGTGGTCGTTCGTGCTGGAAGAGGAGTACGGGAAGGCTTACGACCGTGATCTGCTGACCGAACTTCCGCAGCTTTTCATCCGCATGCCCGGAAGCGATGCCATGCGCATCCGGTTCTGGTCCCTTTGCGCCAGATTGTTCACTGTCAATTTCATGAAACAGATCCGCGACTGGTGCGATGCGCATCACTGGGAGATCACGGGGCATCACGTGCTGGAGGAAACCTGTCAGTACCAGATCGGCAGCAACGGGGCGGTCATGCCGCAGTACCGTTACTACAATATCCCCGGCGTGGATCATCTCGGCCGGAGACCGGCTTCCGAGGTCGCGGCCGTTCAGCTGGTTTCCAGTGCGGCTCAATTCGGGCAGAAGCAGATCATGACGGAGAGTTTTGCCCTGACCGGCTGGGCCTGTCACTTTTCCGGAATGCGCTGGATCTATCTCCAGCAGATGGCCCACGGGATCAATTTCCTGTGTCAGCATCTGGAAGGTTATTCGCTGCGGGGGGCGCGCAAACGGGACTATCCCGCCAGCGCATTTTATCACCAGCCGTGGTGGCCGGACTACCGCAAGTTCAATGACAGTGTTTCCCGCATCGGCATGATCCTCGCCGAAGGCCGGCAGGAAACGGACGTCCTTGTGATCCACCCGGTCTCCTCGGCCTGGAAAGTCTACGGCGGCGACCCCTCGTGCCCTCTGCTGAATCAGTATACGCAATCTCTCGTCCGTCTCACACAGGCTCTGGATACCTTTCAGATCGGGCACCATTACGCGGATGAATACATCGTCGATGAAACCGGTTCCGCTTCCGGAAACGAGATCCGGATCGGAAATGTGAAATATCACACGGTGATCATTCCGCAGATCAGCAATCTTTCCGCAAAAATTGCCGGTATCCTGCGGCAGTTCGAGCGGAACGGCGGAAGGATCTTTGTCGTCCGCAATCAGAACGAAGACGGGAGAATGACCATCGACGGCGAACCGGCCGGACGCGATTTTTGTGAATGGTTCGAGCGCCTGCCGGCCTTCAATTCCGAATATGCCGCGGCGGAAGCGGCTGCTCTGCAGCAGAAAGACCGGGTCATCGTTACCGAAAACGGTGTTGCAGCCGGCAGCATCATCAGTACCTGCCGTCTTGTCGCGCTTGAAGGACATACCGGAAAATTTTATTACTTTGTCAACCGGAATTACAGAAAACCCGCCGACGTTGCGGTCGCGCTCCCGTGCAGTGCGGAACAGGTGGAAGTTCTGGATCCGGTCAGCGGCAAACTCTCCGTACTGGACGGTGTTGTGCGGAAGGACGGATATTTTCATTTCAAGTATACTTTTGCTCCGGCATCGGACGCCTGCTTCTTCGTGACGGAAAAAAGGGATCTGCCCGTCCTTGCAATTCCCGACCCCCGTTCCCGCATGGACCGCATTCCGCTGGGGGAGTGTTTTTCGCTCAAAAGTTATTCCGGCAACGTTTTGACCGTCGACCGCTGTGCGTACCGGATCGACGGCGGGGAATGGGAGCGCTGCGACATCATAGATTTGCAGGCACGGCTTCTTTTGCGGAAATGCGACTGCGATCTTGATTTGGAAGTCGAATTTTTCTGTGATGAAGACTTCGATTTCGGCAAACCGCTCCGTGTCGCCGTCGAAACTCCGGAGCGTTTCCGCTTTTCACTGAACGGGAAGCCCTTTGGACAGAAAAAATGCGGATACCTTTTCGACAAGGCGTTTCAGCTGCTGGAACTGCCCGATGGACTCCGGCCCGGGCGAAATACCCTTGCCATGTCCCTGCGCTATACACAGCCGCAGTCTGTTTACGATTCCATTGAAGCTGCAAAGAAATTCGAGTCGGAATACAACAAGCTCACCTTCGATACCGAGCTGGAAAGTATCTACCTTTACGGAGATTTTACCGTGCGCCACAGGGGAAGTGTCGAAGAGCTCGAAAAAAATGCGGCTCGATACAATGGGACTTTTTCCCTGGGAGCCTCTCCCGCAACCGGTCCCGTAAAAGCCGCCGACCTGCTGGCTTCCGGTTTTCCGTTCTTCAGCGGAACGATGGTGCTCGAACAGACCGTCGAACTGTCGGAAGCCGAGGTGAAGAACAGCCGGTGTCTGTACCTGGAACTTTCAGGTGCGAACTCCTGCAAAGTGAGGATAAACGGAACAGACCTCGGCGGGTGCTTCTGGGAACCTTTCATGTGGCATGTCGGCCCGTATCTGAAAAAAGGTCCGAACCGGATCGAACTGGAATTGACAACGTCCCTGCGGAATATGCTTGGACCTCATCACCTGGAGGAAGGGGAATGTTATTTCGTTTCCACACTTTCCTTCAACCGCGAACCGAATGTGATCGGTCGAATGCCTGCTCCATATAATCCGGGATACTGTTTCGTGCGTTTCGGGATTCGGGATGACGGAAGGATATGATGTCGGTTTTTTCGATCGGTCCCCTGGATGATCTGTGGTCACGTCTGATGTTGGAAATCCCCGGCATTTCCGGTATCGTACCCCAATGGGGGGGAAGCCCCGCCCCCGAATCCCCGAATAACATTTTCGGGAAAGGCTATGTTCCCTGCACGGGTCGGTGAATGGCCCGTGTCGCGCAGACGAATAACGATCCGGTCCCGTCGCGCGTGATCGGCGCCCTCGTGCTTCTCCCCTCAAAACACCTCGCTTTTTTTGGAAAGGGATGGGGGGCCCGGGGGGAAGGGGAAAACTTTTTTTTCACGTGGAAAAAAAGTTTTCCCCTTCCCCCCGGAACCACCGATCCTTATCGGAAACAGCGCGAAAAATAAAAATTTCCCCGGGAAAAAAGGTGTTCGTGCCGCGATCCGGCTGGATTTTGCCGCCGGGCCGCGGTATAGTATATGAGGACCGGTGCTGAATTTCGACGGAGGGACCGGCGTCATGAAGAGCCCCTCCGGCGTACCGGCCGGAAAAAAACAGGATCATGAAAAAGCGTTGTTTTACCGTACTTGCCGTTTTGCTCGCGGCGTTCGCCGCTGCCGCGTCCCCGGCATCCGGTCCGCGGCCTTCTGAAAGGAAAAAAGAAATGACCGGAAAATTATCCGCAGGTTCCGAGACGCGGGAAAAATGTTTCGCGGGGCTTTTCCCGCCCGAAATCAGAACGGTGGCCGTGGCGGCGCCTTCCATGCCGGGCGACGATCCGGCCAGCATCGACGCGTGCCTGGAGCTGCTGCGGCAGGCGGGACTGCGCGTCAAGGTCATGCCCCATGCCCGGATGAACGAAGAGGGCCCGTCGAAAGGCAAACTCGTGGACGTGAAACTCCGCGCGGCGGACTTCGAGCAGGCGTGGATGGATCCCGAGGCCGATCTGATCCTCTGTCTGCGCGGCGGCAGCGGCGGCCGCGAACTGGTCGAAAATCTCAACTGGGAAAAACTGCGCCGCCGCCCCGATATGCGCGTCATCGGTTTCAGCGACGTCACCACGATCCATCTGGCCATGCTCCACGAGAAGGCGGGGCATCCGCTCTGCGGACCGTCGCTGCGCGGGCTGGCCGTGGCCGATCAGGCCAGTCTGGAGACTTTCCGGACCGTGCTTGCGGGCGCGGCTCCGGAGCCGGTCCAGCTGACCGTCCTCCGTTCCGGCGACGCCGCGGGCAGGATCCTCGCCGGGCACCTCCAGCGCCTGGCGATCATGACAAAGACCCGTTTCAGACCCGATACGCGGGGCAGGGTGATCTTCATCGAATGCCCCGGACGGGGGCCTGAGAAAGTGTCCGAACTCTGGAACGGTCTTCTCGCGGACGGGTTTTTCAAAAACTGTTCCGCCGTGGTTTTCGGCCGCCTGAACGGCTGCGGCGCAGAGGAAGACGCCGTGATCCGCAAACTGGCGGCGACCCTCGAATGTCCCGTTTTCTGCGGTTTCCCCTACAGCCACACGCCGCGCAATCATATGCTGGATCTGCGGAAAAACGTGCGCGTCACTTCCGGCGGCCTGCTGATCTTCGAATAACGCGCTGTTCCCGATAAGGAGCTGTGGTTCCGGGGGGAAAGGGAAAACTTTTTTTCACGCGGAAAAAAAGTTTTCCTCTTCCCCCCGGGCCCCCCATCCTCCTTCAAAAAAAACGGGGTGTTTGGGGGGGGGAACCGAGACGGACGGCCCCCCGGGGCTCGGGCATTCCCGGGCCCCGCAATGGCATCGGCCCGGCTTCGGCGTTCCTTACCCGGATACGCCGTCAGGACTTTTTCGAGACACGGGCGAATTCCTCCACCAGCGCGTCGATCTTCAACGGCTTGTTGATGTGTCCGTTCATGCCCGCCTTCAGGGACTTTTCCCTGTCTTCGGCGAAGGCGTTGGCGGAAAATGCGATGATTTTGAGTTTGTCCCCGCCGGGGAGTTTTCTGAGGATCGCCGTCGCCTCGTAACCGTTCATTACAGGCATCTGCACATCCATCAGGATGAAATCGTAAAAACCGGTGCCCTTTTCGCGGATCGTATCGACCGCAAGTTGTCCGTTGGAGGCGGTATCGACGGTCATGCCCCGTTCCTGAAGCAGCAGAACGCCGATTTTGAGATTGAGTTTGCTGTCGTCGACCATCAGGACTTTTTTGCCTTTCAGCGAGAAGGCCGGCTCCGCACTGTCCGTCTGGCCGTGATCGGCTTTTCCGCAGAACCGCCGGAGGACCTTTTCCCAGTCGGAGGCAAAGAGGGTTCTGGGAATGAACCCGGTGACGCCGGCATCTCTTGCCTCTTTCTTGATCTCGCTCCAGTCGTCCGCGGTCAGGATGAAAACGGACGCGTCCTTTCCGGCGCACGCGCGCAGGCGCCGGGCCGTCTCGATCCCGCTCAGGTCCTGCGAGTCCGCGATGCAGACTCTCACGGGATCGCCCTGCCGCAGGGAGTCCTCCGCGCGGGCGGCGGCATCGGTGTACGAAAGACACCACTCGGGGCGCATCCCGAATTTCCGCAGCAGGTCGGCAATGCGCTGACAGATGTCGGAGTCGCTGCTCACGACCAGAGTGCGCGCGTTCTTCAGTTCGGGGATTTCGGGCCCGGGGGATTTTTCGCCGGCCAGTCTGAGCGTCAGCCGAATGACGAATTCGCTGCCTTCCCCCTTCTTCGTGGAGACGGATATGCTGCCGCCCATCGTTTCCACGATGTTCTTGGTGATCGTCATGCCCAGCCCGGTCCCCTGAATGCCCGAGACCGTGGAGTTTTCCTCGCGTGTGAAGGGCTCGAAGATCGTCGCGACGAACTCATCGCTCATGCCGATGCCGTTGTCCTTGACCCTGAATTCGAACGTGCCGCGTTCGGCGTCCGCCGATGCTTTCTGCTCGACCCGCAGGGAGATCGTTCCGCCGTCATGGGTGTATTTGACGGCGTTCGAGATCAGGTTGAGCAGCACCCGGCTGAGGTGCAGTTTGTCGCAGTACACGAATTCGTTCCTGACATCCGTCGCGTCGATGAGAAAGGTGTGGCGTTTCGCCCGGACGTCCGCGTGAACGATATCCCGGAGCCCGTGAAGGATATCCGCCAGAGACTCGGCTTTTTCGTTCAGTGTGATCCTGCCGGATTCGATGCGGCTCATGTCCAGCACGTCGTTGATCAGCGCAAGAAGATGTTCCGACGAGCGTTCTATGGTCGCCAGATAATCCTTGAGGAGTTCGGGGTCGTCGATATGGCTCGAGGCGAGGTCGGTGAATCCGACGATCGCGTTCATGGGGGTGCGGATGTCGTGGGACATATTGCTCAGGAACGTTGTTTTGGCGCGGTCCGCGGCCTGTGTCATCTGCAGGGCGTCCTTGAGTTCGTCCTGCTTTTTTTCGAGCTGTTCCCGCAGTTCCGATTCCTGCTGTCTTTGGATCTCGATGGTTTCGGTGTGGTTCACGAGCTCGCGGTTCACTTCCGCGAGCTCGCGGTTCACTCCCGCCAGCCGCGCCCGCGCGGCCTCTTTTTCGGCCATCTGACGCCGCGTGCGCCTGCCGTCCCTGACGAGGAGGATGATGACGACGGCGGCGACAGCGAGGAGCAGCGACGTGAAAAAGCCCGAGTAGTCGCGCAATACATCCTTCAGCCGGTAGGAGTAAAGCGCATGGGTGTAGCGGTGCGAAATTTTCTGCGCATAGCCGCTTCCGAGCATATCGAGTCCGCGGTTCAGAAGTTTCAGAAGCCCCCGGTTGTCGACCGCCACGCCGAAGCAGCGTTCGTCGGTTTTGTTCAGATGATGCAAAGAGAGTTTCCGGTATTTCCCGTTTTTCAGTATATCGTTTGCCCGCAGTCCGTTGAGCGTGGTGCAGGTCACCTTTCCCGCAAGCACCGCGTCGAGGCAGGCTTCGATGGAGGGATACTGCGTCACCCTGGCCTTCGGAAAATTCCTGAGAATGAAGTAATACTGCATTCGGTTGTTCCTGTTGACCGCGAAATGCTCCGTTTTCTTTTCCGAATAGTCGCCTCTGTACACCAGCTCCGAGGACATGGAGGTCACGGGATCCGTCTGGTACAGGCCGCTTTCTTCGGCGAAATACAGCCCGCCGCCCACGGGGAAGGCCGCGTCGATCCGGCCCGCCGACAGGTCGGCGGTCATGTCGTCATAACTCACATAGCCCGAGTAGACGACCTTCAAACTTGAGATTCCCAGACGGGAGAGGATCCCCGGGACGATGTCCTTGACGATGCCCGTCACCTGGCCGTCCGGGGTTTTCCCGCTGAAGGGCATGTAATTCTCGAGAAAACCGATCCTGAGCGTATCATGCGTACTCAGCCATTGCTTTTCGATCAGCGAGATGGCACGGGCCAGAATGCTTTTGGGGAAATATTTCATGTGCAGGGAGTGGAGGAAATTCGGATCCTCGACCGCCAGAAGCGACTGTGCGTGGTTGAGTCTGGTCAGCAGGTCGGGGCGCCGGATGTTGACGCAGAGAAAATAGCTGGAACCCCCGAATGGCATGAGGATCTCCGTGTTGTTGCGCCCGGCCGCCCCGCTGCCTTCTGCGGCGAGGATATCGAGTTTGCCCGCGTCGAACGCGGCGAACAACGCCGGGTAGTCCTTGTAGAGCCTGATCCCGGCGGCGATATGTCTCTCGGCCAGATAGCGTTTCAGAACGTCCGCCAGTGCGCTGTCCAGTACGCCGATGATTTTTCCCTCGAGGGTCTTCGGATCGTCGGTGATGCTGTCGTCATCGGCATGTTTCACGAGGTTGTACGATTCGCTCCCCATGGGCGCGTAGGGATAACCGATCAGGCCCTGACGCTCCTTCGTTTTGGCCAGGCCGGCCAGCAGGTCGATCTTGCCGTCGAGGAGCATCCGGTACAATTCGGCGAAATTCCCGTAGACGTATTCGTACTTCCAGTTCGTGTATTCCGACAGTTTCCGGTAGTATTCGTAGGCGTATCCGGTCTTCATGGCGCCTTTTCGGGCGCCTTCCTGAAAGATTTCATTCTCATAGTAACCGACTCTCACCGTTTCGCTCCCGCCGGCTGAAACGGCAGGGGAAAGAACGAAGACGACTGCGGTGAATACGCACATGAAGAAAGTCAGCCGACTGCGCAGATCTTTCGTGCCGGCGCGTCCCGGCACGAAGCCGTGCAAGGCCGTTGTCCGCCGGGAAGATACGGCACTTCCCCCCCCTGTTCCATACGACAGTTTCCTCATAGAATCTCTCACTGCTGCTGTCCGGTAGAAACTACCGGGGTTGATCGTCGAAACCGGATTCCGCGTCATGTCATAAGGCTCCTGAAACTTTTTAATCGAGGGCAAAAGAATCCGACACTGCAGTACAATATCACCTCCCGGCGGCTTTTCAAGTCCGTCCCCGGCGCCGCATCGAAAAAAATGTGAAAAAACGTCCCGGGACGGCCCCACCTGAACTTTTGTGGTGTGCTTCCGGCGCGATCCCGATGCCGCTTGCCGCCTGTCATGCTTCTGAAATTTTCCATTCGAACACGGCCGATTTCAAGACGATTTCCAGTAAACCTCCTGCAAACAGCACGAACGGCGGGCCGACAGATACGGAACATCGGGGACGGACATACTCCGGATCACCTGCCGAAATTCCGGCGTCCCGATGTTTTTCAACAAGCGGGCGTAATCTTTGAATTCGCATTTGGGGCGCGGCGAAAGGATCGCATCACGGACGATC